>Ga0070699_100002001_pt1 | contig 18397 bp, 14 predicted proteins | sample KBSK1503metaG_FD_65473 | JGI IMG/M metagenome (GOLD analysis project Ga0070699, IMG submission 65473) | Corn, switchgrass and miscanthus rhizosphere microbial communities from Kellogg Biological Station, Michigan, USA - KBS K1-50-3 metaG | ecosystem: Host-associated > Plants > Roots >... | reverse complement strand
GGGGCCGGTGGCCCATCGGTAGAAGCTGGCCGCCACTGCGCGGCCTCTGCGGTCTTCCGCGCGAAGCTCCACCGAGTAACTGCCCGGCAGCGTCGGCGTGACGCGGCAGAGGGCGCTGTCTCCCGTGGTGACCAGGCTGCAGCGGCCGACGGTGTCGCTCACCCACTCACCCACGAGCTGGCTCCAGCCGTCCTGCTCCCGGCGGACCTGGTGCCACTCCCGCCGGATCAGCACGCCACCCACCCGGATGCCATCCACCCGCGCGCCCTCGGGCCGGACCGCGATGACCCGGATACTCTCGGGGGCACCGGCCTTCCAGAAGTACTGGGCGCCTTCGGGCTTGGCGCCGAGATAGAACTCGGCCGGATGGACCATCGCTCCTGAGCTGGCATAGACGGTCTGCCGGTTCACGTCGGTCACCACGGCCTCGACGGTGGCCTGGGTGGCCCGGCCAGCCTGCACCAGCTTGAGCGGAGCTTTCACCGTCAGCTGGCCGCCGGCATCGAGAGTATCCACGTGGCTCTCGCTCACCGCGGTCTGATCCTCCGACTGCATCTCCTCCCACCACCACCCCTGGGCGCCGATGAAATAGCCGTCGGTGTTGGGGATGTCGTAGCCCCAGGGCGCGAACGCGGTCTGCTTGAGCGACCACGACACCCGGGCGCGTCCCATCGGCGCGCCGAACAGGTAGCGCGCGCTGATCGTCGCGGTCAGGGTATCGCCATCGAACTTCGGCGTGTTGTCGCCGACCATGTCCACCAGGAACTCGGGCGGGCGGTACTCCGCCACCCGGTACGCAGCCGACGCCAGCTCCTTCCATTCGCCCTGGCGCTTGAGACTGACCTGGACCCGGTAATAGCCGAGCGGCGCGGTGCGTGGAAGCCTGACCGATTGGGTGAGGGTACCGAACGACGACGGCGCCGAGACGCGTTCTCGCAGCACGCCCTCGTCGCGGTCTCGGAACACCACCTTGACCGAGTCGGTGCGGCCGGGCACGCGCAGCGCGCCGAGGAGTCCGGTGCGAACGATCGCCTTGGCATACACGGTGTCGCCGGGCCGGTAGATGCCCCGCTCGGTGAAGACGCCGGCGGCAGCGGGGATGCGCTCGTCGCCCCAGGCGGAGGAGACGTTGAACCGCCAGGGCGAGAGATCAGGGTCGTACTGGTTCACGCCGACCACCGCGCGGTCGCCGGCCAGCCGCACCTCGACGTAGCCGTCGAAGTTGCGGGTCTCCCAATCCACCTGCTCATCGGGCTTTGGAGCCGGACGGCGGATGCCGCGAAGCCGGGCCAGGCCGAGCGAATCGGTGACGGCTCGCGCGAGCACCAATCCGGCGGCATCGCGTAGCGCCACGGACGCACCGCCCCGGGGCCGCCCGTCCGACGCACCGGTCACCCACACCACGCCCTCCTCGACGCCGATTTTGGCGTGCACGCCGAGGTCGGTGACCTGCACCAGCGCAATCGGCTGCCGGGGCTCGAGGGCCGCGTTGCTGGTGTCGGGGGTTCGAAGCCTCGGGCTGGTGGCGCGAAGCAGGAAAAGTGTCGGCGTGCCCGGCTTCCCGGCATCGGGAGCGGGCAGCTCAAACCCGAAGAGGCTGATCCGGTCGCGCGCGGCTCCCACCGGAATCCGCTTCCGGACGGCGGTGGCCGCGAGCGCCTTCCATTGGTCACCCCAGGTGTAGGAGCTCCGGGAAAGGAACCTGCCTTCGAGGGAATCGGGCACCGGAATGGTGAGCACTTCGAGGGTGTCCACGTTCACGTAGCTGATGGCGAAGGTGCGACGGCCGACCCGCTCCACCATCGTCCGCCCCTCGGCGTAGGACACGTCGGGCCGGTAGCCCGTGGTTCCGAACGCCTTGACCGGATTGCCGGTTAAGGTCTGTCCGAAGGTGTCCTTGAGGGTCGAATCAACCCGGACCAGATACCCGGTGCGGGGCTTGAGCTGGGCCGACACGATCCAGCGCTCGCTGATGTCGGCGGTGTCGGCGATGGAGAAGTCGATCTTCGGCAGCACGGTGAGGTGCCGAAGCAGCTCGGCGCCCTTCACCGGGGTCGAGAAGGTGATCGCGAAAGGGCCGTTGGGACAGTAGGTCGTACTGCGGCACTCGGCCCCGGTGAGCTCGAACCGGCCGTAGGTCGAGACGGACCACCGGGTGAGCTCGCCGGGGCTCTCGGCATCGATCGCTTCGGGCACCACCATGTCTCCGGTACAGCCGTAGGGCAACGGTCGCGCGGGGACCAGCGTTACCAGGCGACGCAATGGGTCGGCGGTCCGGTCACGCTCCCATCCGCCGGCCTCCTTGAACTGCCAGTTTGCGTCGTCGGGGATCGGGGTCTGGTCGCCGGGAGTGAGCGCGATGACGCCCGGCTCTCGACAGGCGCGATTCATCTCCAGGTAGACGAGGCGCCCGAGCAGCGCGGGATCGGCAGGCGCGCTGAGGACGACTTGAAAGCGTGCGTCGGCCGGCAGAAACCGCCCCGGAGTGCCACGCCCGGCGGGCAGGCCGGCGAGCACGCGGGGTCCCCGAACCCGGAATTCGAATTGGTAGGGCTGGGCCAGCGTGGTCCCGTCCATCGCCGGAAAACCAGGCTTCACGATGACCCGGACCCGGAGCCCGGCCGGCAGCGGGGAGGCAGGCCGGAACCGAAGAGTGACTGGATCCCGCCACTCAAACGTCCCCTGCATTACAGGATCAAGAGTCAGCACCGACCGCGGGTCGATTGAGCGGTCCAGCGAGCCGGCTACCGGGCGGTCAAAGGTGACCGTAATCGTTGAACCGGGATCGGCATCAGGGCCCGGCAAGGCCCGGATAACGGTCAGAGGTGGAGCAACATCGGCCGTAATGCCCGCGGCGAGCAGGAAGAGGGTCATCCTAGGGGTCAACATTGTCGCTCCGTCAATTCGCAGTACCGATTCTCGGTCTCATGGAGCTAACCCCTTGCCAGGCAAGGATGTTGGTGCTTTCTTATCGGTTGAGTTCCCTTAATGCAGACCGATAATGCGTTCTTTCCGAATACCGATCGAACCCAGGTGGGGCGGATCGTCAACGTACCGTAAGGAGTGAGAGTATGCGCAAGCACGTCGTATTGGCTGCGTTCTTGGCCGCAATCGCGGCTCCGGCAGTGGCCCAAGAGAAAGGAACCATCGAGCTCGGCGCCTTCGTCAAGTACACGCGCTACGACAAGAGCTTCGGGACCTCGAACAAACGGGAGAATAGTTACGGCGGCGGTGGCCGACTGGGCTATTTCCTGAGTTCCAAATGGGCGCTCGAGCTCGACGGCTCGGTCAACGCCACCGACGTGGTCGAGTTCTTCGATGGCTACGCGAGCACCGCGCTGGTCTACGCCCCGTTTCATCTGCGCCTCAACTTCAACCAGAAGCTGGGAAGCGGCAGCCCGTTCACCTGGATCCTCGGCGCCGGCCCGGCCTACAACAGGTATGGCAAGCGGGTGGTTACCGAGCCCGGCTTCCGCCCACCAGGGGCGGGCAGCGACTTCGGCGTCGGTGTCCTCACCGGCGTTCGGGCCATGCTGACCAACTGGCTTGCCTTCCGGCTCGACGGCACGCTCGACTACATCCCCTCGCCCAACAACGGCAGCGACGAAGTCGTTGCCCAGGGAATTCAAGCGGCTTCGGCACCGAGCAGCAACACGAACCTGGGCGTGCAGGCCGGCTTGTCGCTGATGCTCGGCATGTGCAACAAGAGCGGTGACGGCACCACCATTACGCCCACCACGGCGACCGTCGTGACCGGCGGCACGGTGAATTTCTCCGCCACGGCCACCAACTGCGGCAAGCCGGACGACGTGGTGTACACCGTGAGCGGGCCCGGCTCGGTCAGCCCGACGGGTGTCTACACCGCCGCCGGTGCCGGTACCGCCACGGTCACTGCCTGCGGCCGCAAGAATAAACTCTGCTCCATCGCGACGGTGAACGTCACCCCGCCGGCGCCTCCACGGGACACGCTGCCCACTCCGGGCGCGCGCACTCTGGTGCGCTGCGAGCTGAACCCGGCCACCTCGTCGCCGCGAATCGACCAGCCGGTGTCGTACACGGTGACGCTGTTCTATAGCGACGGAAGCACGGGCACCCTGCCCAACGCCGTGATCGTGGCCCCGGGCGGCACCGTCTCGGGCAACTCGGTAAGCTGGAGCACGCCGGGCATGAAGAATGTCACGGTGAGCTGCGGGACTGGAGCTGGCGGCGCCGGCATCACCGGTTCGGCCACCGCCGACGTGCAGCGGTTCACCATCGTGATCCGCGACTCGGTGTTCTTCATGGTCGATTCGACCCGGATCTACCGGACCGACGACCAGTCGCAGCTGAACGAAGTTGCCAAGGTCCTGATTGCGAACCCGGATGTCCGCCTGGTCATCGACGGCCACACCGACTCCGATCACACGGTCAAGTACAACGAAAACCTCGGCATGCGGCGCGCCGTCTCGATGAAGGCGTACCTCGGCGCTCGCGGTGTGCCGGTCGATCGGATGACGATCGTCCTCCGCACCTTCGGTGAGTGCGCGCCGATTGCGACCAATGCCACCGCGGAAGGCCGGCAGCTCAACCGCCGTGCCGAGCTGCGCGAGTTCGGGAACGAAACTCCCGGCCCGGGCAATGCGGTCTGCGCGGAATCGGCGAGGAAGCCGATTCCCTAGGGAGTCAGGGAGTCAGGGAGCCAGGTACTCTGGGTTCCCGGCTGAATTGAACGAAGGGGAGTGGGCCAAGTGGCTCACTCCCCTTCGGCTTCATGGCTCCTAGCTCCTAGCTCGGTTCCGGCGCTCCCTGGCTCCCTGACTCCCTGACTCCCTGACTCCCTCTGATCAAAACCACCCCCCCAATAATCACCGCCGCGGCAACCAAGGTTCGCGCCGACACCGTTTCGCCCAGGATGAACCAGCCCAGAGCCACGGCCACCAGCGGGTTCACATAGGCGGAGGTGGACACCTTCGCGGGGGTGGTCGCCCGAAGCAGATACGTAAAGGCGCTGAAGCCGATCAGGCTGCCGAACACCATGAGATACGCCCAGGCCAGCATGGCCTGGGGCGTGAAGATGTCCGGGGAGACCCGCGAGCCCTCGCCGATCAATAGGCCCACAACCATCAGCAGGACTCCGCCACCCAGCATCTTCATACCGGTGGCGAGCGCCGGCGACGGGTGCAGCGGCACGGCGTGGGAGAGCACCGAGCCTCCGGCCCAGGCAAGCGCTGCGAGGGTAATTGCGGCCGCGCCGGCGAGATCAGCATGTGCGCCACCGATGATCTCTCCCGGAGCCACCAGGAGTGCCACGCCGCCCAGCCCCGCGACGATGCCGAGCATCACCCGGACGGGCGGACGGTGCCAGCCGCCCCGGCCCGATTCGAACACCACGGTGAACAGGGGAGAGGTGGCGGCGAGCAGCGCGGTGAGCCCGGAGGGAATTCGGGTCTCCGCCCAGGAAACGCCGCCGTTGCCAAAAAGAAAAAAGAGGGAGCCGAGCAGAAAGGCGGGAGCCCAGAGCCTCCGCGCGGGAGCGGGAACTCCGCGCCAGCGCGCCCAGCCGTAGAGGATGGCCCCCGCGACGATAAAGCGGGTACCGCCGGCCAGGAGCGGCGGCATCGAGTGGACCATCACCCGAATGGCGAGGTAGGTGGAGCCCCAGACGACGTAGATCGCCGCGAAGGACCAGAAGACGAGCGCCCGGTGCCGCGCCTGCGTCACTGGGATCCCTGCAGGTACTCCTCCCGGTACATCCGGATCAGCTCAAAGAAATACGAGAGGGCCAGCGGCCCGATGAGGAGCCCGATCAGCCCGAAGTAGCTGACGCCGAGCACCGCCCCGACCAGCGTGACCATCGGGTGCACCTGAGAGTATTTCGCGAACACGTACGGCCGAACAAAGTTCTCGACGTTGGCCACCACGACCACGCCCAAGACGATGAGGACCACGGCCTTGCCGGGATGGCCGTTCAAAAAGAGGGAAAGCGACGCGGGCGCCCAGACCATACCCGCACCCACCACCGGCAGAATGCCGAATACCATGGTCACGACACCCCAGAACAACGGGTCGTTGAGCCCCGTGATCAGGAACCCGATCCCGACGATCGTGCCTTGAAGCACCGCCACGAGTCCGGTGCCCACCACGGTCGCGGCGGTGAGGGAGACAAAACGCTCGCGCAGGATCTGGACGTTTTGTTGAGAGAACGGGATGTACGGAACGACGGCACGCCACGTCCCGTCGGGGTTGAGCAGGAGGTAGTAGAGACCGAAGAAGGTGAACAACAGGTTCAGGGTGAAGCGGGTGGCGGTACCGATGAAGCCGAGCGCGCTGCCACCCAGCCAGGTGATCACCTCTTTTCCGATCGAGGCGAGCTGGGGACCCACCTCGAACTGGCCCACCCGAAGCGTCGAGATCCGGGCGAGCAGCGGGCTGTTCACCAGACTCGCCGCCACGCCTTGCGCCTGGCCAACCAGCATACCGATCAGCCAGATGCCGGGAATCACGATCAGCAGGAATGCGACCAGTATGACGATGGCCGCGGCGATCCAGGGCTTGATCCTCTGGGAGAGCCATTGATGCATCGGGCGGAACAGCACGTACAGAACGGGCGCCCCGAGCAGGCCGCTGACGTACGGCGAGAGCGCGATCGCAAGCCCCACGGCGAGGAGCAGGACGACCAGCGCGGCGCGTTCTTTTTTAGTGTCGAAGAAAACCATGACCGAACCTACGGGGAGAGACGCTAGGACGCTAGGACGCTAAGACGCTAAGTAACTGCCTTTCTCCTAGCGTCTTAGCGTCCTAGCGTCTTAGCGTCTTGTTACCAGCTCAATCGCCTTCCACACGTGCTCCGCCAGAATCCGCTGCCCCGCGGGGGTCGGGTGGACGCCGTCATCCTGGTTCAGCGAATCGACACCGGCGACGTCGGCCAGGAGAAACGGCACCAGGACAGCGCCGTTGGCGCGCGCCAGCTCCGGGTAAATCGCGCGGAAGCGGCGCACGTAGTTGGTGCCCAGGTTGGGCATCGCCTCCATGCCGAGCAAGACGATCCTGGGTGGAGGATCCTGGCGCGCCGCGTGGTCGATGATTTGCTGGATGCGCCCCCGCACCGAATCGGGATCCTGTCCCCGGAGCCCATCGTTGGCACCGGTCTCGATGACCAGCACGGCGGCGGGATTCTGCCGCAGGAGCCAGTCGATCCGCGCCAGCGCGCCGGCTGAGCTTTCGCCGCTCACGCCCGCGTTGACGACCTTGAACGACCGGCCCGCGGAATCGAGCTTGGCCTGGATCAGGGCCGGGTAGGCCAGCGATGGATCGGACAGCCCGTATCCGGCGGTCAGGCTGGTGCCGAGAAACAGGACGGCAGGACGGTCGGTTGGTCGGACGGTCGTTCCCAAGGCCGGGGCAGAGTCTCGTCCGTCTGACCGTCCGGCCGTCCGACCGTCACTGCGCCCGCCGCAGGCCGAGGCAAGCACGACCAGTATCCCAAGTCGTCCGACTATCATTCTCCGCCTTCCCCAGTGGAGTCCAAGCATGCTGCGCTGCCTGTCGTTGACCCAGACCTACCTGTCCGGCGGGCGGCCGCTCACCGTCTTGAACGATATCACCTTCTCTCTCGAACGCGGCGGATTCCTGGCTATCGTCGGGCCGTCCGGCAGCGGAAAAACGACGCTCCTCGGACTCCTGGCCGGACTCGACCGTCCCGCGGCGGGCACGGTGGAGCTGGACGGCAGAGATCTGGGGGCGCTCACCGAAGACCAGCGCGCCAGGCTTCGCAGTGAAAGCGTCGGGTTTGTGTTTCAATCGTTCCAGTTGATCCCCACGCTCACCGCCCGCGAGAACGTCCAGGTACCGCTCGAGCTCCGGGGCGAGCCGGCCCATGCGCGGGCCCAGCAGCTGCTCGAGCGAGTGGGCCTGGGCGACCGCGCGGACCACTACCCCGCCCAGCTTTCCGGAGGGGAGCAGCAGCGCGTGGCGCTGGCGAGGGCCTTCAGCATCAAGCCCCAGATCCTCTTTGCCGACGAGCCCACCGGAAACCTCGACGCCGCCACCGGCGCCACCATCATCACCCTGATGGAGGAGCTGAATCGCGAGCTGGGTACCACGCTCGTGCTGGTGACCCATGACCACGATCTGGCCGCCCGCGCCCGCCGCACTATCCGGCTTTCCGATGGGCGGGTCGTGGAAGACACCGGCGCGTGATCGGTCCCCGCTTCGTCCTTCGAATGGCCTGGCGCGAGAGCCGCGCCGGTCGGAAACGGCTCTGGCTGCTCACCGGAGCGATTACCGCCGGCGTCGCCGCGCTCGTGGCGATCAACTCCTTTACCCAGAACCTCCGTACCTCGGTCGCGGAACAGGCCAAGGCGCTCCTGGGCGCCGACCTGTCGATCTCGAGCCGCGGGACTTTCTCACCGCGGGTCGAGGCGTTGATCGACAGCCTGATCGCCCCCGACTCCGCCGCCCAGCGGCCGGCCGGTCGCCGTGCTTTGCAGGTGAGCTTCCCGGGTATGGCCTACGTGCCGCGCACCAAGGGCATCCGGCTGGTGCAGGTTAGAGCCGTAGATGGGGGGTACCCCTTCTACGGCGAAATCACCACCCAGCCGGCCGGCCGGTGGCGCGCGCTCGCCGAGATCGACGGCGCGCTGGTCGACCCGGCGCTCCTCACCGCACTGGGTGCCGAGCTGGGCGATACGCTCGCGCTGGGCGAGGCTCGGATCCCCATCCTCGGCACGGTCCTCAACGTGCCTGGTGATGTGGGCGTGGCCACCGCGTTCGGGCCCCGAGTCTACATCCCGGCTCGCGTCGTCCCCGCCACCGGGCTGCTCCGCTTCGGCTCCCGCGCGGAGTACTCGGCGTTCCTCAAGCTCCCGCCGGGAGTGGAAGGGGAGCCGATCCGGCTCAAGTACCGGGAGCCGCTCCGTGCCGAGCGCGCCGGAATCCGGAGTGTGGAGGACGATCGCGAGGACCTGACCAACGCACTCACCCGGCTGGGCAACTATCTGGGACTGGTAGCGCTGATCGCGCTGCTGCTGGGCGGCCTCGGCGTGGCGAGCGCGGTGCACGTCTTCATCAAGCGCAAGATGGACACCATCGCGGTGCTCCGCTGCCTCGGCGCCACGTCGCGCGAGGTGTTTGCCGTGTATCTCCTCCAGGCCATGGCGATGGGCGCCATCGGCAGCGCGATCGGCGCCGTGCTGGGCGTCGGTCTGCAGCAGCTGCTGCCTCTGCTCTTTCGCGACCTCCTCCCGGTCGACGTCCGGGTGGCGGCGAGTCCTCGGTCGATCCTGCTGGGAATGAGCCTCGGGCTCTGGGTGGCGGGGATGTTCGCGGCGCTCCCCTTGCTCGCGGTGCGGCGCATCTCGCCCCTCATGACGCTACGGCGCGACGTCGAGCCCGGTCGCGTCCGCCGCGACTGGGTCGACCGGCTGTCCATCGCGCTGCTGGCGCTGAGCGTGGCGGGGCTTTCGGTGATCCAGGTCGGCAACCTCCGCGACGGCGTGGCCTTCTCGGCGGGGATAGGACTCGCCCTCTTCTTCCTCTGGCTCGCGGCTCGCGGGCTCATCCGCGGGATCCGCCGCTGGTTTCCGCATCGCCTGCCGTACCTCTGGCGTCAGGGACTGGCCAATCTCTATCGGCCCGCCAACCAGACGGTGACGGTGGTGCTGGCCCTGGGATTCGGCGCCTTCCTGCTCGCGACCCTGTTCCTGGTGCAGCACAATCTCCTGCGCCAGTTCCGGCCCGGCGGCGAAGGCGCGCGGCCCAACCTGATGTTTTTTGATATCCAGCCGTCGCAGCGGGACGGTGTGGCGGAGGTCATCGCGGCCCACCAGCTCACCGGCACGCCGCTGGTGCCGATCGTCACCATGCGCATCAAGTCTATTCGCGATGTACCGGTGCCGGTGGCGCCGCCTCCCCGCGACACGACGGCCGACAGCGCGACCGCCCGGGGTCAGCGCGACGGAAGCCGGAATACCGGGGGATCGCCGTCCGGCTGGGCGCTGCGCCGGGAGTACCGCTCAACCTACCGCGACACCCTTACCCCGACGGAGAAGCTGGTGAAAGGCGCCTGGTGGGGGCCAGGAACGCCGCCTCCCGCGCCGGGCGAGCCGGCCCTGTTGTCGCTGGAGGTCGACATCGCCCACGACCTCGGGGTCGAGCTGGGGGATGAAATCGTGTGGGACGTACACGGCGCCGAGGTGCGGACCAGGCTCGTCAACCTCCGCGAAGTGGACTGGAACCGTTTCAACACCAATTTCTTCGCGGTCTTCCAGTCCGGCGTCCTGGAGACTGCACCGCAAATGTTCGTCACCCTGGTGCGCGCCGACAGCGCCGACATCCGCGGCCGGGTGCAGCGCGCGATGGCGGAGCGGTTTCCCAATGTCACCGCTATCGACCTGTCCCAGGTCCAGCGGGCGGTCGAAGCCATCCTCAATCGGGGCGCGGTGATCGTCCGTTTTCTGGCCGGTTTCAGCCTGATTACCGGGGCGATCGTGCTGGTAGGGGCCGTGTCGGCCTCCCGGCTGGCGCGCATCCGTGAGGGCGTCCTGCTCAAAACGCTGGGGGCCACCCGGGCGCAGGTGCTGCGGATCCTGATCGCCGAATACACCGCGCTCGGCGTGCTGGCGGCACTGGCCTCGGTCGTTCTGGCGAGTGTGGCGGCGTGGGCACTGGCCAAGTGGATCTTCCAGTCGCCGTTCAGTCTCCCGGCACTCGAGCTCGGCACGCTGACGCTGGTGCTGCTGTTCCTCACCCTCTCGGTAGGACTCTGGAACAGCGCCGAAATCCTCAAACGCGCGCCGCTGGCGATTCTCCGGGAAGAATGATTTCTTTCCCGAGTTGACCCCTACTCAGGCGGCATCTCACTCCATGCTCTCGATCGACCTTGCGGGGAAGCGGGCATTGATCGCCGGCGTCGCCGATGACGGCGGCTTCGGCTTTGCCATCGCCAAGGCGCTCGCCGAAGCCGGCGCGTCACTGTGCCTGGGCACCTGGCCGCCCGCGCTGAACATCTTCCAGAACCTGCTGGACCGCGGCAAGATGGCCGAATCGATGCGCCTCGCCGGCGGAGGCAGCATGCAGTTCGAGAAGATCTATCCGCTCGACGCCGCGTTCGACACGCTGGACGACGCGCCGCCCGAGATCCGGGACAACAAGCGCTACAAGGAACGGGGCGATTTTTCCATTCGCGGGCTCACCGACCGGATCACCGCGGATTTCGGCCCGGCAGCACTCGACATTGTGATTCACAGCCTCGCCAACGGCCCCGAGGTCAAGAACGCGCTCCTCGATACCAGCCGCCGGGGCTACCTCGACGCGGTGAGCGTGAGCGCCTACAGCAATGTCTCGCTGGTGCGGCACCTGGCTCCGCTCATGCGTCCGGGCGGATCATTCCTGTCGCTCACCTACATGGCGTCCGAACGGGTCATTCCGGGATACGGCGGCGGAATGTCCTCGGCCAAGGCGGCGCTCGAGTCCGACACCCGGACGCTGGCGTTCGAGGCGGGCCGCCGGTTCGGGGTTCGGGTCAACACGATCTCCGCGGGACCGCTGGCCTCCCGCGCCGCCAGCGCCATCGGACTCATTCAGCGCATGATCGAGTACACCCGGACCAACGCTCCGCTCACCCGTGAGCTGTCCGCCGGTGACGTGGGCAATGCCGCCGCCTTCCTGGCGAGCCCGCTGGCCGCGGGCATCACCGGCAGCGTGGTGTACGTGGACAACGGGTATCACGCCATGGGCATGGGGGTCGAGGGGCCGGGGACCGTCGGCGACACCGCCTGATGGATCGCAAGGTCGATACGGTCGAAGGCGAGATGATCCTGGCGGTCGGCGCGACGCTGGCGGGGCTCGGCGTGGCCGCCGGCGCCTTCGGGGCCCACCTGCTGCGGGGCCGGCTGACCGGAGCCGAGCTGGACCTGTGGCGCACCGCCGCGAGCTACCAGATGTTCCACGCGCTGGCGCTGATCGTCGCGGGCCGGCTGCTGGCCCGCCACGGCTCGAGTCTCCTGCGCGCCACCTGCTGGCTTTTCATCATCGGGATCGTGCTCTTCTCGGGAAGCCTCTACCTGCTCGCCATCAAAGGCCACCCGGCCCTCGGCTCGATCACTCCGTTTGGCGGGATCGCGTTTCTGGCCGGATGGGCCTGCCTCGCCATCGACGTCGCCCGCTCCGGCCGGTCCTGAGGGCGCCCGGCCGCCGCCGGTCTGTGTGTCCTTTCCCAACGATTACCCCGCGCTGCTCTCGGAATTAGACACCTGGCAGGCCCGGGCCCGGACCAGGCATCCCGGGGTGATCCCCTGCCGCGCCGGCTGCTCGGCCTGCTGTCACGGTCCTTTCGACATTTCCGTCGCCGACGCGCTCCTGGTTCGCGACGCGGTGCGCTCGCTCCCTCCAGCCGACCGGGCCGATATCGTGGTCCGGGCCCGGGCCCAGATCGACCGGATGCGCGAGGCGGAGCCGTCGCTGGCACCGCCCTGGGATGTGGCCATATTGGGCGAACGGCGCTTCGATGCCCTGTCCGAAATGCTCGCGAGCGAGCCCTGCCCAGCGCTGGATTCTGCCGGACAGTGCCGGATCTACGAGCACCGTCCGATGATCTGCCGTCTCATGGGCCTGGGCGTGCGGACCGTCGCGGGCCAGGTCATCGAGAACGGCTGTCCGATTCAGGATGACTTTCCGGCGTATCGGCGGCTCGAGCCCCAGGTGTTCGACATGGACAGCTGGGACGTCGCCCAGGAATCACACCTCGCTTCGGCGGCCTTCGAGCTCTTCGGGACGGAAGCACGGAGCGGATACGAAACCACCGTCGCTGGGGCCGTCCTGCTGGACCGGCTCTAGCGGCTTACGATCGACGCGGGAGAATAACAATGCGCTGGACACCCGGAAGCAGCCCGGACCTGGAAGACCGCCGCGGAAGCTCAGGCGGGGGAGGTGGGTTCCGACTCCCCGGCGGCCGCATGGGCCTGGGAGCCTTCGTCGTCCTGGTGCTGCTGAGCGTCGTCTTCAAGAAGGATTTTCTGAGCCTCCTGGGGGACGGAGGCGCTGTCGCCACCGAAACGGCGCCCGCTGGGCCGCTGGAAACCACACCCGATGAAGAGCGACTCAAGTCGTTCATCGAGTCGGTGCTGATCCACGCCCAGGAGACCTGGGATTCGCTGCTGCCGATCCAGGGCGGTACGCCCTACCGCCATGCCCGGCTGGTGCTCTTCCGTGACGCCATCGAATCGGCCTGCGGACTGGGCCAGGCGGCCACCGGGCCATTCTATTGCCCGGGAGACCAGAAGGTCTACATCGATCTTGGTTTTTTCAACGACCTGCATCAGCGCTTCGGCGCGCCGGGGGACTTTGCCCAGGCCTACGTGCTGGCCCACGAAATCGGCCACCACGTGCAGACGGTGCTCGGCATCGAAGCGCAGGTCAGGAGTCTCGCGAACCGGGATCCAGGGCAGGCCAACGGGCTCTCGGTGCGGATGGAGCTCCAGGCCGACTGCTATGCCGGCGTGTGGGGACACTCGGCCGCCGTGCAGGGAATGCTGGAGACGGGTGACGTGGAGGAGGGACTCGGTGCGGCCGCCGCGGTGGGCGATGACCGGATCCAGCGGAGCAGCGGCGGCCGGGTCAATCCCGACGGGTTTACCCACGGCTCCGCGGACCAGCGGGCGGCGTGGTTCAATCGGGGTCTGGCGAACGGCAAACTGAGCGAGTGCGATACGTTCGCGAGATGACGGTAGGTCGGTAGGACGGTAGGTCGGTAGGTCGGTATCGGGGTTCAATACCGACTTACCGACTTACCGACCTACCGACTTACCGTCTGCTTCTCTCTCGCGCCGAGCCCATTGGAAGAACAGCACGCTCATCGCCCCCCAGATCCAGAGATTGCCCGGAATCCACATCAGGAGTCCGCCCAGCTTCTGGTCGTTGAGAGGCGAGAGGCCGAAGGTACGCGGGGCGGCGGAATACCAGGGATACAGTGGCGTGTCGGCGAAGGTGATGATCGCGCCGAGCGCCTGCATCGGGATCTGCACCAGGAACAGGTAGAGCATGCCCATGCCCGGCGCCAGCCGGGGCAGCAGCGCCGACGGGCTGACCACCGGCCACCAGAGCAGGACCGCCGCCGCCATGAACGTGAGATGGGTGGCCACGTGCACGCCGTGGCGCCGCATCATGAGGTCGTAGGCGTCCACCGTGTGCCAGGCGAGCAGCACCACACTGAAGATCACTCCCGCCACCACCGGCCGAGTCAGGAACCGCATCGCGGCCCGCGCCGCCTGAGGCCGCATCAGGGCATCGATCAGCCAGCCCGGCGTTCCCGCGATCAGGAGCGGGGGCAGCGCCAGGGTAAGCAGCAGGTGCTGCACCATGTGAATCGAGAAGAGATAAGTGTCGCTCAGGTCGTGGATCGGCCCGTTGAGCGACACCAGCAACACCAGCAGACCGAGGGTAAAGCAAACCGGCCGCCACGGCTCGGCGGGAGGCCCGAGTGCCCGGCGACGCCGCCACGGACCGATGGCGTAGAAGTAGAGGATGCCGAGGAGTGCCACCCCGGTGACTACCGAGGGATGGATGGACCAGTGCGGCTCGAATGGAAGCGGCATGACGGTGAGCGGTGAGCAGTGAGCAGTGAGCGGTATGCTCGGGCGGACTCACCGCTTACCGCTTACCGCTCACCGCTTACCGTCTACTTGGCCCCGACGACGCGCCAGTACGACATCAGGATGATCAGCGTCCCGATGATCGTTGCGGCCAGGAGCAGCGGAAAGACGAAGAGATTCGAGAGCAGCTTGGGATCCTGCTTCAAGTGCATGTAGAACATGGCCACCAGGGCGAATTTGGCCGCCGAGAGCACCAACAGGACTTCGATGACGATCGGCTCGAAGATGGGGCGCACGCTGGCGCCGAGCCCGCCTCGGCCCGCCTCGAACAACAGCACTTCGAGCGCGGTGAGCACGAACAGGATGACCGCGACCTTGAGATAGGTCGCCGGCTTCGGATGCGAGTGGGCCTCTTCGCCGGCGTGGGCGGGCGCGTGGGCGTCCATGCGGGCTACCTCATCAGATAGACGACGGGGAAGATCACGATCCAGACCACGTCCACGAAGTGCCAGTACAGCGCGGCGATTTCCAGGTTGAGGGACTTCTCGGCCGGCAGCTTGCCCCTGATGGCGAGGACCAGCAGCGTCGAGAGCCAGATCACCCCGACCGTGACGTGGCTTCCATGGAAGCCCGTCAGGGTGTAGAACGTGGACCCGAAGAGATTGGTGCTGTACCCCAGCCCCTTGTGATAGAAGTGCTGGAACTCGTACACCTGCATACCGATGAAGAACAACCCGCAAAGTACCGTCATTGACAGCCACCGGATCAGCATCTTCCGGTCGCCCTTCTGGGCGCCATAGAGCGCCAGCACCACGAAGAACGAGCTGAAGAGCAGCACGGCGGTGCCGAAGGTAACCAGCGGAATCTCGAAGATCTGCTCGCAGGCCTGCATGTGGCCGTGGAGCATGCACTGCGACTCCGCGTGCGGCAGCGGACCGACCAGACTCTTGCCCTTGTACACCAGGTACATCGAGATCAGCGAGGCGAAGAAGAGGCATTCCGACCCGATCAGGGTCCAGATGGCCACCTTCCGGCTGTCGATCCCGGTGGAGGTGTGGTGTTCGATGGCGTGCGCAGCGGCGTCGGACACGGTATCGGTTCTCCTGGTCAGAACGCCGGCTCGAAAGCCCAGCGGTAAACGCCGTAGAAGAGGGTCGCCACGCCGACCAGCGTGATGAGGAACCAGTAGTGGAAGGCGTGGGTGAACAGGATGCTCCCCAGCACGCCCAGCACCCCGAACGCGGTGACCAGCGGCCAGATGGACGGCCGCGGCATGTGAATGCCTGCGCCGCTCACCCGCTGGGGCTCCGGGAGCTGGCCCCCGCTGGCTCGGCGGAGGTCCCACAGTGGCGTGGAGCTGTTGACCGGCGGCACGTCGGCGAAGTTGAACTCCTGGGGGGGCGAGGGAATCGCCCACTCCAGCGTGGCGCCGCGCCAGGGATCAGCCGGCGCATCCGCGGGACGCCGCGATGTCTTCCACATGTTGTAGATGAACACCAGGAACGACACGCCGAGGAGCAGCGAGCCCCAGGTCTGGACCTGGTTCCAGAACCCGAAATTGAGCTCCGCCGGATAGGTGTACACCCGCCGCGGCATCCCGTTGAGCCCCAGGAAGTGCATCGGGAAGAACGTGATGTTGAAGCCCAGGAACATGAGCCAGAAGTGCAGTTTGCCCAGCTTCTCGCTCAGCATCCGGCCGAACATCTTGGGGAACCAGTAGTAGGCGCCGGCGGAGAGGCCGAAGATGGAGCCGCCGAACAGCACGTAATGGAAGTGCGCCACCACGAAGTAGGAGTCGGTCTGCTGCAGATCGGCCGGGGGCGAGGCATGCATGACGCCGGAGAGCCCGCCGACGATGAACATCGCCACCATGCCCACCGCGAAGTAGAGCGGCGTTTTCATCTGCAACGATCCGCCCCACAGGGTCCCGATCCAGTTGAAGATCTTGACCCCGGTGGGCACCGCGATGAGCATCGTCGACAGTGCGAAGAACGAGTCGGCGAACGGTCCCATCCCGGTGGAAAACATGTGGTGGCTCCACACCCCGAAGCCCAGGAAGGCGATGAACGCCCCGCTGAACACCATCGCGGTGTAGCCGAAGAGCGGCTTCCGCGAGAACACCGGCAGCACCTCCGAGACGATGCCGAAGGCCGGCAGGATCAGGATGTACACCTCCGGGTGCCCGAAGATCCAGAACAGGTGCTGCCACATGATCGGATCGCCCCCGCCATCCGGCAGGAAGAAGGCGGTGCCGAAGTGGCGGTCCATCATCAGGAACACCAGGGCGATGGTGATCACCGGGAACGCCAGCAACAGCAGGATCTGGGTGATGAAGCTCATCCAGACGAACATCGGCATCCGGAGCATCTTCATGCCCGGAGCCCGGAGATTCACGATGGTCACGAAGAAGTTGATGGCCGCCGCCACCGAGGCGATGCCCAGGATCTGCAGGCCGAGCACCCAGAAGTCGGTGTTGAGCCCCGGGGAGTAGGGTCGCTCGGTGAGATTGGCGTAGCCGAACCAGCCCGCGTTCGGCGCCGCGTTGATGAGCCAGCTGAAGTTGATGAACAGGCCTCCGAGCAGGAACACCCAGTAGCTGAAGGCGTTGAGCCGGGGAAAGGCCACGTCCCGCGCCCCGATCTGCAGCGGGATGAAATAGTTGAAGAACATCGCCGACAGCGGCATGATCCCCAGGAAGATCATGGTCGTGCCGTGCATCGTGAACAGGGCGTTGAAGGTCTCCGCGCTCACGAACGTGTTGTCGGGCTTCATCAGCTGGATGCGCATGAACAGCGCTTCGATCCCGCCGATCAGGAAGAACAGAAACGCGGTGGATCCGTACAGGATGCCGATCCGCTTGTGGTCCACCGTCTTGATCCAGCTCATGATCCCGGTGTACTCGGGAGCGTGCGCGGCTGGAGCGCGGTCGATTACCGAAGTGGCCATGGCGGCGTCCGTTCCTTACTGGTGCGCGCGGAGGTACGCCACCAGCGTGGCGATCTCCTCGTTAGTGAGCTTCCGGGGCAGCACCATCAGCGTGCCTTGCTTGACCGAGTCGGGATTGGAGAGCCACTTCCGCAGGTTCTCCTCGGTGTTGGGCATCAGGCCGGCCACCAGCGTGGTACGGCGGCCCACGTGGCTCAGGTTGGGGCCCTTGAGCGTCATCGCCCCGGCCAGCGGGGTTCCTACCATCGCGTGGCACCCGATGCAGCCGGCCGCGGTGAACAGTGCGTCACCCACTTTCCTCAGGGAATCCCCGGCCTGCCGTGCCGCCCGAGCCGCCGAATCCACCGGCGCCGTGGTGTCAGGGGTTACCACGCCCTTGTTCACCAGCGGCGAGCCCGACCGCTGTGCCTCCGCCCAGGCGGCGAACTCCTCCGGTGTCTGGGAGACCATCCGGAAGCCCATCCTGGCGTGCTGGATGCCGCAGAACTCGGCGCACTGGCCGCTGAAATTTCCGGTGACCTCGGCCTTGAACCAGAGCGGGTTGTGCCGCTTGGGGAACACGTCGCGCTTTCCGGCGAACTGGGGCACCCAGAAGCTGTGCACCACGTCGGCTGTGGTCATCCGCAGATTCACGGTCTTGCCGACCGGGAAATGCATCTCGTTGGCGGTGACGATGCCGAGATCCGCATAGCGGAACTCCCACCACCATTGATGGCCGATCACCTCGATCTGCACCACGTCGCCGGTGGCGTAGTCGGAGGTCTTGAAGATCGTCTTGACCGTGGGGACGGCGATGATCGCCAGAATCAGCGCCGGGACGATGGTCCAGGAAACTTCGAGGAGCGTGCTGCCGTGGGTCTGGCGCGGCTCCGGATCGTCCGGCC
>Ga0070699_100002000_pt1 | contig 18404 bp, 13 predicted proteins | sample KBSK1503metaG_FD_65473 | JGI IMG/M metagenome (GOLD analysis project Ga0070699, IMG submission 65473) | Corn, switchgrass and miscanthus rhizosphere microbial communities from Kellogg Biological Station, Michigan, USA - KBS K1-50-3 metaG | ecosystem: Host-associated > Plants > Roots >... | reverse complement strand
AGGTTCGCCTCGAGCTCGGCCTTCTCGAAGATGTGCCGCGGCTCCGGGAGCGGGCCGGCGACGATCACGAATTTGCGGGCGCGGCGCAGGCGCTCGAGCGCGCTCTCGAGGGCCACCAGGCCGGTGGCGTCGATCACCGGCACTCGCCCGAGGCCGAGGATGACCACCTTCACATCGGCGGCGATCGCCCCGAGCGCGCCCATCGCTTTCTGCGCCGCCCCGAAGAAGAGCGGGCCCCGGATCTCGTAGAACGCCACGCCGCGCGGCAGCAGGCGCTCCTCATCCTCGCCATCGGCCTCCTGGAGGAGCCGTGCCTGCGTGAGCTCGGCCATGCGGCCCATGAAGAGGAGGGCGGCCAGCACGATCCCGACCGTCACCGCGATCACCATGTCGAAGGCCACCGTGAGGACGTAGCACGTGACCAGCACGAACACGTCGCTCTTCGGGGCGACGCGCAGCACGTGGGCCATGTGGCGCAGCTCGGACATGTTCCAGGCGATCACGAGCAGCAGGGCGGCGAGCGACGCCATCGGCACGTACGAGACGATGCGGGCGAGGATGAGGATGCAGGCGAGCACGACCAACGAGTGCACGGCGGCCGCCACCGGCGAGCGCGCCCCGGCGCGGATGTTGGTGGCGGTCCGGGCGAGTGCGCCGGTGGCCGCGATGCCGCCGAAGAACGGCGCCACGATGTTGGCGAGGCCCTGGCCCACCAGCTCGGCGTCGGGATCGTGCTGCTTGCCCGTCATGCCGTCGGCGATGACCGCCGACAGGAGCGACTCGATCGCGCCCAGCATCGCGATCGCGAACGCCGAGGGCAGGAGCTTCTCGAGCAGCCGGAACGTCAGCGGTCCATCGCCCCACGGGAGCCGCGGTAGCGGTGGGAGGGGCGGGATGCCCGCGACCTCGTGTCCGTCGACGGTGGTGTGGAAGCGCGTCCCGAGCGTGTCGACGGACACGCCGAGCGCCCACACGGCGAGCGTCACGGTGCCGATCGCCACCAGCGGCGCCGGCACCCGACGCGTGAGGCGCGGTCCAAGCAGCAGGAGTGCGAGCGTCGCGGCGGCGACGCCGCACTCGACGAGCGACGCGCTGCCGCGCGCGGCCCAGAGGGCCGCCACCTTCTGGGGAAAGCGCTCGGGCATTTGGAGAACGTGCAGCCCGAGCACGTCCTTCAGTTGCAGGGTGGCGATCACGGTGGCGATGCCGGCAGTGAAGCCGGTCGTCACCGGATGCGGGATGAACTCGACGAGCCGCCCGAGACGCGCCACGCCCATCCCGACCAGCAGGAGGCCCGCCATGAGCCCGGCGGTGAGCAGACCCGGGAGGCCGAAGCGCGACACGATCGGGGCGAGCACGACGACGAACGCCGCCGTCGGCCCCGTCACCTGGAACTTCGATCCGCCCGTCAGCGCCGCCACCGTGCCGGCCACAACCGCCGTGTAGAGCCCGTGCTGGGGTGGCACGCCCACCGCGATGGCGAGCGCCATGGAAAGCGGGAGGGCGACGATGCCGACCACCAGGCCGGCGAACAGGTCGGCGCCGAAGGCGGTCAGGTCGTAGCCGGCCGCGGACGTCCGCCGGAGCGCGACCGCGAGCGGCAGACCGCCGGGCAGCCCCAGCCCCTCGCGCGACTTCCGCCGCCCCGGCATTCCGAGCATGTACACGTTTGCCGGCGTGCGGTCACGTCGCGCCTGATTGACAATTCGAGCGGGCCGGTGCGAAGGCTCGGCCATGCGCCTGCTCCACACCATGCTGCGCGTGAACGATCTCGAGGAGTCGCTGCGCTTCTACTGCGACGCCCTCGGCATGCGGCTCCTGCGCCGCAAGGACTACCCCGGCGGCCGGTTCACGCTCGCCTTCGTGGGCTACGGGCCCGAGGACCGCGAGACCGTCCTCGAGCTCACCTGGAACTGGGACACGAAGAGCTACGATATCGGCACCGGCTACGGCCACGTCGCGCTCGGCGTCGAGGGGATCCATCGCGCGGTCGAGGAGCTGCGCGCCAAGGGCGTCAAGGTCACGCGCGAGCCCGGGCCGATGAAGCACGGCGGCTCGACCATCGCCTTCGTCGAGGACCCGAACGGCTACAAGGTCGAGCTGATCGAGCTCGAGGGCCGGGTCGACTGAACCGCGGGTCGGGCGCCGGCCGGCTCACGCGCCTTCGAAACGTCCCTCCGCTGCCTCTACCCGGTTCTTCGTGCTGCGCTTGACCGAGAACATCGCGGCATCGGCCGCCCGGAACAGGTCCTCCGCGTTCCGGGCATGGTCCGGGAACGTCGCCACGCCGACGCTGGCGGTGATCCTCGCCTGCGGATCCTCCGGGACCGGGCAGGTGACGATCGCCTCCCGCAGACCCTCCGCGATCGCGCAGGCGGCCTCCGTGCCCGTCGCCGGAAGGATCACCACGAACTCGTCCCCGCCGAACCGCGCGGCCACGTCTCCGGGCCTGAGCCGCGCACCGATCACGTGTCCGACGTCGGCGATCGCCCGGCTCCCCACCAGGTGGCCATGCCGGTCCACCAGCGTCTTAAGCCCGTCGAGGTCGAGCACCAGCAGCGAGAGCGGCCCGCCTCGTCTGAGCAGCTCCGGGAGCATGCGGTTGAAGTGCCGCGTGTTCCCGAGGCCCGTCAGGTCGTCCGTCAGAGCGGCCTGCTGTGCCTGGCGATAGAGCGAGGCGTTCTCGATCGCGATCGCGGCGTGGTCGGCGAGGGTCTGTACGAGCCGGAGCTCGTCGTCGTCGAACGCGGACCCGTCGAGCTTGTTGATCACCTGGATGACGCCGTGAAGCGTGTCGTGGTGCACCATCGGTACGCAGAGCATGCTGCGCGGGACGAGACCGGTCTGGCGCGCGACGTGAGGGTCGTGGCGCGGATCGCGGCTCGCGTCGTCGAGGCGGACCGCCTCGCGGTGGACCGCCACCCAGCCGGCGATGCCCCGGCCGATCGGGAGCCGTACGCCGTCGATCACCCCGTGCCGAAGCGCGCGCGAGACCCGGAAGGCAAGCTCGCGCCGCTCCTGGTCGTAGACGACGAGCGCCGCGTCCTCGCTCGGCACCGCGGCGGCGAGGCGGACGAAGACCGCGTGCAGCGCCTCGGGCTCGTGCGCCACGCGCTCGAGGTCCGTCCGCGCGGCGAGCTCGGCCGCGACGGCGGCGACCCGCCGGCGGTCCTCCTCGTCGAACGGGCGGCCGTCGTAGCGACGCTGGAGGTCGATCGTCCCGAGGACGCGCTCTTCACCGCGCACCGGCACGACGAGCCGTCCGGGGCTCATGAGACCACCCACCGCCGGTGGCAGCGGCGTCTCACGGCAGGCGAGGGCGTTCTCCTGGAGCGTCTCGGTGGACGCGAAGACGAGCTCGTCGCGCTCGCCGTCGTAGAGCAGGAGCGAGAGCCCCTCGGCCGAGGTGACGTGCTTGATCCGCTCGAGCACGTTGCGAAGGATCTCGGCGAGGTCGAGCGTGGACGTGAGCGCCCGGAGGGTGGCGTTGAGGGCGGTCACCTCGCGGAGCCGGCGCTCGAGGTCGGTCGCGGCGGCTGCCGACATCTGTCCGTCGCGGTAGCACGGCCCCGCCGCGCCCGCCAGGCCCGTTGCGGCGCGGGCCCGCCGCGGTGCCAGCGTTCGGCAAAACCCGTGCTGCCGCAATTTTAGCCAAGAACCTCTCCCCCGTGCGCACTAGGAACCGACCCGAGACTTCGTCTCGGTTCGGGGACCGACAACGAGAATGCTGCATTGTGGACACGGCCCAACGGCGTGCCACGTTTTGCCGCGCCGGCTTTGCCGGCCGCGGCATGGCGTTCGAGTCATCCACCGATGACGCTCGCTCGCGGACGGGAAGGGGGGCAGCCGGCTCGTCTGGATCGCCGACCTGCTGCCGAACGAGATCGTGGGCGACATCCGGGCGATGATCGAACAGGCCGCACGCGTCATGAAGCCGACGCTGGAGCGGGAATGAGCTACGCCCTCCCGTTCGGCGCGACGGCGCCGGCGGGCTGTGTCGCGTCCGCGACGGGGGGAAGGGCTACGAGCTGCAGCGGCACGTGTCCGGCCCAGCACGGCCAGCCGAGGTCCTCGGCGTCGTCGAGCGGCCCCCCGGTGCGGAGCTTGGCGGACGCCTCGGCGATCGGCAGCCGCAGCACCATCGTGGCCTTCAGCTCGCGCTCGTTCGGGGGTCGCACCTGTGCCCACCGCCCGGGCGCCACGTGCTCCACGATCGCCTCGAGCGCGCGGAGCCGCTCGGCCGGCTCGGTCACCTCGGCGGCGACGCCGAGGATCACGACCGAGCGGTAGTTCATCGAATGGTGGAACGCGGAGCGCGCCAGGACGAGGCCGTCGAGAAGCGTCACCGTGGCGCAGACGGGGATGCCGTCGCGCAGCCCGCGGAACATCCGGCTCGCCGCGGAGCCATGCACGTAGAGCGCGTCCTCCACCCGGGCGTAGGTCGTGGGCAGGACGAAGGCCTGCCCGTCGTGCGCGAAGCCCAGATGGCAGACGAGTCCCTCGTCGAGGATGGCGTGGATCGTCGCGGCATCGTAGGACGCGCGGTTCGGCAGGCGCCGGACCCGCGTCCGCTCCGTGGGAGGCGTCGTCGTCATTGACCGCGGCCGTCGATTTTGTTACAGTACGAATTCATGAACATAGTGGCACAATACCGAATACGAGGAGACGGTGCAAGGGGGATCGTGACGAGCGTGGAAGCCGCGATCCGCGAGGGCCGGCTCGCGGCGGGAGCACCGCTCCCCACGGTTCGCGACCTGGCCCGCGCGCTCCGCGTGAGCCCGACGACGGTCGCGGCGGCGTATCGGACCCTTCGCGTGCGGGGGCTCGTGCACGCCCGGGGCAGGCGCGGCACGCGGGTGAGCCCGCGGCCGCCTCTCCCGCTCCGGCCCCTCGCGCCGGCGCCCGCACACCTCCGGGACCTGTCGCGGGGCAACCCGGACCCCGCGCTGCTCCCGCCGTTGCCGCGAGCCCTGCCGCGACGGGCCGGGCTGTACGGCGAGCCCGCGAACCGTCCGGAGCTGCTCGCCCTCGCCAGGCATCAGCTCGAACGCGACGGTCTCCCGCGGGGCGAGCTGGCGGTCGTGGGCGGCGCCCTCGACGGGATCGAGCGGGTGCTGCAAGCCCACCTGCGGCCGGGCGATCGCGTGGCGGTCGAGGACCCGGGCTACGTCGCGGTGTTCGACCTCGTCGGCGCGCTCGGCCTGGTCGCGGAGCCGGTCGCGATCGACGACTCGGGCCCGCTGCCCGACGACCTCGCCCGCGCGCTCCGCACGGGCGTGGAGGCGTTCATCGTCACGCCGCGCGCCCAGAACCCGACCGGCGCGGGCGTCGACGCCGCCCGCGCCCGCGAGCTGCGGGCCGTCCTCGGCAAGCGGCCCGAGATGCTCGTGGTCGAGGACGACCACGCGGGACCCATTGCCGGCGCGCCGGCCGTGTCCGTCTGTCACGGGCGCGAGCGGTGGGCCGTCGTGCGCTCGGTCTCGAAGTCGCTCGGCCCGGACCTGCGCCTCGCGGTCCTGGCGGGCGACCCGACCACGGTGGCGCGCGTGGAGGGACGGCAGAGCGTCGGCACGGGCTGGGTGAGCCATCTGCTCCAGGACCTGGTCACGGCGCTCTGGGCAGACCCCGCGACGGATCGGCAGCTCCAGCGCGCGGCCGACGCCTACACCCGACGGCGCGACGCACTCGTGCAGGCGCTCGCCGGGCACGGCCTCGAGGCCCACGGGCGCTCGGGCCTGAACGTCTGGGTGCCCGTCGTCGAGGAGGCCCCGGCGCTCGCCGCCCTCGCCGGCGGGGGGTGGGCGGTCAGAGCGGGTGAGAGATATCGGTTGAAGGCCGGGCCCGCGGTCCGCATCACGGTCGCGGCGCTCGCCCCGCGCGAGGCGGACGGGCTGGCCGGGGCGCTGGCGCGGAGCCTCCGGCCCGAAGGCCGGCGCGCGTCGGCCTGAGTCCGACCATTTGACCCGAACGGCGCGGCCGAACACAATCCAGCTTCGGGGGAGGGGGATGGGGGAGGCGTCGCAGCCGAGCATCTTGGTGGTAGACGACGAGGCGGATGTGGTCGAGAGCATCCGGGAGCTCCTGCGCCTCGACTACCGGGTCCTGGTCGCCACGCGGGCCAGCGAGGCGATGTCGATCCTCCGGGACCGGCCCATCGACGTGGTCATGACGGACCAGCGCATGCCGGAGATGACCGGCGTCGAGCTCCTCCACCACGTGCGGGAGACGCAGCCGGACACGGTACGCCTTCTCTTCACCGGCTACGCCGACGTCCGCGCCGTGATCGACGCCATCAACCGCGGCAACATCTACCGCTACATCACCAAGCCCTGGGATCCGGAAGACCTGCAGGTGATCGTGCGCGACGCCGTCGAGCGCCACGATCTCATCGCGGAGCGCCAGCGGCTGCTCGGCGAGCTGCAGCGGACCAACGACGAGCTGCTGCGCGCCAATGCCGAGCTCGAGGCGACCAGCGAGCTCAAGTCCAACTTCATCCGGGTGGCCAGCCACGAGCTCCGCACCCCGCTCACGATCCTCACCCTCTTGAGCCATCTCGCAACCGGGGCCCGCGACGTCTCGGAGCCGCTGCACGGATGGCTCCTGCAGATCGCCGGCGCCACGGAGCGGCTGCAGCGCCGCGTCGACGACCTCACCACCATGCTCGCCGTGGAGAGGTTCGAGCGGCCGCTGGCACGACGGGCCCTCGACCTCTTCGCGCTGCTCGAAAGCGCTGCCGCGGAGGTGCGTCCCTTCATCACGTTGCGCGGACAGACGCTGGTTCGCGACTATCCCGAGGGGCTCGGCACCATGGAGCTCGAAGGCGAGAAGATCCGGGACTGCCTCAGCCATCTCCTGCTGAATGCCGTCAAGTTCACGCCGGATGCCGGGCGCATCACGCTCGCGGCGCGGCGCTCGCCCGACGGCGGCGCCGAGATCCGGGTGAGCGACACCGGTGCCGGGATGGACGCAGCCAGCCGCGCGCGGGTGTTCGACCCGTTCTTCACCGCTTTCGACGTCTCCGGACACTCTTCCGGGATGTTCGAGTACGAGCGGCGCGGCCTGGGCCTCGGGCTGACCGTCGCGAAGGCGTTCGTCCAGATGCACGGTGGCGACGTGAGCGTCGAGAGCGAGGTGGGACGCGGGACGACCTTCACCGTAACGTTGCCGCCGGTCGCCAGCCCGGTGACGGCGTTGGGCGGCGGAGCCGTGCAGTGACGGCCGACCGCTCGCGCCGGCACTGATCGCGCTCGTCGGGGGTCGCACGGCCGTGTCAGCGGATCCGAAGCCGCGCGTCGTCATCGTCGACGACAGCCTGACGGTGCGCATGGACCTGGCCGAGGCCTTCGAGTCCGCGGGCTTCGCCGCCACGCCGTGCGCGACGGCCGAGGCGGCGCGGGCGGCGATCCGGCAAGCGTCCCCTGCGCTGATCGTTCTCGACGTGGTCCTGCCCGACGCGAGCGGGATCGAGCTGCTGGCCGAGGTGAAGAGCGCGCCGGCCACCGCCTCGATCCCGGTCGTGCTCCTCTCCACCGAGGCGGAGGTTCGAGGCCGCGTCCTCGAGCTCCCGACCGGCGCCGATGACTATGTCGGGAAGCCCTACGACGCGGCGTACGTCGTTGCCAGGGGCAGGGAGCTCGTGCGCAGGAGTCCCGGGTGCGGCGGCCCGAAGCGCATCCTCGCGGTCGACGACAGCGTGACCTACCTCCACGAGCTCGCGGAGCGCCTCCGTGAGGAGGGTTACGAGGTGGCGCTGGCGCGATCCGGCGAGGAGGCGCTCGAGCTCCTGGCCGTCCAGCCCGTGGACTGCATCCTGCTCGACCTCGTCATGCCCGGGCTCTCCGGGCACGAGACGTGCCGGCGCATCAAGGCCGACCCGGCCTGGCGCGACATCCCGCTGGTGATGCTGACCGCCATGGAGGAGCGGGAGGCGATGATCGACGGGATCACGGCGGGGGCGGACGACTACGTCACGAAGTCGGCTGACTTCGGGGTGCTGAAGGCGCGGGTCGGCGCCAAGCTCCGGCGCAAGCAGATCGAGGACGAGAACCGCGTCATCCGCGAGCGCCTGCTGCGCAAGGAGATGGAAGCAGCCGAGGCGCGCGCGGCGCGCGAGCTGGCGGAGACGCGCGGCGCGCTCATCGCCGACCTCGAGCGCCAGCACGCCGCGCTCGAGCGGGCCACGGCGCAGGAGCACGAAGCGCACGAGGCGCTCAAGCAGGCCCAGACCCAGCTCGTGCAGTCCGAGAAGCTCGCCGCGCTCGGTCAGATGGTGGCGGGTGTCGCGCACGAGATCAACAACCCGCTCTCGTTCGTCGTGAACAACGTGGCGGTGCTTCAGCGCGACGTCGGGGCGGTGCGCGAGCTGCTCCATCTCTACCGCCACGCGGAGGAGACGGCCGGCCCCGATCTGCAGCACCGGATCCGGGCGGCCGCCGAGCGGATCGACCCCGACCACACGCTCGGCAGCCTCGACCGGCTGCTGGTCCGCTCGCGCGAGGGTCTCCGCCGGATCGAGCAGATCGTGAAAGACCTCCGCGGCTTCGCGCGCCTCGACGAGGGCGAGCGCAACGACGCGGATCTGAACGCGGGTGTCGCCTCCACCGTCAATATCGTGCGCGGTCAGGCAGCCAAGCGGAACGTCCAGATCACACTCGAGCTCGGCCGGCTCCCGCCGGTGAGCTGCCAGGCAGCCAAGATCAACCAGGTGGTGCTCAACCTGATCGCCAACGCGATCGACGCCTGCTCCGACGGCGGCTCGGTGACGGTGCGGACCTCCTGCGAGCCGGGTGGGGTGGCGATCGACGTGATCGACACCGGCAAGGGGATCGACCCGGAGATCCGCGGGCGGATCTTCGACCCGTTCTTCACCACCAAGCCGATCGGCGAGGGCACCGGGCTCGGGCTCAGCATCAGCTACGGCATCGTGCAGGAGCACGGCGGCAGGATCGACGTGGAGTCGACACCCGGCCGCGGCGCGCGCTTCACGATGCGGCTACCGTCGGGGGCGGACGCTCGGCGCGACGCACCCGTCGCCCGGCAGGGTGCGCCGAACCCGTAGCTCGTCGTTCCCCCTGTCTCGCGGCAACCCGGGTTCAGTCGATCAGCCCCGCGTGCCGTGCCGCCACCAGGGCGTCGATGGCGTCGACGCGTCGCGTGACCTGGCGCAGCTCCTCGGCGAACGCCCGCCGCCGCTCGCCGAGATCCGGCGCGCCCGGATCCGCGACCCCGCGGTTGCGCGCCAGGCGGAGCGCGGTGGCGAAGAGCACCTGCGAGACCGACTCGGGGCTCAGGATGCGCCGCTGCAGCACGTACTGCTGCCCGAGCGCGAGGCAGGCGCGCAGGAACGCCTCCTCCTCGAGCGGCGCGTCGGCCGGGCGGCGCTCGAGCGCGTCGGCCACGACGCGGTAGGCCTCCACGAACGGCCGCAGCACGCGGTGCGCGCTGAAGGGCCGGAAGCGCCGGACGAGCGCCTCGATCGGCGCCGGCCCCTCGGCGAGCCGGCTCTCCCAGTCGGGGTCGTGCAGCCGGATCTCCTCGCGGAGCTCCTCGCGGAAGGTCTCCTTCTCGGCGAAGAAGAACTCGAACTTGAGCAGGTCCCGGAGCCGCATCGCCTCGTCCCAGAACTCGGCGGCGGGGTCGGCCACGTCGTCCCCCGCGGCGCGCAGCAGCGCCAGCTCGGCGATCGCCCCGTTCACGAAGAAGTGGATGATCGTGTTGCGATAGTACGACGCGATCAGGTGCTTCTCGGGGCCGATCAGGTACACCGCCTCCGGCCCGCCCGCGAAGCACGTCACCACGCCGTTCTCGACCAGCGCGTCGAGCGCCCGCTGCACGCCCGCGCGCGTGTCCAGGTCGAGGTCGCCGGCGGTCGGCAGATTGCGGCGCCGGACGTAGTCGAGCAGGTTGCGCAGCCGGCCGATCGTCTCGTCGACGCTGAGCGCGCGGCTGGCGGTGCCGAGCAGCGCCAGCGTCACCAGCGAGATCGCCGTGATCGGCGTCACGCGGTTGATGCGCACCGCCACCTCGAAGGCGAGCTTCTGCAGCGCGAGGCTCTGCTCGTCGGGGTCCGGCTCGGCGCCCGGGTCGGGCGGCCCGAGCGCCCGGGCCAGGGAGAGCGGCTCCCCGAAGCGGATGGAGATCTCCCCGTAGCGACGGCGGAGTGCGCGCACGAAGCGCAGGAACCAGCCGAAGCTCTCGGGCTGCTTCACGCCGCCGCGCTCTTCGGCGGCGTAGCCGGCGACGTCCTGGATCTGGTCGTACGCGATCGACACCGGGATCAGGAGGACGTCGTCGCTCTTGCCGCGGCGGTAGGCGTCGACCGCGTAGGCGAGGAGGCCGAAGCGCGGCGGCATGAGCTTGCCCGAGCGCGAGCGCGTGCCCTCCATGTACCACTCGAGCGGAAAGCGCTTCTCGATCAGGTAGTCGACGTACTGGCGCAGGACGAGCTTGTAGACCTCGTTATCCTTGAAGCTCCGGCGGATGAAGAAGATGCCCGTCCGCCGCAAGAGCGGGCCCATCGGGAAGAAGTTCATGTTGATGCCGCCCGCGGTGTGGTTCGGCGGCATCCCGTTCTCGTAGAGCGCGTACTTCAGCACCAGGCTGTCGAGGTTCGACTTGTGGCTCGGGAGGAAGACCAGCGGGTGGCGCTGGCCGAGCGCGGCGAGCGCCGCGAGGTGCGCCCGGTCGTAGTGCAGCGTCTCGCCGTATCCCCGGGTGTACATGTAGCGGATCAGGTTCGCCGCGAGGTGGATCAAGCGGGGGCTGTGGCTGGCAGCGATCTCGCGGAGGTAGCGGCGCGCGTCGCGCTTCACGCTCGCCTCGCCGCGGCCGAGGCTGCGGGCGAGCCGCGTCACGGCGCCGCGGAACGCGGGCCGCGCGACGATCTCCTCCTGGACGAAGCGCGGCACCTTGTAGCGCGCGCCGCGGAGCCGCCGCTCCGCCCGGTCGAGGGCCAGCGCTGCCTGGCGGACGACGAAGTCGGGGAGGCCGGCGGTGTGCCCGACGTCGGTCCCGCCCGCGCGCCGCCAGCGCTCGCGCAGCTCGGAGGCCGGCGCCGGCTCGGCCACCACGACACGGCAGCGGTCGGGATGCCGGCGCAGCACCTGCGCCTGCCGCAGACGTCCGGGGTCGCGCGGGTCGCCGACGGACAGGAGCCGGGTGAGGCGGGCCCTCCGTGCCCCGTCGCCCTGCGGGGGCAGCCAGGCGACACGGAGGGGGGCGAGCAGCGGGTCGTCGCCCGTCGCGAGCGTCGCCTCGAGCCGTGTGTCGAGACGCCGCGGGCGGCGGCGTCGCGACGGCGGGATCGGCACGACGTCGTAGCCCGCCGGCGTCACGCCGGCCGGCCGGCCCCGCGCGATCCACTGCTCGAGGAGGCGCCGCTCGAGCCCGCTCGAGGCGTCGAGCAGGAAGACCACGCGCCGGCCGTCGGCCGGCGGCCACCGCTGCGCGTCGTCCGGGGGCGAGGGGCTCGTGAGGCCTGCCACGGCCGCGGATTCTACCCAGGCACGCAACTCGGCGGGAAGGTGTCCCACCTCGACCCGCGGACGGCGACGGAGGTATCTTCGGGCCGCGCGTCGCCATGGCCCTCTCCGCCCACATCACGCACGAAGTCGAGGCGAGCCCCGGCGGGCCCGCGGTCGGCGCCTTCTTCGACGTCGACGGCACGCTGATCGCGGGGTTCTCGGCGGTGGCGTTCCTGCGCGACCGCCTGTTCAACGGCCGGATGAGCCCGCGCGACATCGGCGAGACGCTGCTCAACGGGCTCCGCTTCCAGCTCGGGCGCGTCGGCTTCTCCGGCTTGATCGCGGCGACGGCGGCCTGGCTGCGGGGGGTGCCCGAGCAGGAGCTCGAGGAGCTGGCGGAGCGCATCTTCGCGCGCGCGATCGCGGCGGCGATCTACCCCGAGTCGCGGGCGCTGGTGGCGGCCCACCGGCGCCGCGGTCATACGCTGGCGCTGGTGTCGTCCGCCACGCGCTACCAGATCGAGCCGCTGGCGCGCGAGCTCGGCATCCCGCACGTGCTCTGCACGAAGCTCGAGGTCGAGAACGGGCGGCTCACGGGACGCCACGTCTGGCCCACGTGCTACGGCGGCGGGAAGGCGCTCGCCGCGCGCGCGCTCGCGCGCGAGCACGGCATCGACCTCCGGCAGAGCTACTTCTATACCGACAGCCACGAGGACCTGCCGCTCCTCGAGATCGTCGGCCACGCGCGGCCGACGAACCCGAACCGCCGGCTGGCCGCGATCGCGGCTCGGCGGGGCTGGCCGGTCCGCCGCTTCACGGGCCGCGGCAGGCCGGGCCTGGGCGAGGTCGTGCGCTCGTCGCTCGCGATCGGGAGCATCATCCCGGCGTTCGCGGTCGGGGCGATTCCGGGCGTGCTCAACCGCAGCCGGCGCGACATGGTGAACCTGGCGATCACCGTCTGGGGCGAGCTCGGCACGGCGCTCGCCGGCATCCGGGTCGACGTGCGCGGCGAGGAGCATCTCTGGTCGCATCGGCCCGCGGTCTTCGTCTTCAACCACCAGAGCGCCGTCGACGCGCTCCTCATCTGCAAGCTCCTGCGACGCGACATCGTGGCCGTCGCGAAGCAGGAGGTGCGGAAGAATCCGCTCTTCGGTCCCACGTTCGCCTTCGCGGGTACGGTGTTCATCGACCGCTTCGACCGCCAGCGGGCGATCGACGCGCTCCGGCCGGCGATCACCGCGCTCCGCGAGGGCACGTCGCTGGTCATCGCGCCGGAAGGGACGCGCAGCACCACGCCCCGCCTCGGCCCGTTCAAGAAGGGCGCCTTCCACATCGCGATGGGCGCCCGAGTGCCGATCGTCCCGATCGTCTTCCGCAACACCCTCGACGCGCTTCCCAAGCACGGCTTCGTCATCCGCCCCACCACGGTGGAGGTCGTGGTCCACCCGCCCGTTCTGACCGATGACTGGACGCCCGACACGCTCGACCAGCGCGTCGCCGAGGTTCGCGCGCTCTTCGTCGACACGCTCGAGAGCTGACCGATGCTCCGACCCGCCGTCCGCGCCGCGGCCGGCCCGCCGCCCTTCTACCGGCTCGTCTACCGTCTCGTGCGTCGCATCCCGCGTGGCAGGGTCATGACCTACGGCCAGGTCGCAGCGATGCTCGGGCGACCGCGCGGGGGGCGGGCGGTCGGGACGGCGCTCGGCGCACTGCGCGGCCCGCTGCTCGACGTCGTGCCGTGGCAGCGCGTGGTCGATGCGGGCGGGCGCTGTAGCCATCGGGACGACTTCTGGGCAGACATCCAGCGCGAGCTCCTCGAGAGCGAGGGCGTGCGCTTCGACCGCCACGGCCGGGTGGACCTGAAGCGGTTGCGGTGGCCCGGGCCACGACGGAGTCGGGTCTCCGCTGCCCGCCGGAGCGGCCCCGCCCGCTGAACGCCGCGTGGGAAGGCTTCACCGGCCGGGGACACCCCTCGTCGCTCGAGTGTCCCCGGCCAGCGAGGCGATCGGTCAGCGGCCGCTGCCGCGATGCGAATTGGAGCCGTCGTCGCCTGCCTCGGGCGCGGCGTCCAGCGGATCGGCGTCGACGCCATCGGCGATGCCGTCGTGGTCGGTGTCCGCGTCGGTCGGATCGAGGCCCATGGCTACCTCGTCACCGTCGGCGATGCCGTCGTGGTCGGTGTCGGGGTCGTTCGGATCGAGACCCATGGCGATCTCGTCGGCATCGGAGATCCCGTCGCCGTCCGTGTCCACGGCCTCGGCCTCGGTTCCGGTCTCCACCTGCTGCTCGGGCGCCTGGGCGACCGCGTCGTCCGTTCCGCGCGCGGCCGCGGGCACGATGCCCACACCCCACAGCAGGACGGCCGCACTCAGCATGCCCGCGGCCGTTTTCGTGGTCCTTCTCGTCTTCATCTCGTCGTCTCCTCTCGGTTTGAGCCGGTGCAGCGCACCGTCCCCGGCCAAAGCAACCGCCTTGCCAGCGCGATCGGCCCGGAACGTCGCGCGTGGGCGGGCGTGAGCGGGGGAAAACCCCCAACGCGTTGCGCCGAATCACGCTGCCCCGTGGCGGGTGTCCATCGGGTTCGGGAGCAGGGCCGGGCTCTAGCGGAAATCCCTTAGGTCGGCAGGGGAAGACCCCGATTTACACGTCGTCTATTCGGGGTTTGTGATGAAGCTAGAAGACAACAGCCAACGTTTTCTACTTGTGCCCTAAACGCGCGGCACCGCCGCGCCCATCGCCTGAAGGCCGGATCGCGTCGCCCGCAACGCCATCACCGCCAACAGCGACTCCGGGCTTTGTGACGCCGCCACCTCGGTGATAAGGCCGCCGCGTGTGCGACCGCAGAAGCACGGCGGGGGCCCTCGCCATCCTCTGCCTCGCCGCGGCCTGCGGGCGCGAGGCGCCGCCCGTATCGCGTGTGCCCGGCGCACCCCGCTCGGTCGTCCTGCGCAACGTCCGCGTCTTCGACGCGCCGCGGGCGGCGCTCGCCGACGGTCTGCGAGACGTCCTGGTGCGGGACGGCCGCATCGAGGCCGTCGCGCCGCCGGGACTCGTGGCCCGAGGCGTCGCCGAGATCGACGGGCGTGGCGGAACCCTGTTGCCCGGACTGGTCGACGTCCACACCCACACCGGGTCGTCGTCGTTCCCGCCGTGGCGGGTCAGGTTCCCCGACGTCGCCCAGAACCTCGCGGCCTTCCTCTATGCGGGGGTGACGACGGTGCTCGACCTCGGCAGTCTCACCCCCGAGGTCTTCCGCGAGCGGTCGCGCATCGCGACCGGTGCGCGCCTGGGCCCGCGGCTCTACGCCGCCGGGCCGGTGTTCACCGCTCCGGGCGGCCACCCCGCCGAGGTGCTCCGTGCCTGGCTCCCCTGGTACCTGCGCTGGTACGTCCTGCCGCGGGCGACGCGCGAGGTGGCGGGGCCCGACGAGGCGCGCCGCGCGATCGCCGCGCTGCTCCCCGAGCGGCCCGACGTGCTGAAGCTCGCCATCGACGCGGGGACGGGAGACGTGCCGCGCCTCGCGCCCGAGACCATCGCCGCGATCGCGGCCGCCGGCCATGCGGCCGGGGTGCGTTCGATCGCGCACATCGGAAGCTCGGCGGAAGCGATCGACGCCGTTCGGGGTGGAGTCGACGCGCTGGCGCACGCCCCGTGGCGCGAGGAGCTGTCCGAGGAAGCGGTGCGGGTGATCGCGGCAGCCCGGGTGCCCGTGGTGGCGACGCTCGCCGTCTGGGACCTCGCCGGGACACCCCGGACACGCGAGTCGGACTTCCTCCCCATCGAGCGGGAGGTGGCGCCGCGAGAGGTCGTCGCCGCCCTGCTCGCGCCTCCTCCGGCGGTGGACGAGGCGACGGCGGCGTTCCTCCGGGCGGCGGCGGCCGCGCACGACGCCCGCCGCGCCAACGTCGTCAAGCTCCGCGCCGCCGGCGTGCTCGTGCTCGCCGGCAGTGACGCCTGCAATCCCGGCGACCTGCCGGGTGCCGGCCTCCACCTCGAGCTCACCAAGCTCGTCGAGGCCGGCGTCCCGCCCGGCGAGGCGCTGCGTGCGGCCACGTGGGAAAACGCGCGCTTCATCGGCGGTGATGGCGCCGATTTCGGCGAGGTCGCGGCCGGAAAGCGCGCCGACCTGGTGCTGGTCGACGGCGACCCGGTCGCCCGGATCGGCGATCTCGGCAAGATCGTGCAGGTTGTCCTCGACGGGACCGTCCTGGAGCGCCGGCCCCACCCCTGAGTGACCGCACCGGCAGGGCGTCCTGGCAACCGTCCCACCCGGGTGCTAGAGCGGCGGGGTCCATCCAGGACCAGGGAGGGTGTGCATGAACCGAGCGAGCAGGGGAGTGTTGATCGCGAGCGCGGCGGCGGGGTTGTTCCTGAGCGGCGCCGTCGTCGCCGTGGCCGCCGAGAAGGCCGGTGGCGATACCGTCCACTGCATGGGCATCAACGCGTGCAAGGGGCAGGGGGCGTGCGCGAGCGCGGCGAACTCTTGCCAGGGTCAGAACGCGTGCAAGGGCAAGGCGTGGATCGAGACGTCCAAGGCCGAGTGCGAGAAGAAGGGCGGCAAGATCGTCGAGTCGAAGAAAGAGTAGGGTTCCGGGCGCGGGCGGGCCGGAGAGGCCCGCCCGTCGGCTCGGGATTGTCCTTCCCGCCGGGGACCCTTGAGAGATAGCCGTCGGGAGGCTAAGGTTTCTGCGCCGATCGGGGGGACGGCGGAGCCCGACGTCGTGAGTCCCGCGAAGCAGCCTCCCGAGGCGATCCCCACTTCCGTGTTCCGCACGCTGCGGTTTCAGCTCATTGCGATCGTCGTCCTGACGGTCGCCACCGTGCTGGCGGTCTCGCAGTGGGTCGACACGCGGCTCTCCGAGCGGGCCGAGGAACGGGATCTCCAGGAGCGTGCGCTGCTCGCGCTCAGGACGGTAGCCTCGCTGTGGGGGCGGACCGATAGCGACGCCTTGCGGCGCGAGCTGGTCGCGATCGCCGAGGGGGACCGCGAGATCACCGCCATCGACATCTTCGGCCTTGCCGGGGGGCGCTCCGAGGTGCTGCTCACGACCCGCGATGCGCCCGAGGCGGCCGCGGGCACGCTGGCGCCCGGCGCCGCGAGGCGGCTCGCCGAGGGCAGCTCGATGACGTTCGAGCGCGAGCGGATCGGGGCCGGCGTGTGGCGCGTCGCCTTGCCGCTGCGCCGGGACGGGGCGTTCGTCGGCGCGGCGCAGGTCGAGCTCTCGCTCGACGAGGTCGCGCGCCTGAAGCGGCGCCTCGTGATGATCGACATCACCTTTCTGGTCTGCTCGACGCTGCTGATCTCGTTCGCCCTCGCCTTCTTCCTCGACCGGCGGGTGGCCCGTCCGGTCGCCACCCTGGTGGGCGGCATGCAGCGGGCGGAGAGCGGCGAGCTCGGGGTCCGGGTGGAGTTGGCCCGGGGTGGGGAGTTCGCCTTCCTCGCCGGTAGCTTCAACCGCATGCTGTCGCGCATAGAGGAGTTGACCGCCGGCCTCGAGTCGCGCGTCCGGCAGGCAACCCGCGAGCTGGCCGACAAGAACACCGAGCTGCAGGAGGCCAACGAGCGGCTGTGGCGCGCGCAGCTCGAGATCGGTCGCAGCGGGCGCCTGGCGGCGCTCGGGCAGATGGCCGCCACGATCGCCCACGAGCTCGGCACGCCGCTCAACTCGGTGCTCGGCTACACGCAGCTCCTGCAACGCGAGTCATGGCCTGCCGACGACGGCGAGAAGCTCGCCATCATCGAATCGCAGGTCCAGCGCATGATCGAGACCATTCGCAGCGTGCTCGACCGGACGCGCGACCGCGAGCTGCAGCGCGCCCCCGTGTCGCTCGCGCCACTCGTTGCCGAAGCGCTCACCATCGTGTCGTCCCGCCTCGCGGGCCGGGAGCTCGCGCTTCAGAGCCTCGTGCCGTCCGACCTCCCACCCGTGCCGGCGGACGCGGCCGCGCTGCGCCAGGTGCTGCTGAACCTCCTGACCAACGCCATCGACGCCACCGAACCCCCCGGGTCGATCACCGTGAGCGCCGCGGTGCTGCCGCGGAACGGCCGGCCCGGACCGTCGCTCGAGCTCACGGTCTCCGACACCGGCCACGGCATGGCACCCGAAGAGCTGCGCCGGGCCGTCGAGCCGTTCTACACCACCAAGGCGCCGGGGCGCGGCACCGGGCTCGGGCTCGCGATCGTCGACCACATCGTCCGCGCCCACGGCGGGCAGCTCGAAGTCGAGAGCGTCCGCGGACACGGCACGAACGTACGGGTGCGGCTGCCGATGGAGGCGTCATGAGTCCGCGCATCCTCGTGGTCGACGACGACATCGTCACGTGCCGGCTGCTGGCCGAGGTGCTCAGCCGTGACGGCGCGACCGTCATCTGGGAGACGGAGCCCCGCCGCGCGCTCGCCCGGGCCGCCGAGCAGGCGATCGACCTGGCGGTGCTCGACGTCCGCATGCCGGAGCTCGACGGGCTCGAGCTGCTCCGCCGTCTGCGCGACCGCTGGCCCGACCTGCCGGTCGTGATCATGACCGCATTCGGCTCGATCGACACCGCGGTGCTCGCCATCACCTCCGGCGCAGTCGACTACCTCAGCAAGCCGATGGACGTGGAGGAGGTCCGGGCGACGGTGCGCCGCGCCCTCGGCCGGCGAACGGAGACCCAGGCGGAGCTACCGGAGGCCGGCGAGGAGTTCGGCGGTGTGGTCGGGCGCACGCCCGCGATGGTCGAGGTCTACAAGACGATCGCCCGCGTCGCTCCGGGGCCGAGCACGGTCCTGGTCACGGGCGAGAGCGGGACCGGCAAGGAGCTCGTCGCGCGTGCCATCCACCGGCACAGCCCGCGCCGCAAGCGGCCGTTCGTCGCCGTCGACTGCGCCGCGCTGACCGAGACGCTGCTCGAGAGCGAGCTCTTCGGGCACGTGCGCGGCGCGTTCACGGGCGCGGTCGCCGA
>Ga0070699_100001999_pt1 | contig 18407 bp, 18 predicted proteins | sample KBSK1503metaG_FD_65473 | JGI IMG/M metagenome (GOLD analysis project Ga0070699, IMG submission 65473) | Corn, switchgrass and miscanthus rhizosphere microbial communities from Kellogg Biological Station, Michigan, USA - KBS K1-50-3 metaG | ecosystem: Host-associated > Plants > Roots >... | reverse complement strand
CCGGTTTACCGTCTCGATCCGGAAGCCCCCGGTCATCGTCCGGACCCGGCCGGTGAAGAACAAGCGGGACGTGCCGCTCAATATCCGCATCGAAGTGATCTTCAGCGAGCCGATCGACTCTACCTCGCTCACGCCGCTGAACTTCGAGCTGCGCTCAGGCGGTACCCCGGTGGCGGGGCAGCTCAGGTTCGCGAACGGGGATCACACGGCCGTCGAGTTCATGCCGGCCGCGGACCTGGCGGCTGCTGCGGACTACGAGCTGGTGGTGCGGGCCAGCATCCGCGATCTCCAGGGGACGCCACTCGAAGCCGGGGAGAGCGTCTCGTTTACCACGGCTGCCACGTCGACACCCGTAGCTGGCGAGCTCGCATTCGTCCGGGACGGCCAGATCTTTCTGGTCTATTTGGCGGGATCGGTGATCCAGCAGCTGACCCATACCGGACCGGGAATCGTGAACTCGGAGCCGGCTTGGTCGCCTGACGGAAAGCGTCTGGCGTTTACCAGAAAACTTAGTAGTGCCTGGGAAGCGCCGTCGGACATCTATGTCATGAACGCGGACGGGTCGAACCTGGTCCAGCTCACCCGCGGGGGGCTCAACTTTGATCCCGCCTGGTCACCTGATGGTCGCACAATCGGGTTCACGAGTCTCCAGAATGGCAGCGCCGGCGTGTTCGTGATTGATGCGAGCGATGGTACCGGGCCCAGAGAGCTAATCAATCGTCCTGGATACGACGCTGATCCGGCCTGGTCACCCGACGGCCGGAAGATCACGTTCACCAGCGACTGGCGGGCTTACGACACCTTGCTCGAGTTGTGGATCATGAATGGGGACGGGTCGAACCCCAGGCTGCTGCTGGAAGCGGCGTCTATGGAAATCGTTGGAATTGGAACCGTCTATCCCTGGACAGCCTACGCCGGCTCGGCGTGGTCGCCCGATGGCCAGAGGATCGCGGTCGCCATCCTGGTCGATGTCCCCGTCGGCGACCCGCTTGCCTTCTCGCACCAATTCGAGCGGACCCAGAAGCTCGTGGTCGCCAATGCCGACGGCTCGGGAGTGCGGACGATCGCACAGACTGGAGCCCCGGGGGGCCCGACCTGGTCTCCCGACGGGAGGACCATTGCCTTCAACTCGACAAACTGCCCTGGATCCCAATCCTGTCTCCGGTTCGTTCGAGTCGACGGCGGCGGGGAGGGCCTGATCCTGACCAACGGGCACAGCCCGGCGTGGCGCCCATGAGTCATTAGGAGGGGATAGCAGAGTCGAGGATCCGCAGGTTAATTCCCTCGTTGGCTGTTCGATCCCATCGTGAATGTTGTCCAGCCCCCTTCGCGGGAATCGCTTCATGCGTAGCCGGTTGATCGCGTGCATCGCCGCGGGCCTCCTCTGCCCTGCCCTCCTTGACGCCCAGACACGTCCCTTTGATCTCGTGATCCAGAACGGTCGAGTCATCGACCCTGAGTCGGGACTCGACGCGGTACGATCCGTCGGCATCCGGAACGGCAGGATCGCCGCGGTGAGCGGCCGGGCGCTGCAGGGGCGCTCGGTGATCGATGCCCGTGGCCTGGTCGTGGCCCCCGGCTTCATCGACCTCCATGCCCATGGCCAGAACGACGAGAACTACAGGATCTACGCCCAGGATGGCGTGACCACGGCGCTCGAGCTCGAGGCCGGTGTGGCCGACATCCCCGCATTCTATGCCGCGCGCCAGGACAAGTCCCTGATCAATTACGGCGCCTCGGCGGGTCACATCAAGGCGCGCATGACCGTGATGAAGGACGGGGGCGTGGCCCATGGCACCATCCTCCCGCTCGATTCCGCGGGGCACAACATCGCGTCCGATGCACAGATCGGCGAGATGCGGAAACAGATCGAGGCTGGGCTGGCCGCCGGCGCGCTCGGCGTCGGGATGGGCCTCGAGTACACGCCCGCGGCCACCCGCCACGAAGTGCTGGAGGCCTTCCGCTCCGCGGCAAAGTACCACGCCCCGGTATTCGTCCACACCCGGGCAACGGGAACCGCCGAGCCCGGCAGCTCGATCGAGTCCTACCTGGAGGTCATCGGCGCCAGCGCGATCACGGGCGCCCCCGTCCATATCGTCCACGTGAACAGCACCAGTCTCACGGCCACGCCCCGGACGCTCGCACTGATCCAGGATGCCCGGAATCGGGGACTCGATGTGACGGCCGAGGCTTACCCGTATGCCGCGGGCATGACGGAGCTCGCCTCGCCGCTGCTGGACAAGTTCGCCAACGGCCCCGACAGCATGTTCGCCAAGCTGATGCTGGTGAGCACCGGGGAGCGACTGACCCGGGCCACCTTCACGGCCAATCGGAAGCCCGGCGCCTTGGTGATCCTCTTTCTCAACACGCCCGAGATGGAAGCGGTCGCGATCACCAGTCCGCTGACCGCCATCGCCAGCGACGGAATTCTTCTGAACGGCAAGGGCCATCCCCGCGCCGCCGGGACCAGCGGCCGAGTCCTCGGCTACTACGTCCGGGAGACCGGACAGCTCCGCCTCGTCGATGCCATTCGGAAGCTTGCCCTGATGCCGGCCCAGCGACTCGAACGGGTCGCGCCGATGTTCCGGAGCAAGGGACGGATCAAGGTCGGGGCCGACGCCGACATCACCGTGTTCGATCCCGCGACGGTGGCGGACCGGGCGACCTATCAGCAGCCGGCGTTGCCATCAGTCGGGTTTCGTCACGTGCTGGTGAATGGAGTGCCTGTCGTGACGGACGGGGTCATCAAGGAGGGCATTTATCCCGGACGCGCGGCACGGGGCCCGATCGGCATGTCGAAACCCTGACCTCTGCTCCGACAGACCAGCAGAGGGGACCCATTCCGGGGCCTCGAGACCAACCAGGAGCGGCCCGATGAAATACATGCTGATCATGAACACCCCGCGCGACGGCTACACCCAGTACATGAACTGGCCGAAAAAGATCCTCGAGGCCAACGTCGCGTTCATGCAGGCCTTCACCAAGAAGCTGAGAGACGCCGGCGAGCTGGTGGGTGGGGAAGGCCTGGCGTCGCCGGAGCAGGCGAAACTCGTGCGTGCGGGGAAGGACGGGAAGCCGATCACCGACGGGGTCTTTCCCGAGTTCAAGGAGTTCCTGGCAGGATACTGGGTTGTGGACGTCGAGAGCCCCGAGCGCGCGCTGCAGATCGCCGCGGAGGCGTCGACCGCACCGGGCCAGGAGATCACCGGCGCCGACGGCAAGCCCATCACGCACCTCTGGATCGAGGTACGCCAGATCCTCGGCGGCCACAAGGAGCTCTGATCTTGTCGCTTGACCTTCGCGTCGAACACCTGCTGCGCGACCTGGCCCCGCAGGTGCTCGGCGCGACGGTCCGGCGGTTTCGCGACTTTGCCGCATCGGAAGACGCAGTGCAGGAGGCACTCATCGCCGCCGCGGCCCAATGGCCGCGCGATGGCGTCCCGGAGAACCCGCACGGCTGGCTGGTACGGGTAGCGCAGCGACGGATGGCCGACCACGCGCGGAGCGAGATCTCACGCCAGATTCGGGAGTCCGTGATCGCGGAGGGAGCGCCCGGGGCCGTCGAACCCGTCACCGACGATGAGCCGGAGATCGATCCCGACGATACCCTCGTTCTCCTGTTCATGTGCTGTCATCCGGCCCTCACCCCCGCGTCCGCAATCGCGCTAACGCTGCGCGCGGTGGGCGGCCTCACGACCGCCGAGATCGCGAAGTCCTTCCTGGTGCCCGAATCGACTATCGGCCAGCGGATCAGCCGGGCCAAGCAGAGCATCAAGTCGTCCGGCATAGGGTTCCACATGCCCGACGCCGACGAACGCGCGCAGCGGCTGGGCTCGGTGCTGCATGTGCTCTATCTCGTCTTCAACGAGGGCTACACGACCAGCGCGGGGACTGCCCTGCACCGTACCGACCTGTCGAACGAGGCGATCCGCTTGACCCGAGCGGTCCACTCGCTCCTCCCCGACAGCGGCGATGTGGCGGGACTGCTCGCACTGATGCTCTTGACCGACGCGCGTCGCGCGGCGCGTACCGGACCGAGCGGGGAGTTGATTCCGCTCGACGAGCAGGATCGCACTCGCTGGGACCGGCAGGCTATTGCGGACGGCGTGGCGCTTGCCGGCGCGGCACTGTCGCGGGGAGCGGTGGGCGAGTATCAGTTGCTGGCGGCGATCGCGGCGGTGCATGATGAAGCCGAGTGCGCCGAGGACACCGATTGGCCGCAGATTCTCGCGTTGTATGGCATGTTGATGCGGTTGAGCGACAACCCGATGGTCGGGCTCAATCATGCGATCGCCACTGCGATGGTGAACGGGCCGGAGGCGGGACTCGCGCTGCTGGCCCCACTCGACAACGACGCGCGCCTCCGAGGGAACCACCGGCTCGACGCGGTGCGAGCCCACCTCCTGGAGCGTGCCGGCGAGCACGAAGCGGCCATCGAGCTGTATCGGAAGGCTGCGACCAGGACGGCGAGCGTGCCCGAGCGAGACTACCTCATGCTGAAGGCGGCGCGACTGAACTCGTGAACACCTTCTCGATTCGCCCAGCACAACGCTCCGACGAGACGCGAATGCTGGCCATTGCCGATCGCCTGGCCGCGTTCGATCCGACGACGCGCCCGGCGGCCGACATCGCCGGCCGAGAGCGCCGGGCCCTGGCGGAGGCGTTGGCGGCGCCTGCACCGGGCTCCGCCCTGCTCGTGGCCGACCATCCCCAGCTCGGGCTGGTGGGCGTCCTGCTCCTGGAAACCAGGCGCGACTACTTCACCGACGAGCCCCACGGGCATGTCGCAATTCTCGCCGTGGCCCGGGAGGCCGAGGGCCAAGGTCTCGGTACCGCACTGCTCGAGGCGTCGGAAGACTGGGGCCGCTCCCGGAACTTTCGGCGGTTGACACTGTCCGTGTTCGCCGATAACCGCCGCGCGATCGAGCTGTACGGGCGCCGGGGCTGGCGGCCGGAGCTGGAGACGTACTACAAGAACCTGGCATGAAACCAAGGACTCGCCGATGCTCTTTCTCGTGATCGAGCACTTTCGCAACGGAGACCCGGTGCCCGTGTACCAACGCTTCCGGGCTCAGGGCCGTCTCATGCCCGAAGGGCTCGGATACATTTCCAGCTGGATTACCGAGGATCTGACTCGATGTTACCAGGTGATGGAGACCGCCGATCGAGGACTCCTCGATGAGTGGATCGGGCGTTGGTCCGACCTCATGGCGTTCGAGGTGATGCCGGTGCTGTCGTCGGCCCAGGTTCAGGAACGGCTTCGTCCGCGCCTTGCCGAGTAGCGGTCGGTCGATGACAACCTGGCGCGCCACGATCCGCCGAATCGCGCTGGTGCTTGCGGTCACCCCGCTTGTCGTGGCGATACTGTCGCTGACCACCCCGATGGGGCGAACCACCCTCGGGGTCACGTTTTGTTATCCGGTATTCGGTCCCCTGCAAAGGTTCGATCCTACTCTGTCCGACTCTTTGCTCGCCCGGGTGCGCGCCCATGAAGGGGCGCACGCCGATCAGTGCCGGCACGACGGCGCCCTCTGGTATGCCATTCGCCGACTGGCGCCTCGCCAGCGACTCCTTTCGGAAGCGGACAGCTACTGTGCGGAAATACGCCTGGGTATGGCACACGGGGGTTCCGTGCGGCTGTTGTATGCCAGCGCTCTCGATGAGCTGCGCGAGCGGCGATGGTTCCATCGCATCTCGATGACCGGCCTGGCCGATGCCCTCGCCTCGCAGTGCCCGGCTATTGCCGCCAGGGCCGCTCGGGAGGAGACCGAGTGGCGAGCCCGCCTGCAGACGCACCGGCTGTAGATCCATATTCATGACCCCTTACCGACGGTCGGCGCACCAATGATCGAGGAGAACCAGGAGCCGTACAGCCTGCTCTGCTCGGCTTGTCACACTCCCTGCCCGGCAAACCAGGCGCACGTAGTCCCCGGATGGAATCCCACCGTGCGGCGCGTCTGGACGACCTACCGATGCGACAACTGCTGGCATCAATCACTGGCAAACTTGCGGGAGGCGGTGACATCCGATGCGGAGGTGGGGCCGAGTTTCTGCGACTTCCTGTCCGGGCGCGGCTACGGCAAGGACGCGGAGACCATTCGAGCGGCACCTGCCGCCCTCCAGCAGACCTACCTTCTGAGGGTGATCGACGCCATCGAGACCGGACAGCTCATTCTCGAGCCATGACCGTTTGCCTTGACCCGAGGCTTACCTTCGAACATGCGATTTCATCTCGATCGTTCGGCCGACGTGCTCCGGCGCACCCCCGGGATCCTCCGCGCCTTCCTGTACGATATTGACGAGAGCTGGAGCCGCGGCACCGAAGGGCCGGAGACGTTCAGCCCGTTCGACGTCGTCGGACATCTCATCGACGGAGAGGAGACCGACTGGATTCCCCGCGCACGAATCATCCTCGCCCGGGGCCCCAACCCGGCCTTCGAGCCCTATGACCGGTTCCGGCACCGAGGCCGCAATGCGGAACGATCCCTGGAGTCCCTCCTGGAGGAATTCGCTCAGCTCCGAGCCGCGAACCTCGAGGTGCTTCGCGCCTGGCGCTTGACCGAAGCGCACCTGGACCTTCCCGGCGCGCATCCCGGGCTTGGTCCGGTGACCCTGCGTCAGCTGCTGGCCGCATGGGTCGTTCACGATCTCGGCCATATCGCTCAGGTGGCGCGGGTGATGGCCAAACAGTATCGGGAGGAGATCGGACCCTGGACGCCCTATCTGCCGGTGGTGACCGACCATCTTACGCCACGTTCCTAGACCCGCGTGACCTCCCCGTTCCGCCAGAGCCCGCTGCTCCTGCTCTGCACCGGAGTCCTGTTCGGGTGCGGGACGCCTGCGGCGGGGGTGACTCCCGCCACAGCGCCGGTCGACGCCGTGCCGGTCCACGAATCGTTTACGGTGGAGTCGGGCGCGCTCGGGGAGGCACGGCGCATCAACGTCTACACGCCGCCGAGTTACCGAGCCGCCCCGCCGGCGCGCACCGCGCTGCCGGTGCTCTACATGCCTGACGGCGGGCTCGACGAGGACTTCCCGCACGTCGCCAACACGGTCGACTCGCTGATCGCGCTCGGCGTCATACGGCCGGTGATCGTGGTCGGCATCCCCAATACTCAGCGCCGGCGCGACCTCACCGGCCCGACCCGCGTCGCAACCGACAGCGCCATCGCCCCGCGGGTCGGTGGCTCGGCGGCGTTCCGACGATTCATCCGGCAGGAGCTCATGCCAGAGATCGAGCGGCGCTATCGGACGACGCCGGAGCGCGCGATTATCGGCGAGTCGCTGGCGGGGCTGTTCATCGTGGAAACGTTTCTCGAGGAGCCCTCGCTCTTTACCCACTATGTTGCCCTCGATCCCAGCGTGTGGTGGGACAAGGGCGCCCTGGTGGATTCGGCCGAGGCCACGCTGCGCACTTTCAATTCGGAGCCCAGGACGCTCTATCTGGCGAATTCCGACGTCGCCGATATCGCGGCCGGTACCGCTCGTCTGGCAGCCGTCCTCAGGGCATCCGCACCGCAGGGATTGCGCTGGCGCTACGAGCCGCGGCCGGACCTGACGCACGCAACGATCTTCTGCGCCCTCAAGCCCGCCGCGCTCGTGGACGCGCTCCGGTGAGGCGACGCCGGGCCATTCACCTGCTACCTGGAACCCGTCATGGCGCACTTACCTGATCTCCTCTCCAACAACCGCACCTGGGCGGAGGGGGTCAAGCGCCGGGACCCGGGATTCTTCGAGGGCCTGGCCCGGCAGCAGGCACCGCGGTACCTGTGGATCGGCTGTGCGGACAGCCGGGTGCCCGCGAACGAGATCGTCGGACTCCGGCCGGGGGAGCTCTTCGTCCATCGCAACGTCGCCAACCTGGTCGTGCATTCCGATTTGAACTGTCTTTCCGTCCTGCAGTACGCGGTGGAGGTCCTCCGGGTCGAGCACGTGATCGTGTGCGGGCACTACGGGTGCAGCGGCGTCGACGTCGCGTGGAAACGCACGCCGCTCGGGCTGATCGACAATTGGCTGCGGCACCTCCAGGACGTCGCGGAGCGACACGCACAGCACTTCACCCGCGCAATGACCGAGGCTCAGGCTACCGACCGCCTCGCGGAGCTCAACGTGCTGGAGCAGGTCACCAATGTGTGCCGCACTACGATCGTGCTGGACGCATGGCGGCGCGGGCAGTCTCTCGGTGTGCACGGATGGATTTATCGGCTGCAAGATGGCCTGCTGCGCGACCTGGGACTGTCGGTCACGCGGGAGAGCGCGCTCCCCGACGAGCATCGCCGCGTCCTCGCCTCACTCTCCGCCAATGGCCGATGAAGCTCGCGGCACCTGTGGCGCCCGGCTCGTCCCGGGCTTCACGTGCATCAGGAGCCTGGCGGAGGGTGGCGCGCCGACTGGCCGACCCCGCTGGCCCTTCCAGGACCGGCCGTTCGGCGACGTCGTGGCCTGGGTGAATGGGGAGCTCACCAAGAACGCCGCCGAGATCGGCTACGCCCGCTTCCTCCACGCCGTTGAACACGGGAGTTAGCGCTTACAGATGATGGAACGCGTGGAAGAACGCGTCCGGGCATGGAATATCACAGTCGAGACGACACTGGAGACCGAAAGCTCCTTCCTGGCCTTCGGCACCCAAGGGAGTCTGCCGGTCGTGCTGAAGGTGGTCCGGGCATTGGGAGATGAGTGGCGGGCCGGCGAGATCCTCGAGGCGTTCGATGGCGAGGGAACCGTCCGGGTTCATGCGCAGGTCCCCGGTGCGGTGCTGCTCGAGAAACTGGATCCGGGATCCTCGCTCGTGGGGCTGGTCCTGGACGGCCGGGACGAGGAGGCGACGGAGATCATCGCTTCGGTCATTCAGCGCATGTCGCACCCGCGCGGGCTGTCCGGAGCCGCCACGGTCGAAGCCTGGGGCGAGGGGTTTCAGCGCTATCTTGGCAGCCGAGACAAGCCGGTGCCTGCCGCGGAAGTCGAGCGAGCGCAGCAAACATATCTGACCTTGTGCGAGTCACAACGGGAAACCCGCCTGCTCCATGGTGATCTCCAGCACTCCAACGTGCTCCTGTCTTCTGATCGGGGCTGGGTTGCCATAGATCCGAAGGGCGTCATCGGTGAGGTGGAGTACGAGGTCGGGGCGTGCCTTCGAAATCCGGTTGAGCGGCCCGACCTGTTCGCGACGGCGACGGCCGTCGAACGCCGCCTGGAGATCTTCGCGACGCGGTTGAACATCAACGCTGAACGGGCACTGCGATGGGCGTTCGCGCAGGCCGTGCTGTCGGCGCTCTGGTCCATCGAGGAAGGCGCCACGGTGGACGCCACAAACCCGGCTCTATCGCTCGCCCGAGCGATCGAGCCCATGCTGGGGTCGCGATGAAGAACTCCGCCTTCGTAGTGCTGGTCGTCGTCGTGGGCATGCAGAGCTGGGGCTGCGATTCACCCGCCCGCCGAGCTCCAGTGGCGGACTGCGCTGCCGGCTGGACCAGGCAGGTCACGGCCGATTCACTGGTCGACCTCTGCACGCCTCCCGGCTTCAACCCGGGGACCACGTCGGTGGGCGGGAGCTATGTGTGGAAACGCCCGCCCCTGAGCCCCGGTGATTCCGACTGGGTGGCCGTGGCGATCGTCGCGGACTCTGCGGACCACCCGTCGTGGCCGCCTCCGCTTGCATCACCCCCGGATTGCAGTGCGGACTGCTACACCGTCGACAGCGGGGTGGTTCATGCCGACACCATAGGCGCCATGGCGGCCCGGCTGGAAACCGGCCTGGTGAGCGGCGGCAACGAGGGTGCTCGGCGCGCACCCCGCTTTGTCGGAGGCTGGATCACCCCGCAGAGGACCCGAATCCTGGTGGTTGGTGCGGCGCAGCTCGCCCCGACGCTCGATACTCTGCGGAGCGCACTCCGAACGCTTCGGGTTCGCACTCCCTAGGGTCACGTGTCCTCGCCTTGACGTTTCCTCCCCCCGGCGCTTAGCCTATAGCCTGCAGCTGGAGGCTGCACCCCGTCCGCGGGAAGGGATGATCCCACCTCCGCTGGTTGCGAACGCTTTTCAAGTCGACCGAGCGTCCCTCTACCTTGCCCAGCAGGCGGACACGGGCAGCAAGGAGGAGAGATGTCTCGTCACCTGCCGCAGCACCCGAATCTCGACCATCTCAAGAAGCAGGCGAAGGATCTGCTGTCCGAGGCGCTCCAGCGGGATCCGGCCGCGAAGCTCGCCGACGCGCAGCATGCGCTCGCGCGCGAATACGGGTTTGCCAGCTGGCCGAAGCTCAAGGCGCACGTCGAGCAGCTGGCGGGTGCGGCCCCGCCGGAGAAGCCGTCCCCGTTGGTCGGGGAATGGACGGCCAACCTGTCCAAGTCCATCCGGCATCCGGCCAGCCAGTTTCGCAGCGCACGGCTGCAGGTCGAAGTGGTCGGCGACATGGTGACGATCTCCGACGTCGTGGTCGATGAGTCCGGTCGCGAGAACCGAGGGAAGAACGCCATGCGGGCGGATGGCAACGAGCATCCGTCCGAGCGCGGCAACGGATATGCAATGACGGCCACGTGGCGTGGCTCCTACGTTCTCGAAACGGTCGCGAAGAAGGATGGCGAGATCGTCGGCCGGGGCTTGTATGAGGTCTCGGTCGACGGCCGGACCCTCACAGTTACCTCCGATCAGCAGCGGATCGTGCTTGATCGCGTGTAGGCTCGCCCCGCTCTATGGGGCGTGGAGGGCTCCGGGCCGGTTGAACCTCGCCGACACTGTCTCCTGGTACTGCTCGATCCAGCCGGCTTCACTTTCCATCCGGCGCGGGCCGAGCCGGCAGGAGCGTATGCGCCCGACTTTTTCCGTGACCACCAGTCCGGCGCCCTCCAGCACCTTCAGGTGCTTCCCGACTCCGGTCAAGGTCATCTCGAAGGCCGCGGCGAGGTCGCTGACCGAGGCGTCTCCCCGGCCCAGACGCTCCAGGATTCCGCGGCGCGTGGGGTCGGAAACCGCGCCGAATGTCCGGTCGAGTTCGGAATACTGAGCCATATGGTTCAGTATAGCCACTTCGCTTCAACCCCGCCAGGCGACGGCGCTTGACGGTGCGCCTTGGGCGGAGCATACTGCAAAGGCTTCCGTGCATTTCCTGCACACGACCGACTGAACCCGGCAATTTTCGCGGAGCACCTGCGTGCCCGCTTCCAATTTTCGCCCGCCCCGTCTCTGGCAGGACGCATGCGTTCATCCCCCAAAGCTTAAGAGGACGCGTATGAGACCTCGTCGTTACATCCTCGGTGCGCTCCTCGCGGTGACCTGGATGGCGCCGCTGCGCACCCAGGCCCAAACCGGCACCATCCGCGGGAAAGTCAGCGGCGAGGGGGCGGCGCCGCTCTCCGGCGTCACCGTCTCGTTCGGGACGAAGAGCACACAGACCCGGGAGGACGGCCAATATGTCCTCGCCGGACTCTCCGCAGGCACGGACACGCTCAAGGCCAGGCTGATCGGGTTCGCTCCCTCGGTCCGAGCGGTTCGGGTGGCGGCAGGCCAGACAGTCGACGCTGACTTCACCCTCACGGCCAGCGCGGTGAGCTTGTCGGAAATCGTGGTGACCGGCTACGGGGAGCAACGGGCGGGCAACATCACCGGCGCGGTGACCCAGGTGTCGGTGGAAGACTTCAACACCGGCCGCATCGTCAGCCCGGAAGAGCTCATTCGGAGCAAGGTGCCGGGCGTGCAGGTGCTGGACAACAATGAGCCCGGCGGCGGATTCTCGATCCGGATCCGGGGCCCGACGTCGCTCACCGCCAGCAGCGAGCCGCTGATCGTCATCGACGGTGTACCGATCGGCACCGGCACCGGCGCAGGGCTCTCCGCGGGCCGCAACCCGCTCAACTTCCTGAACCCGAACGACATCGCGAGCGTCACGGTGCTCCGCGATGCGTCGGCCGCGGCGATCTACGGGGCCAACGCCGCCAACGGTGTGCTGCTGATCACAACCAAGTCGGGCCGGCGCGGCACCCAGGTGGAGTACACCGGCAGCATGTCGGCCTCCTCGGTCACCCGGCTTCCCAACATGCTGAACGCCACTCAGTTCCGGGCGGCGGTGACGCAGTACGCTCCCAACAACGTCTCACAGCTGGGCTCCGCGAATACCGACTGGTTCGGCCAGGTGACTCGCACCGCCTTCGGCCAGGAGCACAACCTCGCCATCTCGGGCGCCAACGACAACATGAACTGGCGTCTGTCGGGCGGCTTTCTCAACCAGGACGGCATCATCGACGGGACGACCACCGAGCGGGTTTCGCTGGGGGTGAATTTCCAGCAGCGCCTCTTCCAGGACCGCCTCGATGTGCGCGCCAACCTTCGGGGCTCCCGCGCCAAGGACCTGTTCACGCCCGGCGGGGTGCTCTCCAACGCCGCCCAGTTCGGACCCACGCAGCCGGTGCTCGACCCGGCCAGGCCTACCGGGTACTACGACTGGCCGGGACGGACCGGTGACTTCAAGGACCTCCAGTCGGCCGATAACCCGGTGGCGCTTCTCAACCTCGCGTCGGACCGGGGCACTACCTACCGCAGCCTCGGCAATGTGCAGGCGTCGTACCGGCTGCCCTTCATCGAGGGGCTGCGGGCCGTCGGCGATCTCACCTACGACATCACCCGAACCGACCGGCAGTCATTCTTCCCCAGCATCCTTCATGGCCAGACCAAGAACGGCAACGGCGGGAGCGACTATCGCGCCAACCAGAGCCAGTCCAACACGGGCTTCGACGGGTACCTGAACTACGTCTCGTCGCTCGGCTCGGTACCCGGCACCGTCGACGTGACCGGGGGCTATTCCTACGGCTGGTCGCATGCCGAGTATCCCTATTACCAGGCCAATGGCCTGAGCAGCGACCTCCTGGGCGGCAACGGCGTCACCACGGCGCGGTCGACGGTGAACGTCCAGAACATCCAGGAGAGCCGGCTGATTTCCTTCTTCGGGCGGGTCAACTACAACCTCAACGACAAGTATCTGATCGCGGCCAGCGTCCGGCGCGACGGCTCCTCCCGCTTCGGGCCGGATAACCAGTGGGGCGTCTTCCCCTCCGTGTCGCTCGGCTGGCGGCTCTCCCAGGAACCGTTCATGCGGGGCGTTACGCTGTTCTCGGACCTGAAGCTTCGGGCCTCGTGGGCCAAGACCGGCAATCAGGGGTTCGCGAACTACCAGCAGTTCGCGTCCTACCTGCTGGGAGCTGACCAGGCGCAGGTGTTGTTCGGGAACACTTTCGTTCCCACGATCCGTCCCAGCGCGGTCGACCCGGCCATCAAGTGGGAAGAGACCGACGCCTACAATGTCGGACTCGATTTCACCATGATGAATCAGCGGGTGACAGGTACCCTGGACGTGTACAGCAAGAATACCAAGGACCTGATTTTCAACGTGCCGGTCGCGGCCGGCACCAACCTGTCGAACTTCGTCACCACCAACATCGGCGCCATGAAGAACCGTGGCTACGAGCTGGGCTTGAGCGCGCGCCTGCTCCAGGGGAGCCGGAACGGTTTGACCTGGACAACGGATTTCACCGCCGCCCACAACACCAACGAGCTGGTCAGTATCAATCCATTCGCCGGCCCGACCGAGCGGATCCGGACCGGGGGCATCGCCGGCGGCGTGGGCACGCTGATCCAGACGTTCCAGCGGAAGTTCCCGATCAACTCGTTCCTGGTGTACCATCACAAGCTTGGCGCCGACGGCAAGCCGATCTATTCGCACACCGATCTCGACATGTACGAGGATCTGAACTCGGACGGGAAGATCAACAACGACGACCTGGCTCCATTCCACGATCCGGCGCCGAAGTGGATGCTCGGGCATTCGTCCTACCTGGGCTACCGCAATTTCGATTTCAGCTTCACCCTGCGGTCGTACCTGGGGAACTACGTCTACAACAACGTGGCGTCCAACCTGGGCACGTACTCGGAAGTCACCCGGGGCTCACCGTACAACCTGCACGCATCGGTCCTGGAGACTGGCTTTGAGACGCCGCAGTACTTCTCGGACGTCTACGTGGAAGACGCGTCCTTCCTCCGGATGGACAACATCACGCTGGCCTATTCCTTCAGTTATCGGGGCCAGCCGGTGCGGGTGTTCGGCACGGTACAGAACGCGTTCACCATCACGGGATACAGCGGAGTCGATCCGACCGCGGGACTGAACGGCATCGACAACAACATCTATCCGCGCTCGCGCACGTTTACCGGTGGCTTCACGCTCCGCTTCTAGGCGGGTGGCGAATGGTCATTCCATTTGAGGACCGACACATGAGCTTCAAAACCTGCAAAGCGATGTCCGTGGCGGCCGCCCTCCTGTTCCTGGGCGCGACCGGCTGCACGGACCTCACGGTGGAGCCGAAGAGCACCGTCACCGAAGCCAACATCTTCGCTGACGCGACCTCCTACCGGTCCTTCATCGCGAAAGTGTACGCGGGACTCGCCGTCGGAGGGCAACAGGGGGGAGACGGCCAGACCGACATCCAGGGAATTGACGGAGGATTCTCCCAATACATCCGCCTCTACTGGGAGCACCAGGAGCTGCCCTCGGACGAGGCGGTCATCGCCTGGGGCGACGACGGCCTGTCCGGCTTGATCCAGCAGACCTGGGGTGTCACCAACCCGTTCGTCGTGGCGATGTACTATCGGGTCTTTTTCCAGGTCGGCATGGCGAACGAGTTCCTGCGCCAGTCGACCGATGCCAAGCTGGCCGAGCGGGGCCAGACCGCTCTGAAGGCCACCATCGCCCCTTACCGTGCCGAGGCCCGGTTCCTCCGCGCCTTGAGCTACTGGCACGGGATCGATCTGTTCGGCGACATCCCGCTGGTGACCGAGGATGATCCGCTCGGCTCCACGCCGCCGCAGCAGGCGACCCGCGCGGACATCTACAACTTCATCGTGAGCGAGCTGACCGCGATTCAGAGCGAGCTGCCGACGCCCGGGCCAACCTCGTACGGCCGCGCGACCGGCCCGGCGGCATCCATGCTGCTGGCCAAGGTCTACCTGAACGCGGGTGTCTACACCGGCACACCCAACTACGCCGGCGCGCTGGCCGCCGCGTCGGCGGTCATCGGCAATGCCAGTTACAGCCTGGATCCGAACTTCCGGCACATGTTCCAGGCCGACAACCACACGTCGCCCGAAATCGTGTTTGCGGTGCCGGAGGACGGGCTCAAGACCCAGACGTATGGCAGCACCAACTTCCTGATCCACGCGTCGTGCGGGGGCAGCATGAACGCCGGCGACTACGGGATCGACGGCTGCTGGTACGGACTCCGTATCAAGCCCGAGGCGGTCAACCGCTTCACTACCGGTGACAACCGCAATTCCTTCTTCTCCACCGTCGGCAATGGGCCCACGATCAACAGCATCGGGAACTTCGACGATGGATTCAAGGCACCCAAGTTCTCCAACCGCACTTCGACCGGCGCGGCCGGGTCCCACTCCGGGTTCGTCGACACCGACTACCCGATGTTCCGGCTCGCCGATGCCTATCTGATCTACGCCGAAGCCCAGCTTCGGGGCGGCGGCGGGACCAAGGCGCAGGCGCTCACGTACGTGAACGCGCTTCGCCAGCGCGCGTTCGGGAACACCAGTGGCAACATTACGGATCCCCAGCTCACGCTGGACTTCCTCCTCGACGAGCGGGGCCGGGAGTTCCTCTGGGAAGGCCAGCGCCGGCAAGACCTGGTGCGGTACGGCAAGTTTACCGGCGGCACCTACCTGTGGTCGTGGAAGGGCGGCGTCAAGGCCGGCATCGCGACCGATGGGCACCTGAACCTGTACCCGATTCCTGCCAACGAGATTTCGGCCAACCCGAACCTCAAGCAGAACACGGGCTACTAAGGACGGTCGGACGGTCGGACGGACAGATGGACAGACGGGCAGACGGTAAGACGGTCAGGACAGACGAAAGGGCGGCAAGGCTGTAGTTTACAGCCATGCCGCCTGTTCGTTTTCCCGTCCTGCTCGCGCTGACCGCTGCGGCCTGCGGCGAATCGCTGCCGTCCCCGCCGCCACCTTCGAATCCGCTACCGCCGGAACGGCCGTCGCTCGCGCAGACCTACCGGCCCAGTGGCCGTATGGCTGCGGGGGACGTGTTCGTGCACCTGTTCGACTGGAAATGGACCGATATTGCGACCGAGTGCGAGACGGTGCTTGGGCCCGCCGGCTTTGCGGCTGTTCAGGTCTCGCCGCCGCAGGAGCACAGCATCGTGCCGAGCCACGACTGGAGCGAGCGCTACCAGCCGGTGAGCTACAGCATCGCGCGGAGCCGCTCGGGAACCGGGGCGGAATTCACCGACATGGTGAACCGCTGCAAGGCCGTCGGGGTGGGCATCATCGTGGATGCCGTGATCAACCACATGACCAATTTCCCGAGCCCCGGGGTCGGCAGCAACGGCACCGCCTATACCAAGTACGACTACCCGGGCCTCTATTCCTCGGGAGATTTCCATGCGCCCTGCAGCATCACCAACTACCAGAGCGCCGCCAACGTACAGGACTGCGAGCTGTTCTCGCTACCGGACCTCAATACCGGGTCTCCGTCAGTGCGACAGAAGATCGCGGATTATCTGCTCATGCTGGCCCGGCTGGGCGTGGCCGGGTTCCGCGTCGATGCCGCCAAGCACATCCAGCAGGTAGAGCTCGACAACATTTTTAGCCGAGTCAACACAACACTCACCACCGAGGGGCGCCCGCTGCCCTATGTCTTCCTGGAGGTCATCGGGGGAGGAGGCGAAGCGCTTTCGGCCCGCGACTATTTCGGTGAGGGGTACGCCTCGGGCGGCGCCGCCGATATCACCGAATTCACCTTCGTCGGCGTGGGAAACAAGTTCCGGGGCCTCAACAACGAGCACATCTCGCAGCTCAATCCCACCGGCACGCCGGGAAACCAGTTCTCCGATGTGGCCTGGGGACTGATGCCTTCCGACAAGGCGGTGGTCTTCCTCCAGAACCACGACACCCAGCACGACTGCGGCATCGGCTATCGCGACGGCAACGTCTTCCGGAATGCCAACGTCTGGATGCTGGCGCAGCCCTACGGCTATCCCTCGATTCTGTCGAGCTTCGCATTCAACTGCCCGGGGGGGAATTCGATGGGGCCTCCCTCCGATGGCAACGGCAACACCATTGATCTGGTCTGTGCCGGGAGCCTCGAGACGGCCACGATCGGGCAATGGGTCTGCGAACACCGCGATCCGTACCTCCGGAACATGGTGCGCTTCCGCCGTGTCGTGGCGGGCAGCGACATCAATCACTGGTGGGACGACGGTGCCAACGCGATCGCCTTCTCCCGCGGCAACAAAGGCTTCGTGGCGATCAACAACGGCAGCGCGGCGCTGGCGACCTCGATCGGCACCGGCCTGCCCCAGGGCAGCTACTGTGATGTCCTGACCGGCGGACTGGCCGGCGGCGCCTGCTTGGGCACCTCGCTGGAAGTCGACGCGGCCGGCTCGGTGCAGGTCAGCATTCCGGCCCGGTCGGCCGTCGCGATTCACTCCGGTAGCCGCCGATGACGCGAGGGCAATGGATGGCTCTGCTGGCCGTGGGCAGTCTCTGTTGCGGCCCGTCCTCCAGTCCTCCCGTCCTCCCGTCCTCGCGCCTGTCCGCCATTACCGGCGGAACCGTCTGCTACGAGGTCTTCGTCCGCTCCTTCTCCGACAGCGACGGGAACGGGATCGGGGACCTGAACGGGCTCACCTCCAAGCTCGACTACATCAACGACGGGAACCCGGCCACGCAGACCGACCTCGGCGCTTCCTGCATCTGGCTGATGCCGGTGGCGGAATCTCCCAGCTACCACGGCTACGACGTCAGCGACTACTACAAGATCGAGCCGGACTACGGCACCGGCGAAGATTTCAAGCGCATGATGACGGAGGCCCACCGGCGCGGCATTCGCGTGCTGGTGGACATGGTGCTCAATCATGCTTCCAGCGACCACCCGTCCTTCAAGGCGGCGCTCACCGATACCGCCTCACCCTTCCGGGCCTGGTATCGCTTCTCCCCCACCGACTTGGGCAAGGGACCCTGGGGTGCGGTGGCGTGGCACAAGTCACCGGTGCGGAACGAGTACTACTACGGCGTGTTCTGGAGTGGCATGCCGGATCTCAACTACGACACGCCGGCGGTTCGCGAAGAGGCGAAGAAGGTGGCCACGTTCTGGCTTCGCGACATGGGAGTGGACGGCTTCCGGCTTGACGCGATCCCCTATCTGGCGGAGGAAGGGAGCTGCATGACGGGGTGCGCCGGCACCCATGCCTTTTTGCGCGAGTATGCGGCCCACATCCGGAGCATTGCGCCCGAGGCTTACACCGTGGGCGAGGCGTGGGGCAACATCGCGACGGTGCTCCCCTATTACCCCGACCAGCTTACCTCCTCCTTCGCCTTCGAGCTGTCCGACTCGCTCGTGGCAG
>Ga0070699_100001998_pt1 | contig 18408 bp, 14 predicted proteins | sample KBSK1503metaG_FD_65473 | JGI IMG/M metagenome (GOLD analysis project Ga0070699, IMG submission 65473) | Corn, switchgrass and miscanthus rhizosphere microbial communities from Kellogg Biological Station, Michigan, USA - KBS K1-50-3 metaG | ecosystem: Host-associated > Plants > Roots >... | reverse complement strand
GCCTTCAGCCGCACCGACCAGATCATTAAGTTTCTTCAGCGCGCCCCAGTTGCATCCGATACGCTGGCGCCCTACCTGACGTGGGACCGCCAGCACTACACCCGGAATCTGATCGACAAGACGCCTCTCTACGAGCTCGTCGCCATCTGCTGGGACGTCGGGCAGGTGAGCTCGGTCCACAACCATCGCGACCAGAACTGCTGGATGGCCGTGCCCATCGGGCGGCTGCTGGTCGAGAATTACCGCGTAATCTCCCAAGATTTGGGCGAAGGCTCGTGCCATTTGGAGACAGCGGAAACCCTGGAGATGAATCCCGATCACCCCTGTGCGGTGGATCCCTTGGAACCCGTGCACCGAGTCTTCAATCCGCGCGAGTTCAACCAGAGGGCCGTCAGCCTGCACGTGTATTCGCGCCCGTTCGATACCTGCGTCGTCTATTCGCCCGAGCAGGGCAGCTGCGGCGAGATCAAACTGCACTACAACACCGAGTACGGCAAGCCGGTGAAGATCAGCAGTTAGGCCGACGGCGGTTTGGCGCGCCTTCGTTCGAGTTGGTTTCAACCATTTCACCAACGGGGGTTTTGAGGGGATCGAAATGCTAAGTGCGAAGTGCTGCTGATAAACTTACGTGTTGTCTCCCAAGAAGAAATCTGCGGCTTTATCGGTTGAAGGCGACGCTACAGCCACGCCCAAACCGTCTTTTTCTGGGCAGAGATCCTCTGTCCAGACGGGCAAGACGGGCGCGGGCAACCAGGGCCGCATCTTCCTGATCGATGCCATGTCATTCATCTTCCGCGCCTATCACGCCATGGCGCGGCAGCGGGGGATGTCCACCAAGACCGGGCTGCCCACCGCGGCGACCTACGTTTTCGTCAACATGCTGCGCAAAGTGCGTGATGATTTCTCGCCCGAATACTTGGCGGCAGTGTTTGACGTGGCCGCTCCCACCTTTCGCGATCAACAGGCGGAAGCCATCACCAGCGTGCGCCGCTTTGATCTGAAGACGCAAACCTTCCAGGAAGTCGAGTACCGCGGCTACAAGGCGAACCGCGCGGAGATGCCCGGAGAGCTGGCGCAGCAGTTGCCCTATATCCGGCGAGCGCTGGAGGCGTATCGCATTCCCGTCCTCGAGCACGCGGGCTACGAAGCCGACGACGTGATCGGTACCCTGGCGCGCAAAGCGGCGGCGAAGTCGTATCACGTTTACGTGGTTTCCAGCGATAAGGACATGCTGCAGTTGGTGAACGATCGCGTGCTGGTGCTGAATCCGCCCAAGGACAATTTGATTTGCGACGCGCAAAAGGTGGAAGAAATTCTGGGCGTGCCGCCCGAGCGCGTGGTGGACGTGATGGCTCTCCGCGGCGACACCATCGATAACATCCCGGGTGCGCCTGGGATTGGTGACAAAGGCTCGGTCGAACTCATCAAGCGCTTCGGTACCGTCGAGCAGGCACTCGATCGCGCCATAGAAGTTGAGAAGAAGACGTACCGCGAATCGCTGCAGAACAACCGCGAGATCGTCCTCTTCAGCAAACGGATGGCAGCCATTGACTGCGATGTGCCCATTGATCTGGACGTCGACGCGATGAAGGCTGGCGAGCCGGATCTCGAAGCTCTACGCGCGCTCTTTACCGAACTGGAATTCACTTCGCTATTGAAGGACTTGCTGCCGGTTGTTGAGGTGAGCGAGGCGCACTATACGGAAGCCACGTCGGCTGCGGATGTCGAAGCCATACTAAAGGCCATCCCCACAGAGCGAGCACTGGCGATAGCCGTAGAATCGGAGGCGAGTACCCCCGCCAAGCCAGAAACCGAGCAGGAACAGGAAGAGGACGAAGCTAAGGACGTCATGCTGCCGCTCACGGCGGAACCTTCACCGGCAGAACAGCCGCGAAATATCGCGATCTCCGCCACGCCAGGCTACGCGGCCACGGTTTCGTTCGAAGCTGAAGCGGCAAGATCGCGGCTCACCTCCGTGCTGGCGGATGCAAGTCTCCCTAAGGCCATCCACGATTACAAAGCGGCCATTCACACTCTGCCGCCTCAGGGAATTACGCTGCACGGGGTGCGGCATGACCCAATGCTGTATTCCTACCTGCTCGATCCCACCTATTCGTCGCACCGGCTGGCAGATGTAGCCCTGCGGCGATTCAACCTCAAGCTAAGTGGGACCCTGCCTGAGGCAGCAGACATCACCGGCCGGTTAGCGACCGCGCTACGCCAAGAAATGGAACAAGCTGGACTGCTCAAGCTCTACGAGGAAATTGACCTGCCACTGGTGCCCGTGCTGGCGCGCATGGAAGAGGCTGGGGTCAAGATCGACCGCAAGGCTTTGGCCGAGATGTCGTCGCGTTTGGAGCGCGAGGTCGAAGCGAAAGGCAGGGAAATCTACGAGCACGCGGGAGTCGAGTTCAATATCAATTCACCCAAGCAACTCGGCGACGTGCTCTTCAACAAACTCAATTTGCCCAAGCCGGTGAAATACGGCAAGGGCAAGACGATCTCGACCGCGGTGGATGTGCTGGAAGGACTCGCAGCCGCTCACGATGTGCCGCGGCTGGTGCTGGAATATCGCCAACTGGCAAAGCTCAAGTCAACCTACGTCGACGCATTGCCGGCTCTGCTCAGCCCCACGAGCGGACGCCTGCACACCACGTTCGGTCAGACCGGTACAGCGACCGGAAGATTGTCGTCGGCCAATCCCAACCTGCAGAACATTCCCATTCGCACCGAACTGGGCCGGGAGATCCGCGCCACGTTCACTGCCGAGCCGGGTCACGTCCTTCTGGCCGCGGATTATTCGCAGATCGAGCTGCGCCTGCTGGCCCACTTCTCGAAAGACCCGCTGCTCGTCGAGGCATACCGGCGCGGCGATGACATTCATACCCTCACGGCCTCGCAGGTGTTCGGCGTCCCGCCCTTGATGGTCACGCCCGATCATCGCAGGCAGGCCAAGGTTGTGAACTTCGGGATTGTGTACGGGCTTTCTGCCTTCGGGCTTTCGCAGAACTTGGGAATCGATCCCGGCGAGGCCAAGCAGTTCATCAATGCATATTTTGAAAAGTACAAGGGCGTGCGGGCGTTTATCGACAGAACTTTGGAAGAAGCCCGCCGTGAACAGAAGGTCAAGACGCTGTTCGGGCGCGTGCGGCCCATCCCCGACATTAACAGCAAGAACGCCAACCTGCGTGGCTTCGCCGAGCGCACCGCCGTCAACACGCCTCTCCAAGGAACTGCGGCAGACCTGATCAAGCTGGCCATGATCCGCATCGACTCGGCGCTGCGCGAGCGCGGGCTCAAGTCAAGAATGACGTTGCAAGTGCACGACGAACTGGTGTTCGAGGTCCCCGATGCTGAGGTCGATGCGATGCGGACACTGGTACGCGATCAGATGGAAAAAGTGTACCCGCTGACGGTGCCCTTGCTAGTAGAAATCGGCGTGGGAAAGAACTGGCGCGACCTGGAGTGATTTCTCTTCGTCGCTGATGCAAACGGGTTCACGCCGATAAAACTCAGCATTATCATTCTGAGCGGGGTTTCAGCCCGCGAAAGCCCCTGCCCTGAGCGGAGTCGAAGGGAATCTGCTTCTGTCCGACGTCGGCAAGAGATTACTTTCCGCCCGCCTCCCTTTCCGCGGCTTCCCGCATCATGCGTCTCATGCGTGCGCTGGCAATCCTTCTAGTGCGGATCATCCTTCGCAAGAAGAACGAGTAGAGAAACCAGAGCAAGGTCCCGATTACCGCCAGTAGCAGGAGCAAGCTCCAAACAGCGGCCAGGTTGCTCCAGAGGGACGGCATGTCTCTCTTAAGTCCCCAGCGCGTGTTTAATCGCGCCCGTTATGCTGCTCACCACAGCCTTCATCTTCTCTTCCGACTCTGCCTCCACCATCACCCGTGCCAGCGCTTCCGTACCCGAGTAACGCACCACCACGCGGCCGTTGCCATCGAGTTCACGTTCAGCCGACTCAATCGCGCGCTGAATTTCAGGCACTTGCGCAAACGGTATCTTTTCCCGCACGCGGACGTTTTGAATCGTCTGAGGAAAGACTTTGAGGTCGGAGATCAGATCGGCGAGCGACCGCCCCGATCGCGCCATGATTTCCATCACGCGCAAAGCTGTCAGCAAGCCGTCTCCCGTAGTGGCTTCGCCATCCCGAAAAATAACGTGTCCGGACTGTTCGCCGCCCAGAGTGGCGTTGCTCTTCAGCATTTCCTCGAGTACATACTTATCGCCCACATTGGCCCGCAGCATGCTGATGCCGGAGTTGCGCAATGCGATCTCCAGGCCCATGTTGGACATCGTTGTAGCGGCAATCGTGGAATTGGTGAGAACGCCGCGAGCTTGCATGTCGCGCGCGGCAAGCAGAAGAATCCCATCACCGTTGACCACGCGGCCGCTCGCGTCACTGAACAGCGCACGATCCGCGTCGCCATCGAAGGTCACGCCCAGATCGAATTGTCCCTTCTTTTTGGCCACGGCCCTAGCGACTATTTCCGGGTGCAGAGCGCCGCAACTCTCGTTTATGTTCTGCCCATCAGGAGACGCGTTGAGAAACGTAGCTCTCACGCCGCAAGCACGGAACAGTTCCGGCGCTTCGGCGGTGGCCGCGCCGTTGGCGCAATCCACCAACACTCGCAACCGGCTCAGATCCGCCTTCACGTTTGTGGTCAGCCATTCGATGTAGGCGCGGCGAAGTTCTGCTTCACCGGGCAGGCTGGGGGCCAGTTTGAGCGACGGCTCCGGATGGTTCTCCGGGTTCTGCAGCAAGGCGAAGATTTCCTGCTCGATGGCGAACTCGTGGGCATCCGGCAGCTTGTAGCCATCGCCGGAGAAAACCTTGATTCCGTTGTCAGTCCAGGGGTTGTGCGAGGCAGAGATGACCACGCCCGCAGCATATTTCCGAGAGCGGGCGAGGTAAGCCACGCCGGGAGTGGTGATCACGCCCGCGCTGTGTGCCTCGACTCCGGTGGAAGCGAGTCCCAGCATTACGCGGTTCGCGATCCATGAGCTCGATTCCCGCGTATCCTGACCGATGACTACGCTAGCCCGAGGGTTGGTTCGAATCAGGTCATGGCCCAGCGCGCGGCCGATCAGGTATGTGCTTTCCCCATTCAAAGGGAATTCGCCGGCCACGCCGCGAATCCCATCGGTCCCGAAAAGTTGTCGCGCTTGGGATGCCATGCTGCTGTGTGGATCTCAGCGCCCGCCGTTCGCGGCGGGAACTTTTTCCATGATAACTGTTACGCGGATGGGACCCGGTTGCACAACTTGGACCAGCGGATCGGAAACATAGGCGTGAGTTGGGAACGTGCCCCGGTTCATGATCCCGCTCACGTCCACAGGGTCAGTAATCGCAGCCTCGACCGCCTCCACCCGCTTCTGCGGCCCGGTGATCGCGATCGTGGACGGATCCACAACGATCTGACCGATGCCATAGCCAGGAACAAATGTGCCGATCACGCGGGGATGGACTTCGACCTGTCGAGTGAGGCGTGTATCAAACGTGAGGCGAAACTGGCTGGGAACTACCTGGACTACCTCAAGACCGTGAGGCTGACGTATTTGGTGCGAACTCAGATCAAAAGTCCGCTCGCCTGGTTTTGCACCCATCAAATCGATCTCGGCATGAACATCAGACGACTGCAGGCGGCGCACCAGTCGCTCCGGCCCGCGAACCCGGATCTGCGCCTCAGGGATGTGTTCCGAGCTGATTTCCAGATTCTCGGGAATGTGATGGAATTCAATCGGCACCTCGACCGCCACTTCCGCGATGGGATCGCGCGCCACTGCCAGCCACAGGCCCACCGCCAACGCCAGGGAGATCAGCTTCAGGCCGAAGTTGTGCAGCACCCACCGTTGGATGAAATCGGTCATCGGCGATCCGTTCCCGAATTGAGGCGGGAGTCCGCCGTGCGGGACAGCGGAGTTCGCTGGTTCTGCCCTGCAGCGCCTTCCCGAGCTTCGCTTCCCTCGGTGATCGGTGTGGGTAGCGTGGACGGAGGCACGTAGCGGTGCAGCAGCTCTCCCAGGTGCTCCCGCAGTTGTTCGACCGTGATATCACGCTCGATCTTGCCCGCCACAGCAAGGCTGATAGTGCCGTTTTCTTCAGAAACAATCACGGCGATGGCGTCGGTTTCTTCGGTGACGCCGATGCCGGCGCGATGGCGTGTCCCCAGCTGAGTAGACAGCACCGGGTTCATGGATAGCGGCAGGAAGCAGGCTGCGGCCGCGATGCGATCCTTCTGCACGATCACGGCGCCGTCGTGCAGCGGCGCGCTGGGCCGAAAAATGGTGGCGAGCAGGTCGTAGGAGAGTTGGGCGTCCAGAGGCACGCCACTTTCGACGTAGGTGCGCAGGCCGACTTCGCGCTCGATGACAATGAGGGCGCCGGTCTGATTCTGCGAAAACAGGTTGGCAGCCAAAACGATGTCGTCGTAGGCATCCGCTTCCGAAGCCCGCCGGCTGAGCGTGACCCGGCGGCCAAGCCGCGCCAGAGCTTGCCTGATCTCCGGCGCGAAAACTACGATCAGCGCAAACACCGCGTATGGGAGCAGGTTGCTGATCAGCCAGTTCAGCGTGGTCAGTTCGCCCAGCCGGGAGAAATAAAAGGCGAGCGCCAGGGCCGCCACGCCCACCAGCATGAGCGCGGCACGCGTGCCCTTGATGAGGGCCAGAAACTCATAAATGATGACCGCAACCAACAGGACATCAACAATCGAAATCACCGACACGTGTGGCCACGGTGCTGAGAACTGCGTCACTGCGAGCCCCTTTTAGAGATTGAACCGAACCGGCCCGACGACCAGCTCTCATTGTAAATCCAGCAGTCACACCTCCTGAGAACCTCTGACAAATATCGCAAGCACAATGAAAAAACTTGACTCGCTCTCCTTCGAAGCCTTCCCGTCAAGAAGAGTGTCAAGACCACAACCAAGCCACCGACCGCCTGGGAGACGTGACAAAGGCAGAAGGCGGATACGGGTTTTTCCTGTCGACAATACAAAAAACGCTGTATTGACGGATCTCTTGCCTCTAGATAGATTTACGCCGCAAAGTAGTACAACTATTGTCCACAGTAGCAGAACTCCTTTGCCCGGACCAGGCTTCCAGTAAGCGCCACCCTTTCGTCACGACGGCCAATCTACAACTGGAGATCCCATGGATATTTCATGGTCTCGACACGGCAAGAGCTTTGTGTTGGGAACGCTCCTATGGTTGGCATGGGCACCTCAAGCCTTTACCCAGAACATCCCAAACTTTACCCAGCAGGTCTCTTCAAGCGGTCAGACCAACGCCACCGAGCCCTCGGTAGCAGTGGACCGCTCCGACGGTACTGTCTACGCCGCATGGCAGGGCAGCGGCACGCACGTGGCCCGTTCCGATGACGGCGGGCGCACGTTTGTCGAGACACCCATCGACAACCTGTTTGGACCTGATGTCGGCGATGTGGATGTCCGCGTCGGTGGGCCAACACCGTCTGGGACTCACCGTGTGTACGTGTCGTCCATTGAGGAGCTGCCACTTGCCCTCCAGACTCATGTCGCCTACAGCGACGACCGGGGCGCAACTTGGACCATCAACAATCTCGCCGCAGTCAATCCTTCGTTTATCGACCGGCCATGGCTGGCCGTTTTTCCGAGCAAGACGTCGGCGAACCAGGATCAGGTTTACATCAGCTATCACGATTTTTCCGCCAGTCAGATCAACGTCGCAGCTTCGAACGATGGCGGGCAGACGTTCGGTCCCTCGGTTGACGTCCTTGCGCAAAACGGGATGGCCCAAGCGCAATCGTTCTGCAACACGATTCCGAGCGGGATCGAAGTGGATCCTGAAACCGGCGAGGTGTACGTGCAATGGATCACCGCCGACCCCGTGGCCAACACGACCCAGGGCTGCAACATCAGCCAGATCGAGAATTTTCATCAGGTGTGGGTTGCTCACGCGCCGCCCGCAATCGGTGTAAGCCTTGCGACCGTGACGACAGTTTGGGACGCTCATCTAGTCTTCGACGGCAATATCGGCCGCACGTGGCAGACGAACACCGATAGGATCTTCGCCGCGCTTGCGGTCGATAATTCTGGCGTGTCTGGAGTGCCGGGTAACGTCTACTCGGTTTTTCCTGACAACTTGTCCGCTCCCGGCAACAACGATATCTGGTTCACGCATTCGAGCAATAAGGGACAGTCGTGGGCGCCGCCCGCAAAAGTCAACCACGATATCGGGACTCACTACTTTCCCTGGGTTGCGGCTGGCAGCACCGGGCGCGTGGACTTTATCTGGCTCACCACGCCGGACCTCAGTTCTTCTGATACGGCGCTGTCGCCCTGGACAGTGACTTTCGCCCAGACAACCAACGGCACTTCCGCCACGCCCAAGTTCAGCCAGACCAGCGCCTCGAGCAACGTCATGCACGTGGGCGGGATCTGCACCAACGGCATCTTCTGCACGGTCACCGGCGGCAACCGAGATCTGGCGGACTCTATCTCCATTGCCATCGACCGTGGAGGAAGTGCAGCCCTGGTTTGGACGGACCAAGGCAGTGTCTTGCACGGTCCGACCCATATCACCTATGGCTGCTTGACTGCGCGGCAGTCCGCCATTGCAGGAGCAACTCCCGGCCTGAGCTGTAAAGGGCCGGCCGGCCCTTAGCGCAATGAAGGAGGAAAATGCGATGAGAAAGCTGCTGTTGTTGTTCTTGTTCGGAGCCGTGTTGCTGCTTAGCGTAGCTCCTCTCGCCGCCCAGAACAGCGTTGATGTCCTCGGGGGCGGGCCACAACCGGCGAACGCGCCGATGCCAGCGAGCTGGTCCACGACCTCCAACGCGAATCCGACGCCGATGGACATTACCACGGCCATTACGGCGAACTTTGTCTTCGACTCCAATGGTGGGGCTTCGCCTACGGACTTCCCGGCTGCAACGAGCGGGCGAATCTGCCTGGCAGATACTCGTGATCTTACCGGGACTACTCTGTTCGCCCAAATAGCCACAAACTGTAAGCTCGCGGGAGGCGTTGCCCTCCTGCTGATACGTGACAGTGCAGTCACAGCCCCATCGACTATCCCGGTATTTAACGTATCCACGGGAAACGGGGACTTTCTGAGAACTACCGTCGGATTCAACGCCACGACCGGGACCTCCAATTTCCCGATTCGAATCAACGTGGCTGTGCCTGCTGTCCCGAGCAACCCAACCGGTCAGCACAACTGCCCGAATGGTCAGGCCGTCCCAGCGTTCGTTGGTCCGGGAACCGCGAATTACACCCCCAATGAGAGTCTGTGTCTGCCCGCGGGGGCGGGCCAGGCCGTCGAGCCCAGCATGACCGTGGACTCGCAGGGCACGATCTACGTTGAGTCCATCCGCGGAGTTCCAGGGGGCCTCGACCTGTGGCGCTGGAATAAGGCTGCAGACGCTGGACCTAACGCTAACGGAACCCTGCCGTTTAAGTACGAAGGTCAGCCCGATTGCGGCATCTTCGTAACCGCTTTTTGCACTACGAGCGGGTTGGCGCCGGGAGGAGGCGATGGCGACGTCGCCGTGAACAATGCGGACCCATTCAATCTGAACATTCCAAACCTAGCCGTGGTCAGCCTCGCAGCAGCCGAAGTTACAGGTAGCCACTCCACCAACCGCGCGGATACCTTCAGCACTCCGGATCCGGCCACCGCCGGGGTTCCCTTCGACGATCGCATGTGGATAGATGCCTTGGACGATCCGAATCACGTCTACATGGAATACCACGATTTTGGGACCACCTCCCAAATTTTTGTGCAACGCTCCAATGATGGAGGCCAGACCTATACCGACGCCCTGGGGACCGTAGTTGACGCTGCCACAGAGCCGAGCGTCGGTCCTCCTACCGGCAACATCGCCGGCCAGATCAAGGTGGACCGCAGTAGTTGTTCAAGCCATGGCAACCTGTACCAGATCTTTGTGGGCCCCGACAATCCGACGGACAACTCGAATAACAGCAGCAACTTTTTCAACGCTGCCTACGTGGGCGTGGCTTCGGGCGTGAGTCTCACGAGTCCCACGCTATCGTTCACTGATTACAAGATCTTCAGTTGCGGGGCGGGTTCGACGTGTCCCTCTGGCGCCGGCCTCGGCAATCTGTTCCCCGCGCTCGCGGTAGACAACTTCGGCTACGTGTATGCCGTCTGGTCGGACAACACTACCATCTACTACTCGTTCTCGGTGTCTCACGGGACGCACTGGTCTCCGGTCATCAAGATAACTCAGAACACGTCCCAAGCTGGAAAGTCGAACGTGTTCCCCTGGATCGCGGCCGATGCCAATGGCCACGTGGCCATCGCGTGGTATGGTGCCGATCAGGCCGGCAATTCGAACACGGTCCCATTGACCACAAACTGGAACGTCTATCTTGCGGAGACCGTCAACGGCCATGCGACCACGCCGGTGTTCACGCTGAGCAAAGCCACCGACCACGTCAACCACACGGGGCAGATATCAACCGGCGGCCTACTTGGCAGCTCCGACCGGAGCCTTGCCGACTTTTTCCAGATCGCGATTGACCCAACGAACCATCGCGTCAACGTCGCTTACGCCGATAACCATGCGGGCACATCTGTCACGTACTTCACGCGGCAGAAGAAAGCAACCCGGGGCATCGTCACCAAGGGCCAGTGTGCAGGGCAGCAATAATGGCTTGCCGGTAACGTTCACGATCGCTGCGGATAGCTCCTGGCGGCTCTAGGGTTGTTCAGCATTACCCTCAGCGACGGTTACAGCAACAGCGGCAATCTGCTCGACGGGAGCATTACGGTCTACTAGCCGGAAATCCGCACAAGAGCCGGCGGGAGGGGTCCTCTGGCAAACCCGATCGCCGCGCAGCCAACTGGCATGCGCGAAACGTTTGGCACCCTCCAGCACATTGCGGGTGAACCGGAGAAGTTGTCCGTTGAGACGGCAATGCGTTTTTCCCGCTTGAGGAATCATTTGGTGTCGTGACCAACGGCGGGCCCTTAAGAACTTTTCTTCTTAACCGTGGCGCTAAGTGTGCCCCGGGCCAGGCGGGCGGAGATTTCGTCTCCGGTTTTTACCTGTGCTGAATCCTTCAGAAGTCTTCCGGACGAATCAAACACCAGGGCATAGCCACGCTCGAGGATTGCGAGCGGAGAAAGCGCCTCGAGCTGTCCCGAGAGTTGATCGAGCCGCGACCGCCCCTGCAGAAGCCGGGTGCGTGTGGCAGCGACAATCGCGGCGACCCGCGCATCGAGTTCTTGGCGAATACCCGCGAGCATGCGGCGCACGTCATAGTGCCGGACTGCGGCGGCTGCCACTTCCCAGCGGCGGCGATGCTGCTCCAGCATCTGGCGCTCCGCTCTCTCCAGACGGTGCAGCAGATCATCGAGCTTCTGCTGGCGCTGGTTGATGCTGTCCATCATGCGGCCGAACGCGCCGTGCTGGGCCAGCTCGGTGAGCGCTTGTCTGCCCATGAGCAGGTGATACCGCACCGCCCGGACCAGACGCTCACGCAGTCCTTCGGCTTGCTCCTCCACTTCCTGGCGCGAGCGGATCACTAACTCAGCTGCGGCGGAAGGCGTGGGCGCCCGCAGGTCAGCAACGAAATCAACGATGGTGAAGTCGGTCTCGTGCCCCACAGCCGAGATGATCGGAATCTCCGAAGCCACAACCGCTCGCGCCAGCGCCTCGTCGTTAAATGCCGCCAGATCTTCCGCCGAACCTCCGCCGCGCGCCACGATGATCACGTCAACGTTGCGAGCCTTGTTGAAGTAGCGGACCCCTGCGCTCACTTCGAGCGGCGCGGCCTCCCCCTGAACCTGGGCGGGAAAAATCAAAACGCTCGCGGTGTGATGGCGGCGCTGCAGGATGTTCAGAATGTCGCGCAACGCCGCCGCCTGCGGTGAGGTCACAATACCGATGCGCCGGGGCAGTGTGGGAATCGGTTTCTTGCGGCCGGCTTCAAATAGTCCTTCCGCCTCCAGCTTGGCTTTGAGCTGCTCAAATGCGATCTGCAGGGCTCCGGCGCCCTTGGGCTCAAGGTACTCTGCTGAAATCTGCAGCTCGCCACGATCTTCGTAAATCGTGACCCGTCCGCGGAGTACGACCTGCATACCGTTTTCCGGACGAAACCGCAGCAGGCGCGCCTGCGAGCGGAACATCACCGCCCGAATCTGGGCGTTTTCGTCCTTGAGAGTGAAATAGAGGTGCCCCGAGTCGTGCGCCCGAAAGTTCGAGATCTCGCCTTCCACCCAGGTATCGCTGTACTCGCGCTCGATGTGGGTGCAAACCGCGGCCACCAGATCGCGCACCGTCCATATGCGGCGATCGGGCGGTTTGAAACTGAACCCGAGCTGGTCGTCCGCGGCCATTGCAAGGCAGTTTACAGTTGCCGGTTGCCGATGCAAAGCAGTGGACCTTCCCAGCACTTAGCAGTTAGCATTTGGCGTCCTTAATAAAACTGACCGGTTTTCGCTGGGGACCCTGACTGGCTCAATACCAATTGCAAAGTGCTAATTGCTACCTCCGGAATCTGCCAATCACGTACAACACCACCGACAGCACCACGCTCAGCAGGATGGACGTGGCGAGGGGAAAATAAAAGGTGGTGTTCTTGCCGCGATAAATAATGTCGCCGGGAAGCCGCCCGAGAGGAAAGTTGGTCCGGCCAAAGAAGATGAATGCTCCTCCCGCGATCACCAAGATCACGCCAAAGAGCACCAGCAGTTTGCCCAGGTCTGCCATTCGCCTCAGTTTAAATCAGCAGCAGAACTCTTAGAACACCAAGCAGAGTGGCCGTCCTTCCTGACCGAATGCCGAGCGCTGACTGGCGAGTGCTAGAATCTGGCTTCATGAAACACCCCCGGCTGCTCTTTGGCTTGGTTCTTGCCGCCATTACCCTCGCCGCGCAGACTCCCTCGGAAGTCGAAATCACCTCCGAACCCTCGCATCATCTCGCTTTCGAAAACGAATCCGTGCGCGTGTTCAAGGTGGAAGTGGCGCCGCATGCAGCGACGTTGATGCACCGCCACCGGCATGATTATCTCGCTGTGACGCTGGGGCCTGCGGAGATCTCAAATGAAGTTGCGGGCAAGCCGTCGGTCACGCTCAAGCTACAGGACGGCGAAGTGCGTTTCACGCCAGGAAACTTCGCCCACATCGCCCGCAATCTTGCCGATACTCCCTTCCGCAACGTGACCATCGAGCTCCTGCGGGGTGCGGAAAATGAGAAGGCGCGCCAGTCGCCTCCGCCCAAGTGGAACGAAGAACGGGCCTTGCACGTGCTCGAGGGCGGAACCCAGGACATTATGTTTGTGAAAGACGGCGTGCGCGTTTCCGAGATCGAGCTGCAGCCGGGGGGCATGATCCCCAGCCATCATCACGCCGGACCGCATCTGCTCGTCGCCGTCAGCGATCTGGAGATGCGCAGCGACGTAGAGGGCAAAGGTGCCTCGACGGCGCAGCTCAAAGCCGGCGACGTCAAGTGGCTCCCGGGCGGCTATACGCACACCCTGACCAACGTGGGCAAGCAGAAGGCGAAATTCGTGACCCTGGAGTTCCCGGGCAAGGTCGTGGTCAAGGCGGACATCGCCTCCAACGGATCGGTGCTCGGAGCGTGGGTCGTGGAAAAGCTGGATCCTGACACCGACAAGAAAGCACTGGAGGCGGTTAAGCATTGGAAATTTTCCCCTGCAACCAAAGACGGAAAGCCTGTGCGCGTTCTCGCCTTGGTGGACGTGTTTGTTTCTGAAAATGGTGAGCTAATCCTGCCGAAGTAGATCAACGCGCGAGTTCGCGTGCCCTGGGCGGTCGCTGTCTCGACACGCGCGTCCGCGCGGCCGCGGGATGCAAATTGGCGAAGTGTTCCACGTGGAACATTCACAAAATAGCAAGATGTTGATTCCGCGCTGGTTAGAAAACACCGCCGAGGTTCAGCCACGCCACGGCTAGCCCCACGAAAGTAGACTTGTCAATTCAGCCCAAAGTGTGATTCGACGCCCACGCCGACAGAACAATCCCGCGCCGCAGTAATGGGCTTGCAGCACATGATGGAGAGCCAGTCGCGAGAGTTTCTCCGATCCACAGAAGGATGCGACCCGCCCGATCGTTGACTTGCCTGGACACAGGACATTACCATGTGCCGGGCTCGAGCCAGGGTGTGGTCACCGCAACTCTAAAGATAAAGAGATAAAGAGAGGAAACGCCCATGAGAAGAAATACTGCAATCTCCATCGTGATTCTGCTTGTCGTCTTCGCATTGTCCAGCGCCGCTTTCGCGCAAAAGGCAACTGCCCTGCGTGTAGTCGTGGTGAAGACGGACAATGTTGCAGCCTATGTTCAGGAGATAGAAAAGGGCAGGCAGCTCGCGAAGAGTATGGGGCTGCAGGGCCAAGTACGGGTGTGGCGTGCAAGATTCGCCGGACCAGAAGCAGGAACGGTTGTGGTGAGCATCGAGTATCCAAACCTGGCTGCTCTTGCATCCGACGATGCCAAGGTGAACGCGAACAGCGAGTACCAAAGCTGGCTGAAGGGCCTCGACAAAATAAGAACTATTGTTTCGGATAGTCTCTACAGTGAAATGTAGGACCTGTCCGGGGCGCACGAGGTGGGGCACGGACTCAAGAGCCTGTACGCCCCGCTGCCGCATTATTTGTGGAAGGGCACGACTTCAGTCGTGCCGTAAACGGCACGCTAAGACCACGCCCCCGCAGGGCGGCACGGACCCTGCAAGCTGCACGGGATTTTCCTCCGAGGAAAGGTCCGCCACCCGCCAACTGTTGGGTCGAATCCCTGCTTTCGTTTTCTTCTTGTGATATAGTGCCGCGCCATGTTGGCGCGCCGCTTTCTGGTCGTGTTCACTGCCGCGCTTCTGCTCGCGGCCTCCCGTGGCTTCGCCGGGTCGGACGATGGCGAACCCGCTCCCCGCTTCCATGCCAAAACGCTCACCGGCGAAAGCTACACCAACGGTTCGGTCAAGGGCAAAGTCGTCCTGCTCGAGTTCTGGACCACTTGGTGTACCTACTGCAAGAACGAAGAAGCGCTGGTCGACACCATCGATCGCGAGTTCGCCGCCAAAGGCGTGCTCGTGCTGGCTATCGACGTGGGAGAATCCAAGAAGAAGGTCAAACAGTACCTGCAGCAGAACCCCCGCTCCTGCCGCATCGTGATGACCGAGGATACCAACCTCGCGGCGATGTACCAGGCGACTTCGTATCCCATCTATGTGGTGATTGATCGCGATGGCAATATCGCTGGCGAGCAACGTGGGGCCGCGGGAGAACGAGCGCTGCGAGGACTACTACGCCGAGCCGGCGTGAGAGCCGAAGAGTAGGCGCGACCCACATCCCCCAAAGCTTGCCCTGAGCGATCCCGCGCGCACGCGGGGGAGTCGAACGGGGACGAGTATCGCGGCCCGGCGATTCGTGGAATGGGCATGGCTTCAGCCGTGCCCTTCGAGATAGAACCAATGACCACGCGCCCCGCAAGGGAGCGCCACAAAGATTGCAATCTGCACGTGATTAACCACATTGTTTGTGGAAGGGGCACGACTTCAGTCGTGCCGTAAACGGCACGCAAAGATCACGCCCCGCGGGGCGGCACGGACCCTGCAATCTGGTCGTGCGAAGGTTGCTCTGAGCGCCAGTCTTGATACGTGCCCCGCGCGGAGACCGCTCCCGCCTAGCCCCGTGGCGGCGGAATGCATCACCCTAACACGCAAGTGCCGGATAACTGCTCTCTTACCCTTGTCATTCCGAGGGCCTTCAGGCCCGAGGAATCTGCTTTCGCGCCGAATCTCGTCCACGCAGCAGATGCCACGCCTCCATGTACTGCGAGTTCTTATGGCCGTTTAAATATGGCGTTAGATTCACAGACAAATTTCTCTCCACAACTTCAAACGGAATGATGTACCACAAATCAATCGGCACCAGATAGACTGCGAAAAAGTCTAGCCTGCCTTGCGCGTATCGCGTCCGCTTCGGTCCGATCAAATTGCATGTATAGGACCCTTTCCGCCGGAACGTCGTCGACTTCACCTGCACCCGCAAGAAGCGCCCGTTTTGCTCCAGCCCGACGTCATAACTATTCGAATCTCCGTGCGGCCTCGAAACGCTAAACCCGCGCTCCGCTGCCCGCGCCATAAAACATAGCTCGGCCCATTCCCCACGCTCTTTGCATGTCTTAAAGCCGCTTCCCTTGGTTTTCATACGAGTTCGCCCCAAATAGAAAAAGCGCGGCCTCATCGCCGCGCTTCCGAGGTGAATTTCCGTAAACTCGCCCTCTAGTTTCAGAATATCAAATCACCCCAGGCAAATGGGACACGCTCGCCAACTCTTTTTTCAGAACAGAATCAGACACTTAGTCCAAAAGCGTCGGCTACAGGGGCTTGACAAACTTTTTCCCGAAACGGGAAAAGCGGGTGGTGGTTGGAGGGTGCCCCATCCTAGCGCGCTCTTTGCGCTAGGGTGGGGTGGTTGCTGGTGCTCCATGTCTCGCCGCTTTTGCGAGACGTGGGAAACATGTCCGGGATCGCTGTTTTCGCAAAAGCTGGTGAAGTGTTCGCCCCGCGAATTCACCGATTGGGCAAAGTTCTCCGGAGTAGCAAACCCAAACAGCTGTCATTCCGAGCGAAGCAGGACGATTCGTAAAACGAATTGTCCGGCGGAGTCGAGGAATCTGCTTTTTGTCTAATGCTGCCGCCGCCCGGCCGTGCTCTTGACCGAAAGAAACTTGATCGAAAGAGAAAAGACAGAACGCTCTCCGACGCTCCGAGTGCAACGCGTGCGGCCGCTGGCGCCTGAGTCTCTGGGTGGCATTAGCGCTTCAGCGCTGCGTTAAGCAGCTTCAGGCCGATCACGCCCGCAGGGCGGCACGGACCCTGCAATCTGGGCGGCAATCTGCACGGGATTTGCCAGATTCTTTTTTGTGGGAGGCACGACTTCAGTCGTGCCGTAAACGGTACGCAAAGATTACGCCCCGCAGGGCGGCACGGACCCTGCAAATCTGGACGGGATTTTCCTCCGAGGAAAGGTCCGCCACCCGCCGAGTCGCTTTTGATCAGAGGCAGACCTGAGCCACCCGGCCCCCGGAGAGGCTGCCCTGTCTTGCCACCCGCCCTGAGCGGAGCCGAAGGGGCACCAGCACAGGGTTTTCCGCGCTGTTTGTGGAAGGGACGACTTCAAAGCCTGCCCTGTTTTTGCCGAAATCCCGAGCGAAGTCGAGGGAGCCCACGATCCCTGCACTTCCCTCCTCCCCAAATAGTCAGTAGGGAATTCGGATCCTTCATCCGCCAACCAGCCCCGAAGGCGCGACACAATTTAGCCCAGGATGTAAGTCCTGGGTAGGTGCAACCAAAGGCCAGTCCCGTCGGGACGGCCGACATGGAACCAACTCGACGCACGATCATCTAATCGGGAAGCCCAGATGGAAAGGACGAACAGGTGAAACTCATCTCAGTGAACACCGGACTCCCCCGAGAAGTTACCTGGCACGGGAGAAACGTAACTACGGCAATCTTCAAGCAACCGGTCGCAGGCCGCATCGCCTTGCGCAAGCTGAATCTGGACGGCGACCGTCAGGCGGACCTCAGCGTCCACGGAGGACAGGATAAGGCCGTTTACTGCTACCCGATCACACACTACGACTACTGGAAGCGGGAGTTGCCCGGCCGTGAGTTGCCGCTGGCCATGTTTGGAGAAAACTTCACCACGAATGGCTTGCTGGAAGACTCCGTCCACGTCGGCGACCAGTTCTCTGTCGGCTCTGCGGAAGTGGTTGTGACCCAACCCCGCCTCCCTTGCTACAAACTTGGCGTGCGATTTCAGCTCGACGACATGGTGAGGCGGTTCCTCGCGAGTGGGCGAACCGGCTTCTACTTGGCCGTCACCCGCGAGGGAGAAGTCTCCGCCGGTGACGAGATCAAAGTGATGGCTCGAGACCCGAACACAGTCCCGGTTTCAGAGATCACCCGGCTGTATATCGCCAAGAGATACGGCGATGACGACGTCACTTCGGCCCAGCGCGCCCTGCGAGTGGCGGCATTGCCAGAAAGTTGGAAGCAGTACTTCCGCGAGCGCCTGCAAATGGCGAACGTTTGAAGGGGAAAGTTTTTTCAATCCCTTGTCATTGCGAAGGCCTTCAGGCCTGAGGAATCTGCTTCCCTGCGCTGTTGCCAAGCGGCCCGACCGGGAGGGCATGGCTTCAGCCATGCCGATACACCTCTCCTTACTCTTGTCATCCCGAGCGGAGCCAGATCGCCCAGAGATGGGGCAACCCCAGACTTTAGACTCTTGCCGATTTCCACGGCTTGAGTGGGCCACGCATTATAAAAGGGCGCCCCTTTCGAAGTAGGCTTGGTGCTGTGTGAAGCAGTTACCAACGCCTGAAGAAAGGAACACCCGATGAACAGTGTGAAGTATGTAGGTCTGGAT
>Ga0070699_100001992_pt1 | contig 18430 bp, 20 predicted proteins | sample KBSK1503metaG_FD_65473 | JGI IMG/M metagenome (GOLD analysis project Ga0070699, IMG submission 65473) | Corn, switchgrass and miscanthus rhizosphere microbial communities from Kellogg Biological Station, Michigan, USA - KBS K1-50-3 metaG | ecosystem: Host-associated > Plants > Roots >... | reverse complement strand
CTCCACCGCCTGCGCGGCTTCTCGTACTACGACGGCGCCATCCGCAACGCCTTCGGGGTGCCGACCGAGCAGCTGCTCCAGGCGATGCGCGATTGGCAGCGCGTAGCGATCGACGCCGAGAAACCGCCTTTTCGCCGCCCGCGACCCGGCGAGCAGAGGCAGCGCCAGAGCTAGGAGCGCGACTCCTTGAGCACGCGCTCGAGCGCTTTGGTGTCGAACGGCTTGGCCATGCGCAGCACGAAGTGCTGCAATCCCGCGTCCAGCCACTCCTTGATATCGCTCGAAGTACGCACGCTGAGGTTGGCGGTGCGTTCGATCTCCTTCGGGTCGCGGCCGATGCGATGGCACCACTCGTCGAGGATCCTTGACTTCCGCGCGTATTCGTCCGGATCTCCGAGCGCATTCCACATCTGGGCGTGCTGCGCCACCAGCCTCAGCGTCACCTTTTCACCCCCACCGCCGATCAAGATCGGCATCGGCCCCGACGGACCCGGCCTCAACTTCCTGATTCGGTCCTTGATGCGCGGCAAGGCAACTTTCAGCGTGCGCAGCCGATCCCTCGCCTCGCCGAACTCGTAGCCGAACTCGTCGTAATCGCGCTCGAACCACCCTGCACCCAGACCGAGCACGAAGCGGCCGCCTGAGAGCTGGTCGATGGTACCTGCCATGTATGCGATGAGGTCCGGGTTGCGATAGCCGATCGACGTGACCATGGGCCCGATCTGTGGAGCCTTCGTGTCGACGGCGGCCGCGGCGAGCAGCGACCAGCACTCGAACTGATTGCCGTTGGGGTCGCCGTAGAGTGGAAAGAAATGATCCCAGAACCAGATGCTGTCGACCCCCAGCTCATCGGCTCGCCGCCACGCGTCGCGCAGCTCGCCGATCGTGCACTGCTGCGGATGGATGGTGACGCCGACCTTGAAGCGCCTCGTTGTCGACATGAGTGAGGATTATCCTCTGCACCTCATGACGAGCCGCTGGACACCTGTGGAGGTCGACGTGGCGCGGGCGGGCCCAGATTTCTGGACGCGCTATCACGCGTATCGCCGGTTGCGGCAGGCCGAGACGCGCCCCGACGACCCGATCACGCCCGACCACGTGGTCGAGGCCGAGATGAGGCGTCCGGACCCTTTCCAGCTGCACTTCCGCTACGAGATCTCGACCGGCGGCAAGATGCTGAGCTGGTTCAGCGCGGGCGCGACGATGCCGGGGACGCCTGGGTACGAATCGAGCAAGCACCTGCTGTCGGCGGACTGGTGGGTTCATCGCGATCATCGCCGGCGCGGCATCGGCCGGACCTGGATCCCGATCCTGGCGGAAATCATGGATGGAAATGGCTACACGAAGCTCAGCATCGGCACCGAGGAAGCCTCGGGCCACGCCTTTCTCAAATGGCTCGGGGCAGAGGTCAAGTTCACGGGCGCGGAGAACCGCCTCAGGCTCGCGGATGTCGACTGGGCGATGATGCGCCGCTGGGTCGAAGACGGCCGCAAGCGCTCACCCGACACCAGGTTCGAGACGTACGACGGCCGCCTCCCCGAATCGATGTGGGACGACTACTGCCCGCAGCTCTCGAGTCTTCTCAACACGATGCCGTTCGAAGAGCTCGATCACGGCGACATCGTCGAGACGCCGGCCATGATGAAGGAGTGGTTTGCGCGCATGGACATTGCGGGGGAGGTCGGGCACTGGATGCTCACACGCGAGCCTGACGGCGTCATCTCCGGCATCACCGACATGTACTACGCGCCGTACAAACCGACGATCGTCAACCAGGGTTTCACGGGTGTGCATCCTGACGCTCGCGGCCGCGGGCTTGGCAAGTGGTTGAAGGCCGCCATGGCGATTCATCTGCGCGAGCTCTACCCCAAGGCCGAGTGGTTCACCACCGACAACGCGGGTTCCAACGCACCGATGCTCGCGATCAACACGAAGATGGGCTTCAAGCAGTACCGGGTCGCCAGCGAGTACCAGATCTCTCGCGACCGGCTCGCTGAGCGCCTTCGCCAGCTGTCAGGAGCGGTTTAGAAAAGCCCTCGCGCGACTCAGGCCTGCCGGCTGCGCTGGACGCTGCGCGCGAGCAGGACGATCCCGATGACGATCAGCAGCGCTGGCAGCGCCGCCTTCCCGAACCATCCGTAATCAGTGTCGCTGATCCTGAAGATGGTTCCGAAGATCACGAAGCCGATCATGAAGATGAGGGCGGCCACGAACATGAGGACGCGGCCCTGCCGGAGCAGTTGGGGATCGCGGTTGCGGAGGCCCTGCAGGAAGATGCCCAGGCCGACGCCGCCTGGAGCAACCAACGGCCACGCAAAGGCCCATGCGGGCCAGTCCTGCGTGGAGTTCATGTAAGCGAGGATCAATCCGACCACAGTCAGGATCGCGCCTGGAATGAGCGCGCCGGTGCCGAGGCTGATGAAACCGACCAGCAGCAGGGTCAGGCCCGGGATGATCACGAACAGCGGCCAGCTGCCGCCGGCGTCGAAGCCGGTGAACTGGACGATCAAAGCGAACAGGCCGAGCACGACCAGGACCACGCCCACCGCCACGCTCGACCCGGCTCGCCCCCTTACCGTCGCCGGAGGGACCAGGGCAGGCGGACGCGGCTGGTAGGCGGGAGGGGGAGGAGCGATCGCAGTGGGCGCCTCGACTGGAGTCATGGCCGGCGCCTCTTCGGCCGCGGCCGGCGCCTCATCGGTGCCCGTCGCGGCTTCGGCCGGCGCCGTCTCCGAGCTCATCGCTTCCGGCTCCGAGCTCTCCACCGGCTTGTCCTTCGTCGGCGCGAAGATGTCCGGGCTGCCCGAGAGCATGTCCGCCGTGACGTGGACGGTCGGGTCGCCTTCTGCGCCCTCGGGGGTGGCCTGCGAAGGGACGTCCTTCGGTGTGGAGCGCTTGCGCTTGGACATGGAGGTCTCCAGCTTATACGTGCCGCCAGGGAGCGGGGAGCAGATGGGCAAGGATCCGGTAAACCTCCGGGTTGAGGGCCAGCCCGACGTGGCTGCCCTTGACCTCGATTGCGTTCACATCGCGACGCAGGCAAGCCCTCCAGTTGACGACGCCGTCGGATCGCGAGTAGATCGACGTGGTCGGCACCCGCGGCGGCGCCGCCAGGTCCCGAAGGAAGCGCATCTCCACCGAGGCAGGGTGCCCATAGCGGAAGACGTTGTACAGATGCGCCGCCCTCACGCCCGCCATCGTCAGGGGATGGACGTCGAACGGGTCGTTGAGCGGGGAGCCGAGGGTGATGACCTGCTCCACGAGCTCGGGCTTTCGATGTGAAAGCACTTTGGCGAGCACGCCTCCGCGGCTGTGGCCGACGAGCGAGACCCGCGCGTTGGTGCGGCGATGCAGGTGCTGCAGGGCGACCAGCAACGGCCGCAGCATGACCTCCGAGTACATGACGTTGAACGCGACGCCCGCCATCCGGGGGCGATAACCCATACGCCGCAGCCACGCGAACGGCGTGCGCAGCGTCCAGTCGCCGGCGAGGAAGCCCGGGATGAGGATGACGGGGCGTCCCGATCCGGGAGGGACGTCGGCTCCTCGGAACACGGGATCGCGGATCAGGCTGAGGAATTCGAGGTAGATGCGGCCCTCGAGCCACATTGGGGGGATCGGGTCCCAGCTGCCCAGGTGACGAAGGTCGGGGAGGACGGAAGCCGCGACCTCCTCCCAACGTCCGCGTCGCCGGCCGTGAGGTTGAGAGGCGGTGGCCAAGTTCAGCTCTTGAGACCGTTACGAAACCGCAGCGGGCTCGGGAGCGATTCTATGGGCCAGCCATTCGAAGAGAACCGTCAAGAATTCGTTCGGGGTTTCCATCATCGGCACGTGGCCGACGCCCTCGAGGACGCGAAGGGTCCAGTCGGGCCGGCGGCGCACCAGCTCGCGGGCGGCCGCGAGCGGGATGAGGCGATCCAGGGCTCCATGGATGACGAGCGTGGGTGCGGCGACACGCTTCACTCGGGTCCAGAACCGCGGATCAGCCATCCGAAGGCCGAGTGAGCGCGAAGCCTGGAGGAAGGCGCGGCTGTTCTGTGGGCCGAGGCTGCCGCGCTCTCGCGTGAGCTGGATGTGAGCATCGAGAACCTTGGGGTCGACGCGCGACGCGTCGGCGACGACGAGAGCCAGCGTTTGCCGTACGAGCGTCTCGGGCGCGATCTCTCGCAGCCGGCGCTCGAACACGACCTCTGCAAGCCCCGGGATCGACAGGGCGGCGGCCACGCCGAGCATCGCCGGATGCGGCCTGCGCATATGCACGCCGGGTACGGCCGGGTCGACCAGTATGCATTCGGTCACCCAGCGAGGGTGTTCGGCTGCCTCCAGGATGGCGATGTGGCCCCCCATCGAGTTGCCCATGAGGAGCACAGGTTCGCCGATGACCTTCTCCATGAACTGGTGGACGAGCTCAGCATTGGCGCCGACCGCGGCGGAGTGGCGGAACATGGGAGTCTGCCCGAAGCCCGCCAGGTCGATGGCGATGGCGTGGTATCGCTTCGCCAATTCGGGGCCGACCGCCATCCAGTTCAGCGCGTTGCCGCCGAGACCGTGAACCATGAGCATCGGCTTGCCTTCGCCGCCGAAGTCGATGTAATGGACCGGGCCGTCCAGGTCGACGATCCTATGGCGCAACGCGTCAATCCTACGACGCGGGAGTCAGGATGGCGCCCATCAATCGCACCAGGATCTCGGCAACGGCGGCCGATGACCGGCGACCGTCCTGGTGGAGGCGGTCGAACACGGCGAACGAGGTGAGCGCGCCGATGACATCCTCGGCCTCTTTCAGAGAGCAGCCGGGCCGAAGCAAGTCCGCGGACGCCAGCCTTTCCGCAAGCCCCCTGTCCTTGAGCGCTGCGGGGTCGCCCGTGGCGGTCGCGGCGGGCAGGGCCCGGAACAGGGCGGGGTCGGAGGACCAGGTCGCGCAGGCTCCGACGATGCGATCGCGCAGCTCCTCGCGAGGATCAGTGGCGCCGTTGCGGGCTGCCGGCAGCGTGCGCCGGTGCGCCTCGCCCGCGACTGCGCGGAAGAGCCCGGAGCGCGAGCCGAACTGGTTGTAGATCGTCAGACGTGACACGCCCGCCCGGCGAGCCACCGCGCCCACGCTGAGAGAGGACCCGTCGCCGGCGGAGACGAGCTCGCGCGCCGCCGCCAGCACGGCGGCTCGGGTTCGATCGACCCCGGCCTGGCGCTTGCCGAGATCGTGGCGGCCGTTCACCAGCCTACATTAACATACAGTCTGTCAACCGAACCACGAGGTCCGCCGAGCCCTTCAGAGACCCAGGGTGAGCCTCGCCAGGCGGTCGCGGACCTCGGTCGGCAGCACCTTGGAGTAGATGTCGATAGCGCGCGCGTCGTAGCCGACCAGGTAGCGAGGCTTCGGCTTCTTGGCGGTCATGATGCTCGCGATGAGTCGCGCCACCTCGATCGGGTCGCCCATAAGCCGCTGGCTGGCCTTGATGCCGTCCTCCAGGCGGCGGTAGGCGGCGAAGTAGTCGGAGTCGAGGCGCCCATGCACATCGCTGGTCGCGCTCTCCCAGATGTTGGAGCGAAAGGCGCCGGGCTCGATGAGCACGACGGCAACGCCGTCGGAGGCCACCTCTACCCGCAAAGCGTCGGAGAGCGCCTCGAGCGCGTGCTTGCTCGCCTGGTACCACCCGGTCAGGGGTGTGGTCATGAGGCCGTAGATCGATGAGATGTTGATGATCCTGCCTCCACCCTGGGCGCGCATGTGCGGGAGGGCCAGACGTGCCAGGCGCATCGGACCGAGGACCATCGTCTCCAGCGCCGCTCGCGCGTCGTCGTCGCCGACGTCCTCGACGGCGCCGCTCGCCGCCACGCCCGCATTGTTGACGAGCCCGTACGGCGCGAGCTCATTCACGACTCGTTCGCACTGCTGAGCGTCGGTGACGTCGAGCGATACGGTCCGGACCTTGACCCCGGCCTGGCGCGCGGCTTTCGCGACGGCCCGAGCCTTCGGCTGCGAGCGCACCCCGCCCACCGAGTCAAACCCGCGCCGTGCCAGCTCGATGACCGTCGCGAGCCCGATCCCGGACCCGGCTCCGGTGGTCAAGACCGTCCGCTCCACTGCGCCGACAACCTACCATCCCTGCCGGTGAAGGTCCCCAATCCGCTGGCTGTGCGCGAGCTCGGCGCGCTACTTCGAGACCCGGTCTTCCGTGGCCGCGGCATGCGACATGGAGACGGCCGCACAGTCCTTCTGGTACCGGGATTCCTGTCCGGCGATTGGTCGATGACGGTCATGCACGGATGGCTCCAGCGCATTGGCTACAGCCCGCACATGTCCGGGATCAACTTCAATGTGCGCGCATCGGAGCATGTGCTTGCCGGGCTGCGACGCCGACTGGCCGACATCCAGGCGATCGATCCGTCGCCCGTGACGATGATCGGGCACAGCCGCGGCGGCCTCCTGGCCAAGGTGCTTGCGCAGCGCCGGCCCGCCGTCGTGGACCAGGTGATCGCCCTGGGCTCACCGCTCGCCGATCAGGCCGACATCGCTCCACTCACGCAGGCCGCGGTCGGCGTCATGCGGACGGTGAACGAGATCGGTTTCGGGCTCAGGCTGCGGCACGAAGGGAGGTTCGCCTACGACCTGCGACAGTCCCCGCTCGTCCCGACGACCTCCATCTACACGCCCTCAGACGACGTCGTGAACTTCCGCAGCTGCATCCGCCCCGACATCCCCTCGATCGCCGTTTGGGGCAGCCACAACGGGCTGGTCATCAATCCTGAGGTCTACCGCCTTGTGGGCCGGCTGCTTACGCGTCCGCGCCGGCTTCCGCACTCGGCGGCCGGCTGACGCGCGGGCGCGCGCCCTCGGGGTCGCAGCTTCATGAAAGTCGCTCGCCGCCTCTTCCAGGTGCCGGGCGAAATCGTCGAGGTCCGGGACCAGATCGCGATCGGCGAGCATCCCGAAATGGATGCTGCCGTTGTAAGAGACGATCGCGAGGTTGAGTCCCAGCGAGTGGTAGATCGCGACCAGCGGCCAGAACTCGAGCAACTGCGCGCCCCCGGTATAGAAAGGCATCTGGGGACCGGGCACGTTGGTCGCGACGATGTTGATCGCCGACTGGCGGGTCCACACCGGCTGTGAGGTCATCAGCCGTCCCGCGAGCGCCTGCAGCGTCGCCGGCGCCCAGTTGGCGAGCTGGGTCAGGGTGCCCGCCGCCACCGCCTGCCGCGACCGCTTCAGGTCGCCGGTCGCGGCGCTGACGCGGCTCAGTCTCTCCTGCGGGGTCATCGCGCCGAGCGGGATCTCGACGACCATGGCGCTGACCATGTTTCCGAGCTGGTAGCGCTGCGAGTCGTCGCGGACGCTGACCGGCGCCATTACCCGCAGCGCGCGGGGCACGGGCTCGCCGCGATCATCGAGCCAGCGCCACATCGCCTCGCCGATGACGGCGAGGACGACGTCGTTGACGGTGCCCCCGAACGCGGTCTTGACGTCCTTCAGGTCCTGCAGCGGCACCTTCACCGACTGGACGCGTCGGTGCGGGCCGATGGGTCGGTTGAAGAACAGCTGGGTGCCCGGTCGGAGCCACGCCAGGGCCAGCTGCAGGCCGCCCGACCACGGCGAACGCATCACGCCCTCGAGCACCTTCTCGGGGCGGAGGCTTGCAAGCTGCCTGATGGCGTCGCCGGGAGAGACGCCCGCGACAGCCTGGCGGAGTATCTCGACGGGACTTGGCGCCGGCCGGGGTTTCCATCGTTTCGGGCGCCCGTACCGGGCCGGTGACGGCTCGGCATCCAGGAGCAGGGTCGCGAGGTCCACGGTCGAGATGCCGTCCACCATCGCGTGGTGCACCTTGTTGACAACCGCCACGCGCCCGCCTGTCAACCCCTCGACGACGGTCATCTCCCAGAGGGGTTTGTTGAGGTCCAGCGGCCGCGCGAACACGCGCGCCGTGTAATCGCGCAGCGTCGCCTCGTCACCGGGGCTGGGCAGCGCGGCGCGGCGAACGTGGTACGAAAGGTCGAAATCGGGGTCGTCGATCCAGACCGGGTTGCCGAGGTTGCCCGGCATCCACATCACCTTCTGCCTGTAGCGCGGGACGAGATGCAGCCGCTGCTCGATCGTGCCCGCAAGGCCGAGCGCTCCGCGACCGCCTTTCACCCTCGGCGTGCCTTCGAAGATGTAGGTCGCGCCGATGTGCAGCGGCGCCTCGTACCTCTCGGCATAAAGGAACCACGCGTCGAGCCCGGCCAGCGGCTCAAAGAAGGTTTCGCTCATCTCACCCCTGCCCGAGCCGGATTCTCGCACGCGGTTTGAAGTCCCGCTTAGGCTGCATTAATGGCGAGCTTGATTCCCCTGGCGATCCTGCTGTCGCTTGTCGCGGCGGGGCTGCACGGCACCTGGAACGTCCTGGTCAAGGTCAGCGGCGACCCGATGAGCACCCTCGCTCGGGGGACGGTGGCCGCGGCCCTGCTCCTGACGCCACCCGCGTTCGCCGCCTGGCTCATCGCCGGCCGCCCGGGCCTGACACCGGAGGCGGCGGGACTGGCAGCCCTCTCGGCGGCACTCGAGCTCATCTACGTCGTCCTGCTCTCATCCGCATACCGGCGCGGCGAAGTGTCGGTCGTCTACCCCATGGCGCGCGGGTCCGCCCCGCTCCTGGCTGTGCTCGTGGGCCTCGGCTTCCTGGGCGAGAGGCTTTCGACTCCGCAGCTGGTGGGCGTCGCCCTGCTGCTGGCGGGCATACTCACCGTCACGCTGCCTCAGACCAGCGGGCGGGCGACCCTGCCGGCCCTGCTCACCGGCGCGACGATCGCCGCCTACAGCGTGGTCGATCGCATTGGGGTGAGGCTGGCCGCGCCCTGGCTGTACGGATGGCTGCTGGTCGTGCTGCTGGCGGCGGGTCTTGCGCTGGCGCAGTGGGCCCGCACGAGGTTCGCCGGCCGCCAGGCCGTGCCGGCCCCGCGGCCATGGAGGCAGGCGACCGTCGTCGGCGTGTTCATGTGGGGGGCCTATCTCCTCGTCCTGCTGGCCCTGAGCATCGCCCCGCTTGCGGTCGTCGCCCCGGTGCGCGAGTCCGCCATCGTCGCCGTGGCCGTCTGGGGCGTGTGGAAGCTTCGCGAGCGGCAGGGCGCCGTTCTGAAGTTGTCGGGAGCGGCCGCCACGTTGCTGGGGGTCGCGCTTTTGGCCGCCTGAAGGGGCGCCGGCGGCCACTTACAGCACCCGGTTTGAGGCCGTCCGGCAGCGTGGTAAGGTAATTTTGTCGCCCGGCTGTGGGGCGATGTTCGCCGCGGTCGACCGATTCTTCTCGAAAGGACCCGAGCGTTCGCGAGATTTTCTTTCGAGAAGAGGAGTTGGAGATGCCGACAGGCACCATCAAGAAGCTGGTATCCGACCGCGGGTTCGGGTTCATCGCGGCCGAGGACGGGCGGGAGTATTTCTTCCACCGCACGGGCCTCGACTCGAGCGTGAACTTCGACTCCCTGGCGGGCGGAGAGCGCGTCAGCTTTGAGATCGAGCCGAGCCAGAAGGGCCCGCGCGCGAACCGCATCAAACTGGCATAGCAGGGAGCTTCACCAGGCCGGTCGCCGTGGCGGCCGGCCTTTTCTGTCAGCGTGAGGCGCGCCCGACCAGGACGAACGCTCCCGCCCACGTCACCGAACCTATGGCGACGAGCGCCCACAGCGTGGGAGCGATGACGGGGAGATCCACGAGCGCGCCGATGATGCACATCGACGCCGCGCCGGCGAGCAGGAACGCCCCTGGAAACAGGAGCCAGGCGGCGTACCACGGGGGCTGCACGCCATCGCCACGATCGAAACGCCTCGCCGCCATGAAGAGAAGCGCTGCGGCTGCGATCGTGGGCGCCGAAAGCTGCACTGCCCAGACCGCCGTCACGGACCCGGTCGCCGCACCCATCACCGGCTGCACGCCCGCGAGCGTCAGCGCGGCCGGAACCGCGAACCCGAGCAGTCGCAGGAGCTTGCTGGCCGGGGGCACCTGGTCAGCGGCCGCCTAGAAACGTTTTCACGAGGAAGGAAGCACGGGCACCAGCGCCGGCTGCGTGAAAACGGGGACGGTCGCGACCCAACCGTATTCGACGTCGTGGTAGTAGTCCGGCTTCGACAGCTGCGTCATGAACCAGTCGTTGAAAGTGCGCGCGCGACCGGCGAGGCTTGCCCGGTCCTTGATGCCGTCGCTGTACGGCTGCCTCGGCAGCCCCGAGGCGAGGTCGGGTGACCCGTAGAAGTCGTCGGTCCCATACACCGACGTAGACCCGTACGAGTAGATGGCCACGCCCAGGACGCGGTTCCCATGCGCGGAGGGCGCCACCGCACGCCTGATCTGGCCCAGGGTCCCCTCCGGATAGTTGAGGAACGCTCCCACCCCGGTGACGATGCGATCGGCGAAGCCAGAGTCCTTCTCGAAGTTCAGCCACCGATCGAACCACTGTTTCTCCAGGCCGCTCCAATCGCTGTCGTAGTTCATCGGCACGCCGAAATCGAGATAGCCTTTCGCCAGCCACGTGTTCCAGTCCTGAAACACCGACCCGTAGGCAGCCGTCTTGGACCAGTCAGCCGCCGTGAGCGGCCCGCTGCCAAAACAGATGAGGGCCCCGCTCAGCTTGACGTTGGGGTTCTCGCTCTTGAGGTCGTCGTGGAGGTCTCGGACGAAAGCGGTGACGCGCTCCCTCCGCCATGCCTTCCAGCCCTCGTCGCCCGCCGCCGGCGCCACCTTGGCGCCCGTCTCGAGCATGTACAGCAACACCGACACGGGGCTGTAACCCCAGCTCGAGCCCGGGTACCGGACGAAGTCCATGTGCAGCCCGTCGACGTCGTAGTTCTTGGCCACGTCCATGAACACGCGGTGCGTGTAGACCTGCACCTCCGGCACGCCAGGGTCGAGGTAGCCGCTCGCGCTACCGTCGGCGGCCCGGTTGCCCCACGCGTCGCCGTGCTCGAGATAGACCTTGCTGGACTCGCCCGCGAAGAAGGTGTTGAGCCAGGCATGGACCTCGATGCGCGGAACGGCCGCGTGGGCGAGCCGGATCACGTAGGCGAGCGGATCGAAGTCGATCGGCCCCTTGATGTCGGCGGCGCGTGGCTCGTCCGATCGGTTGAAGTAGGCGTCGCCTGCCTTACGCACCTGCACGAACAATGCGTTGATGTTGCCGCGGTGCGCGTCGGCGACGAGCTTCTCCACCTGCGCCGGCGACTTGATGCCATCGTGAAACGCGTCGACCCACAGGGCTCGATACTGCGGCGGCCCGTAGGCGATGGGGCTCGGCGACGGAGAGGGTGAAGGTGTCGCGGTCGAGGTCGCGGTCTGGCCGCTGCACGAGATCGACAACAGGATCACCGCGCCGGCGCCGGCCACGCGGGCCATCACTTTCTTGCGATGAGCACGAGGTTCCGGCCGCGGGTCGAGATCGTGCCGGGATGCGCGCGCTTCAAGGTCGCGATCGCGTCCCGTTTCATGGCCTCGCGTTGCTCCGCGCCGACGCGGTCGAGACGCCATGCGCAATCCCACCAGCCCATGAACATCGACACCAGGTGCTCTGCCGACTTCCAGTGCACATCCTCCTCGACCTGTTCAACGTTCGCGGAGGCGAATCCGGCATCGAGCGCCGCCCGGCCGAGCGCGAGTGGATCGCGGATGGTGTCGCGCGTCGGCTTCTGGTCGACCACCTCGGCCGCCGGCGGAAGCCAGCGCTCGACCACGCCGTCCAGCATTCCGAAGACGGAGTCCTGGACCGGCGTCGCGGGCAAGCTTGCGGCCAGGCTGCCGCCCGCCTTCAGCACCCGGCGGGCCTCGCGAAGCGCCAGCGGCAGGTCGGGCGCGAACTGGAGGCCGTGGCCGCATAGGGCCCCGTCAAAGGAGCCGTCCGCGAAATCGAGGGCTTCGACGTCCATGACCTCGAAGCGCGCATTGACGATGCCGGCGGCGCGAGCGAGCTCGATCATCCCGGGGGCGAGGTCGACACCGACCACCTCGCCGCCCGGCGCGACCATCGCCGCCACGAGCCGGCTCAGGTTGCCCGGGCCGCAGGCCAGGTCCAGCATTCGCATCCCGGGCTGCGGCGCTGCGAGCTCGATCATGCGGACGCGCCCGCGCGCCTCGCCGCGAGCCATCACGTCGTCCAGGCGTCGCTGGTATGCCTCGGCGTGGCGGCTGAACACCTGGGGGAAGAACTCCTTCGATTTCAAGCTCCGCGGCCGCGCCATTCCCTCTCGAGCGTCGCCGCGACACCGAGCGCATCGCCGTTCGTCTTGCCGACGACCTGGATGCCTACGGGCAGCCCTGATGCCGGCGCCGGCAGGGCGACGACCGGCTGCCCCGTCGTGTTGAAAGGACGTGTGAATCTCGACAGGGGCTCGCGCACCTCTCTGCCCGCGCTGATTGGCGGCGCGACGATGGCGGTAGCGGGGAGGATGAGCGCGTCGACGCCTTCCATCGCGCGCTGCGCCTCCTCGCGCAGCCGGGGCCAGGCCAAGAGCGCCGCTTCGAAGTCCACCGCTAGAACCTCGAGCCCGCGCCTGATGAGGCCGATGACGTCGGCACCGTACTTCTCTGGAAATTGCTCGGCCCACCGGCGATGGAAGGCGGCGGCCTCGACGAGCAGGATCGTAAGACCGACGTCGAACAGCTCGTCGCGGCCCGGAAAATCGACCTCGGGCACGCCCCTGGAAACGAGCTCCCAGGCCCAGGCCGTTTCCGCGTCGAGCCCTGCGACCCACCCCGACGGTACCCCCAGTCGGGGCGCAGACACCGGCTCGGCGGCCGGCGGCTCGCCCGACATCATCGAGTAGGCTGCCGCCGCCGTCGCGACGTCCGGCGCGATCGGCCCGAGTGTGTCCAGGGAGTGACTCAATGGCACGACGCCGGCGGTGTCGATGCTGCCCAGGGCCGGCTTGAATCCGACCACTCCGCACAGCGAAGCCGGGATGCGGATCGAGCCGCCCGTGTCGCTTCCGATCGCCCAATCGCACATCTCCATCGCGACCGCGACCGCCGACCCGCCCGACGAGCCGCCCGCGACGCGTTCGGGGTCGCGGGGGTTGCGCACCGGCCCGTAGTGCGGGTTGACGCTTGTCACCCCGAACGCGAACTCGTGCAGGTTGGTCTTGCCCACGATCACGCAGCCGTGGCTGCGGATTCTTTTCACGATCGGGGCGTCATCGGCGGCGGGGGTGTTGGGGAGGATGATCCCGCCTGCCGTCGTGACCATCCCGGCCACGTCGACAAGGTCCTTGACCGCGACGACGACTCCGTCACCGGTCTCGGCGGAGATCGAGATGAACGCGTTGAGGTCAGCATGCTCCGCGATCCGTCGCCGCGCCCTCCCCAGGTCCATCGGGCCAATTCTGGCAGCCGTCGAGTTATCCTCCGGGGTTGCGACATGTCTCAAACGATGGGCGCGCTGAATCCGACCATGGCCTGGACGAAGGTCGACGTCCTGACCTCATATCAGCGCATCACGGCGGAGATCCAGGTCCGCGGCCGCCTTCGCGAGACGATCAACGATCCTGAGCCTCTGTTCCATCTGCGCAACGTGAGCGCTGAGCCGCTGCTGCCTGGCGCGGTGCAGCTGAATGGAGTCCCTGAGGGCCTGTTCAACAAACAGTGGGTGTACGGGATCCGCACCATCGAACCGGAGGCGCCGATGCCCGACCAACCCGAGCTCATGCGCCGGTTCGTGATGTTCCAGGCCAACAGCTTCATGGTCACGGGCGCGGCGGAGTTCCCAAAGGCGACCGACCCGAAGATGCACGGCGAGCTCCTGCTCAAGGGCCGGTTCTTCCCCATGGTCGACGTGACGGTGGTGATCGTCGGCGCCGATGGCAAGAGCTGGACCCAGCCCGCCATCTGGGTCAACCGGGACCAGATGCTGGCGCTGTACCTGGGCTAAGCCTTCGCGCCGAAGAGGCCGCGTATCCGTGCCCAGAGCACCGAGAAAAGCAGCCCGATCGCGTTGACGGGCCTGGCCGTGGCGACCGGAGCCGGCGCAGAGGTGGCAGCAGCCCCAGGGCCGTCAGTCGAACTGTTCTCGGACGCCGGGGGCGACTCCGCGGCCTCGATGTTGGCCTTTATGCACGCGGCCATCTCACCCACGAGCCGCCGCGACACGTCCTCCATCACGCCCCGCCCGAACTGGGCGACGCGACCGGCGACGTTGTAGTCGGTGACGATCTTGACCACCGAGCCGCTGCCCTCGGCGACCACGCTCATGAGCGCCTTCGCTCGCGCGGACCCCGGGCCGGTCGTCTCGCGGCCTTCGGCCTCGAGGGTGGCCGAATGTGCGTTCTCATCCCGGTCGACGATTCGGGCGGTGCCGTTGTAAGCGACGGTTATCGGGCCGACCTTGATCTTGACCTTGCCCTTGAACGTGGTCGGATCGACGACCTCGGACAGCTCCGCGCCGGGCACGCACCCGGCGACCTTGTTCACGTCCAGCAGGTAGGCGAACACACGCTCGGGCGGCGCCGCCACGGAGAAAGAATTCTCTAGTTGCATTTCAGCGCTAAAAGTAGCCGAATAGTGGGGTTACCTTTCGGTCCGCTTTGGCTGCTTGATCTGGCGCGCTCCCGCGCGCCTGTCGGCTTTACGGAGGGACGCAATGAAGCATAAGGTCGCCACCACCGTCAACGGCCGCCGGCACGAGCACGAGGTCGAACCGCGCCTCTTGCTCGTGCACTACCTCAGGGACGTAGTCGGCCTGACCGGCACGCATATCGGATGCGACACGAGCCAGTGCGGCGCCTGCACGATCCTGGTCGACGGCAAGGCGGTGAAGAGCTGCACGATGTTTGCCGTCCAGGCCGAGGGCAGGAACCTCACCACGATCGAAGGCATGGCCAAGGACGGCCAGCTGCATCCGCTGCAGCAGGCGTTCTGGGACGAGCATGGGCTCCAGTGCGGCTACTGCACGCCGGGGTTCATCATGGCCGCGGCCTATCTCCTCTCGCTGAACCCGAACCCGACCGACGACGAAATTCGGAAGGGCCTCGAGGGCAACCTCTGCCGTTGCACCGGCTACGTGAACATCATCAAGTCGGTGAAGTCGGCGGCGGCCGCCATGGGCGGAGCGCCGGCGCGGGCGGGCGAGAAGTCCGTCGCGGGGAGATAGCGATGGCTGTCACCACCATGATCGGAGCGAAAATCCACCGCCGCGAAGACCCGCGTCTCGTCAGCGGAGAAGGCCGCTTCGTCGATGACTTCACGCTGCCGAACACTGCTCACGTCGCGTTCGTACGCAGTCCCTATGCGCACGCGCTCATCAAGACCATCGACTTGACCGCAGCCTCCAAGTCGCCGGGCGTAGTCGCGATCTACACACACAAAGACTTTGCCAAGGCCATAGCCGGCGGCATCCCGGTGGCGCCCGCCTTCGTGGCCGAGAAGAAGCACGTGCCGAACCGCTTTCCAATCGCCGATAAGGAGGCCGTCTACCAGGGTGAGATTGTCGCCGTAGTGCTTGCCGACGACACGTACCAGGCGGTGGACGCCGCCAACCTGATCGACGTCGACTATGAGCAGCTTCCCGCCGTCACCGACCTGGAGAAAGCTCTCGAACCGAACAGTCCCAGAGTGCATTCCGCCGGACAGGACAACCTCGCCTGGGACCTGACCTACGTTCCCGACGACCCTGCCGCGATGAAAGAAGCCGACGTCGTCGTCAAAGAGCGCTTCCATCACCAGCGCCTCGCCCCGACATCCATCGAGACGCGCGGCGTGCTGGCTGATTACTCCAGCGCGGATCGCAATGTGACCGTGTGGATGTCGAGCCAGAATCCGCACCTCATGAGGTTTTACCTTGCGCTGGCCATCGGTTTGCCTGAATCCAGGATTCGAGTCATCTCTCCAGATGTCGGTGGAGGCTTCGGAAGCAAGTGCCCGCCTCATCCGGAGGATTACCTGGTCACTGCCGCATCCAGGCTCAGCGGGCGCCCTGTCAAATGGATCGAAAGTCGAACCGAAGCAATTCACGGCACGGCTCACGGCCGCGGTGAATTCTTCGACGTCGAGGCAGGAGCCAAGAAGGACGGCACGCTGGTCGCGCTGAAAGTCACCCAATACCTGGATGCAGGTGGCTATGTCGGCAATTTGGGAGCGTTTCAGGGAGTCGCCTGTCTTCTTTCGGGCGGCGCCTACCGCTGGAAGCATGTCTCGGCACGAACGATCGGCGTGTTGACCAACCGCGTGCCGACGGACATCTATCGAGGTGCCGGCCGGCCTGAGGCCACCCACCTGTGCGAGCGGACGATGGACCTTCTGGCGGGTGCCTTGAAGATGGACCCAGTGGCGCTGCGCCGCAAGAACTTTGCGACCGAGTTCCCGTTTACGAACAACTTTGGCCTCGTCTACGACTCTGGAAACTACGAAGGGGCGCTTGACAAAGCCCTGGAGATGGTGGGCTACGAGAAGCTCCGCCGCGAGCAAGAGGAGGGTCGCAAGCACGGCAAGTACCTCGGCATCGGATTCTCGAGCTGGATCGAGCTGTGCGGCATCGGTCCCAGCGGTCCAACGGCGGGCGCCACGGGCGGGATTGGGCTGGTCGAGTCCGCGCAGGTTCGCGTGTTCCCGACAGGCTCGGTGGCGGTGTATGTCGGCACCCACTCGCATGGGCAAGGACACGACACGACGTTCACGCAAATTGCGGCCGACACGCTCGGCATCCCTTACGACATGATCGAGCTCCATCACGGCGACACGGCCGAGGGGCCCGCATTCGGCTACGGCACATACGGCAGCCGCTCCCTCGCCGTCGGCGGCATGGCTGTCCACAAGGCGAGCAAGAAGGTGGTGCACAAGGCCCGTAAGCTCGCCGCGCACATCTTCGAGGCGGCCGAAGACGACGTTGTCTTCGACCAGGGCCAGTTCTATGTGAAGGGAAGCCCCGACAAGCGCAAGGGGATCGGCGAGATCGCTCTGGCGTCTTACGGTGCGGGGTCGAGCCTTCCGCCCGAGATGGAGCACGGGCTCGAGGCCGTCGCGTACTTCGATCCGCCCAACTTCGTTTGGCCGTTCGGGACGCACATCGCTGTTGTCGATGTCGATTCGGAAACGGGCAACGTCGAGCTGCTTCGATATATCGCTGTCGACGACTGCGGCAACATCATCAACCCGATGATCGTCGAAGGCCAGGTCCACGGAGGTGTGGCCCAGGGCGTCGCCCAGGCGCTGTACGAAGAGGTCGTCTACGACGACGAGTCCGGGCAGATGAGGACCGGCACGCTCACCGACTATCTGGTCCCAACCGCAAACGAGTTTCCCACCTTCGAGCTCGGCCGCACGATCACGCCTTCCGAGACCAATGAATTGGGGGTAAAAGGCATCGGGGAAGCCGGCACGATCGCCAGCTCTGCGGCCGTCATGAATGCAGTTTGTGACGCGCTATCCCCATTCGGCATCAAGCACATGGACATGCCGGCCAGCCCGGACCGCGTCTGGAAGCTGATCCACGCAGCGCGTGGGGCATCCTCAGATGGACACGACGGAAAGGAGGCACGCAAGTGATCCCAGCCGCATTCGAATACGCCCGCGCCTCCTCGGTCGACGAGGCGGCGAAGCTTCTCGACCAGTACGGTGAGGACGCCAAGGTGCTCGCGGGTGGGCACAGCCTGATCCCGCTCATGCGTCTGCGCCTCGCCCAGCCGAAGGCCCTCGTCGACATCAACGGCATCAAGGGCCTCGATCAGATCAAGGTCGAAGGCTCGAAGCTGCACGTCGGCGCCCTCGCGCGCCATGTCGACATCCAGAACTCCGAGGTGGTCAAGGACAAGCTGCCGATCCTCGCCGAGGTCGCGGGCGAGGTCGGTGACAACCAGGTCCGCAACATGGGCACGATGGGCGGCGTGGTCGCGCACGCCGACGCGGCCGGCGACTACCCGACCATCGCCCTGATCCTCGACGCCGAGATCGTGACCAACAAGCGATCGATCGCGGCGAAGGATTTCTTCAAGGACCTGTTCACGACGCCGCTCGCTGCCAACGAGATCGTCACCGAGGTCGTGTTCCCGGTCGCCGACGGCCCGCACAAGTACATCAAGTTCCGCCGCCGGCTCTTCGATTGGGCGATCGTCGGCGCGGCCGCGCAGAAGATGAACGGCGGCTGGCGCATCGGGCTGACGAACGTGGGTCCGACACCGGTGCGGGCGAAGGCGGTCGAGGACGCCCTCCAGAACGGCGCCAAGCCCGAAGAGGCCGCCCAGCACGCATCCGACGGCCTCAACCCCTCGGGCGACCTGCGCGCGAGCCCGGAGTACAAGAAGCACCTGTCGCGGGTGCTGACGAGAAGGGCCATAGAACAGGCGACCTGAATATGAGCGGAAACCTCGGGTAGCTCTCAAGGGGTCAATGCACCACCGACTTGGATTGGATGACGCTAAGACGTCCCAAGGAGGTGCTCGATGGGAGGAACACTGGTCACGGAGCTCGAAAAGATCGAGATCTGGGACC
>Ga0070699_100001991_pt1 | contig 18431 bp, 12 predicted proteins | sample KBSK1503metaG_FD_65473 | JGI IMG/M metagenome (GOLD analysis project Ga0070699, IMG submission 65473) | Corn, switchgrass and miscanthus rhizosphere microbial communities from Kellogg Biological Station, Michigan, USA - KBS K1-50-3 metaG | ecosystem: Host-associated > Plants > Roots >... | reverse complement strand
CCCGCCCCACGGTCGGCAGCACGCGGGCATACAGATGATTCCGGGCAGCTTGTAGGGATCGAAGTGAATCGCGGTCGTGGCGACCTTGTACAATCTCTCGGCATCGAGCCCTTCCGCCCGCCAGGTGGCCAGGGTCTCGAGGACGAAGTGGCCCACGTCCTCCGGGGTTCTTGGCTTTGGCTCGGTCCGTCGAACACAGATCTGCCGGCAGCCGAAGCTCCCGAAGTGCCGCGGGAAATCCGAAATGGCCTCGACCTCTCGATGAAAGGCAGTCGTCAGCGCAACGAGGGCCCCCTCTCATGCCACGACCTAGCGGCGGCTCCCATCTCAGTGCACGATGAAGCTAAGGCTCTCCATAGAGACGTAGCCGCCAACGTCGGCGATGGTCATCCTAAGGCGGTGGCGACCCGCCGGGATCTTCACTCCCTCCACGTGGAGCCGGTCGTTCTGAAAGTATGGCCTCACCTTGTCGGTCAAATCGATAGGGACGATCTTAAGATACGTGACCTTGAGCGTGTCTTCCTTCACCGGGAATCCGCTCGGACCGGGAGCGAAGTCCACGTCAACATCTACGGCCCCCTCGTATTCACCGCCGTCGGTAGGGCTCCGAATGACAATGCGGGGGCCTGCTGTACGGAGCTCGATCGATGGCTCTTCCTCCGGCGCCGACGACAACTTCGCCTCATCCTCGGTGATCAGCTCGAAAGGTAGCGGCCCAACCGCCTGCGAGGGGCACACGACGAGCAGCAACACGGCGATAGCCACGACGAGTGCCGTGGCAATTCCTTTGGGGAATGGACTCCTCTGTGGCTTCCTTCCTACCAACGCGCTCGACACATTCATCTCGCCGGGCGGCTCGGCATGGCCGCCTCGGCGCGGAGGAATGAGTCCGTGGCGCGTTCCTGGAGCCCCATCTGCTCATAGACGTGGCCGAGGAGATAAAGCAGCGAGGGATCCTCGGGCCTGTCGGCGAGCCCAACGAGCAGCTCCAGCCTGGCTACCTCGTAGAGTCCTTCCTGGAACAACAGGCCTGCCCTCAGGAGGGCTGATGTCGATGACACTCCACCCGCTGCTGGCGTGCCGAGGTCATCGAGCAGTTGTCGAATGCGCATCACGTCAGGTAAAGGCAGGATCTCGAACGCCGCTTCCTCGTCCGCGAACCGTCCCTCGGTACCAAGTCGCCAGGTGTACTTGGCGCCGTAAAGAAGAAGTGGCGCGCTATCTGGATAGTTCACCCGGAAAGCGACCGTCGGCGGCGAAACCCAAACGACTTTTCCGTCCACACCCATGACGGTGACCGTGTACAGTCCGTCGGGGCCGATCCATTCAAACAGCGTCGGTGCTGAGAACAGGCGAGTCGCTCGCGGCCCCACAATGACCGGGGCCGCCCCCTCTTGTGCCTCTCGTCCACGTCCGCCGAGTTGGACGTAGACCGGGGGCTTCTCTTTCGAGAGTCTGAGGAACATAGCGGCGAGTCTCTCCGCCACGAGGTCGACCCGGGTTGAGCCGGTGGAGGATGCTGGGAGCGCCCTGATCGTGTACGGAGACTTCGCCGCCGTCACCGTCTCGGGTTTCGAGGCCTTGAGGTAAAAGACGTCGGCCTCGGCCTGACCGGTAACGCGAATCTCGTCGTGCTCGCGGAGCTCGAGGAAAAGCGTTGCCTCATTCCACCTGGCGTCGCCCGACGCTCTCACGTGGACCTCACCTTGGCCGCCGCGGGCGTTGATCAGTACCGCGACTGGCTCGCCCGCCCACCCAGCGGCCGGGAGCGAAGCGACAACGAGCAGCGCGACGACGACTGGCCTCATTTCGCTGCTAAAGAAGGTGAAGTCCCCGAGTCCTTCGGCGGGATTACCTCGAAGATCGCAAGCGGCTTCGCTCCGGGCGCCGCGACCTGCTCCTCACACTTCCTCACAGAGAAACGCCCTCCGAGCCGAGCCGCGGTTACTTCGGTCACCAGTATTCGGTTGCCCGCCTCTTGATCCATCAACCCGACACGGCGCGCGATTGTCACCGGCGTGCCCGCGATCGCATAGCCTCGGCTATCAAACTCTTCCGTTGTCCCAAGCAGCACCGTGCCGCTATGGATGCCAACGATTATCGACAGAGCGGGAACCACGGATGCCTTGTCCACGTTCGGCCGGTTCAGTTGGCGCTGCAGGGTGAGTCCCGCTTCTACTGCGCGGCGCGCATGCTCGGAATCGCGGGGCGCTTCCGCGAACACCGCCAGGACTGCGTCGCCGGAACTGGCCACGATGCACCCCGCGTGAGAAGTGATCGCCGCGGCCAGGTTGTCCCAGTGCTGAACGAGGGATGCGGTGACGCACTCCCCATCCCTTGTTTCCAATCCGGTCCCGATCCCGCCAATCTCGGCAACAAAAACTGAGGCCTCGACCCGGCGCCATCCGAAACGAGTAGCCGCACCTCCGACCTCGTTCTCCTGGGCTCGCCAGAGACGCGATCGGAGTCGCTCCACAATATGACCTGGGCGCGGGGTCATCCACTTCCGCATGTATGTTTCAGCGGCGACTGGCAGGACGAAGTTCATGACATAGCCGCCCCGCTCGAAGGCGAAATAACTTGCCGGTAGGGCGAGGAGAAGCACACCACCGAGGCAGAGATACTTCCCGGACCTGCCCGGATATCGAATCATCACAACTCCGGCCATGAGCACAAAGGCAGCCTGCAGCCCCAGGTTTATGGCCCAGTGGTATGGCCGGATGAACGTTCTGGTCAAAAGCATGTGGAGGATGTTGGCGTGGATCTCGACACCGGCCATGGTCCCGTGGGGCGTGTGCTGGAAGTCGCGGCTGGCCTCGAACGTTTCCCCTACTAGGACGATCCGGTCTCGGAACAGGTTTTTCTCCGGCACGGGGGTGGCCGGCTCGGCGAGCACCGTCACCATTCGGCTCGGGACGAACGTGAAGGTCCGGGGCGGCCCAACGAAGTTGATGCGTAGCGACTCAGCGTCCCGGACGTTTAGATCAGATTCGACGGTAAAGCGCGCCGTCTCCGATCGCCAGCGTGCGACCGGGATGGGTGTCCCAAGTGGGCCGGCCTTAGCGGTGATCCGAGCTAGTTCCGTCGGGCTCATCCCCGCCAGGCGGGCGGCGATCGCGAGACCAAACGCAGGTTCCGGCCGAGGGCGATCGAGCAGCAATTGAACATTACGGACGGTGCGGTCGGCCGCGTCGCGAGGAACATCGGACGAGCCGTGCATGACTTGGCGTCGGAACTCATCGCTTGCAAATCTGCCTGTGCCGGCTTCGGAGGAGATCAAGACCACCTGACTGGTCCCCTCGTGCTCGAAGCCAGTAATCGCCCGAGCCAATGCCCCGTCCTCACTTTCGGTGGTCGGCGCATCGAGGAAGAGATCGAGGCCGATCACCGAGGCGCCGGCGCGCCGGAGACCCTGGATGAGCCGTGCCAGATGCTCGCGGGGAATGGGTTGGCGACGACCAAGCAGTCGGAATGTGTCCTCGTCGATCTCCACGATCACGATCTCGGGAGCCGAGCGTTGCGGCTGAAGGAGCGTGAGCAGATCCATGACCTGCGTTTGAAGAGCTGACATGAACCCCCAGCCCATGGCAGACGCGACCGTGACGAGGACGCTGGTGAAGATACCGATCATCCATAGCCGCAGGAGCGCCGCTCGATGGGCTCGCCACCACTCACGGATGCTCACGGCGCCTGCCGGACTTGCGGAAGCTGGCTTGAGCCTGCTAGCACTATCGGGCACTGCTACTCCGCACGAAGGTCAGCACCTCGTCGACTCCCACCGCGAGGTTGAGCCCAGGTGCGGCAATTCCAACCTCCTCTTTGCCCATCTGCAGCCTCTCACCAATTCTGGCTCCGAAGATGACCCCGGTCAGATTGCCGTCGGAACCAATCAGGGGCCCGCCCGAATTCCCCGGATTCACCGGCGCCTGCGTCTGAATTACCGTGGCGAAGCCGCTACCAACCGGCATCCTGGTTCGTACTGCGCTGATAATCCCGGTCGTCAAACTCCACAGAAGCCCCTTGGGATGTCCGATGACCGCGACGGCATCGCCCGGCTGCAACGACTGTATTTCCGCTGCCTGGAATCCCGCAACTCCGGACGGCACCTCGCTGACCGCAAGCAGAGCCAGATCGCGTGACGCGTCCATGTTGATGACGGTCGCCTGTCGTGTGGACTGTCGCACGGCCTGACACCAATCACTCTGGTCACGGGAAGTGGCAAAGCACCCGGCGAAGCGCTGCCCATCGAACGTCTCGTTCTTTAGAGCGGGGTCATAGAAGACTAACAACACCGTTGGCCGCCCGTTCACCGTGAACGGTTTCTCCACAACGTGATGGTTGGTGATCACCCAGGCCTGTCGATTTTGGTTCACGCCGATAACGACTGAGCTTCCCATGCCGTCTGCGCTTACTACTACGGGGACATTCCGCACTGTACGACGGTAGAGATCCGACAGCGCGCCGCGAGTCTGCAAGTCGGGCTCAGCGACCCGATATCCTGTCAATGCCTGGCCGCCCCGCGCCGCGATGGCTGGATCCAGGTCAAGTTGCTGCGCCGTCACCGGCGCCTTTGCGCTGAGAACCACAGCCGCCAGAAATGTTGCCGCAAGGATGCACGCTGATCTCTGCATGGACGCCTCCCCTCGCGGTGACCCGCTATGCGGGTCCCTGCCTCGAGCGTCATGGGCTGGATCTAGCATGGGTACAGACTTTAAATGACCTTGGTACGGGAGCCGGCTCAGCCGGCAACGTTGGGTGGTACCACGAGATCTCGCGACCTGGTCAACGGGACGTAGGGGACGTCCCGCTCCCGATCGTGCCAAGGCCCCCCAACGATTTCTTCAACAGTCTGTCCCGAGACTGCACCGGGGCCTCCTCCGCCCGAGAAGTGGGCGGTTTTCGCTCGGAAGGGCGAGCGGATCCTAAGCCGCCAGACCTGGAGTGTCAAGGAGTTTCGGTCGATGGACTGGCCTCACCGTTTCCTCGTCTTCGCCGAGGGCCGTGTATCGGATCGCCTCTCGTCCCGATGTGTCTGCGGAGATCATGGGCCTGAGGGGTCGGGTTCCGTACCGCACCGAGCGACAAGCGGAGGGGACCGTGGGCATTGCGGCCTGGCCATTGTGACACCGTTCAGGGGTGTGCTAGACTCCCGTCGGTCTCCGCTGGAGGTACAGGAGCGAGACCGGCGCGGGGAGTAGCGATGACGGGACGGTGGCTGGTAGGTTTCCTGTTCGCTGGCTGCATCGGGCTGGCTGGACTCCCCGCGCGCGCTGAGACGCCATCCATTCCCCCGCCGACTCAAGCGGTCGCCGGACCGCCTCTGCCCGCAGCGTCGACATGCATCGACACCATGGCATGCACTGCCGAGTGTGAGTCGAACAACGGCGCGAGTTGCCGGCGAGGTGGCGAAATGTACAGTGAAGGCGGCGGGGGACAGGACCTAGCGCGCGCGGCCGCCCTGTACCAGAAGGCATGTGACCTCAGGGATGGCGTGGCCTGCTACAAACTCGGCTGGATGTACGGGAACGCCTCGGGCGTTCCTAACGACTTCGCCCGCGCGTTCACGCTCATCCAAAAGGCCTGTGAGCAAGGTTACGCCGCCGGATGCAGTGACCTCGGATTCTTGTATGAGAACGGTCTCGGGGTTGCCAAAGACGAGGCGCGGGCGGCCACGCTGTTTCAGAAGGCGTGCGAGGCCAATCACCCGTTGGGGTGTTCCAACTTGGGCCTCTGGTATCGCGATGGTCGCGGGGGACTCTCCCGGGACGATTCGCTGGCTGTCACGCTCTTCAAGCGGGCCTGCGATGGCGGGGAGCCCATCGGCTGCAACTACCTCGCGTTCCAATATGAGACCGGGCGGGGAGTGACCAGGGACGAAGCCGTAGCCGCGCCGCTCTATCAACGAGCATGTGACGCGGGACAGGGGATCGCGTGCAAAAGCCTAGGAAACCTCTATAGGACGGGGCGAGGAGTGCCGCAGGACGAAAGGCACGCGGCATCCCTGTTCAAACGGGCTTGCGACATGCGGGTCGGGTCAGCCTGCTGGTCACTCGGTGAGGCCTACTATGTCGGCCGGAGCATCGAGAAGAACGCGGAGCGCGCCGCCGCGGCGTACCAGAAGGCCTGCGATCTAAACGAGCCGCGCGGCTGTGCAGACTTTGGGTACCTCCTGAGTCGCGGGCTCGGAGTGCCCAAAGATGAATTGCAGGCAACGCACCTTTTCGAGAAAGCCTGTGACGCGGGCAACGCCGTTGGATGCAACTTGCTCGGTTTCGCATACGAAGCGGGAGCCGGAGTGACGCCGGACATTGCCCGTGCGAACGCCTTATACGAGCGCGCCTGCAGGGCAGGAAATGCGCTCGCGTGCAGCAACCTCGGGAACCAAATTCAGAACGGTCGCGGCTTACCAAGAAGTGACATACGTGCGGCCGAGCTTTACGAGAAGTCGTGCAACGGAGGTGAACCACGTGGCTGCAACAACCTTGGGTTCGCCTATGAAGTGGGGCGCGGCGTTCCAAGAGACGAGGGGACGGCGGCCAAGTTGTATCAAAAAGGCTGCGATCTCGGATTGGCACAAAGTTGTGCCAACCTAGGAGATTTATACCGGGATGGGCGTGGCGTGGCCGGGAACGAGGCTCGTGCCGTGCAGCTCTTTACTCAAGCGTGCCAAGCGGGCGAGCCGCACGGTTGCAACTGGCTCGGCCTCGCCATTGAGTATGGTCGCGGGGTGGCGATGGACGAGGCCCGCGCCGCGAGTTTCTACCGGCAAGCCTGCGACGCGAGCTTCCAGGCTGGTTGCGACAACTTCAAGCGGCTCATCCGGGATAATCCCCAGCTCGCTCGGGCTCAGGCCCCTACACCCGGACTCCGCGGAGACCCCGCGCCTGCCCCGAAGCCCTCGCAACCTCCTCTGCCCGTGGCGGCCCCCGGGGAGAAGCTGCCGGATCGGTGGGCGCTGGTCGTCGGCATTTCTAAATACGGACTCGCTGCGCAGGCGCATGGTATCCAGAACCTGTCATTCGCCCGACGTGACGCGGAGGCCTTCTATGACTTCCTGCGCAGCCCGGCGGGGGGGGCCTTCCGTGAGGACCGGATCCGGTTCCTGGTTGACGAGCAGGCTACGAGCTCGGCGGTACGTGGCGGCGTTCGCGACTTCCTAAAGCGAGCGGGACAGGACGATCTCGTCATCATCTTCTTCGCGGGGCACGGGATGCCCGACCCCGGCCGCAACCAGGTACTGTATCTCGTGACATACGACACCGACCCGGACCGGATCGGTGAAACGGGCTTCGACATGGACGAGCTCAAGCTGGCTTTGGGGAAGGAGATTATCTCGTCGGGCCGGGTGGTCGCCTTCGTCGACGCCTGCCACAGCGCTGGCGTGGGCGGCATGCTCACGGCCAGATCGGCTGCGGCGGTCAACGGGCGCGTGAACGACTATCTCAGGCAGCTCGCCCAATCGACGCCTGGGGTGGCCGTCCTTTCGGCAAGTCAATCGAACGAAAACTCGTTCGAGGACAAGCGATGGGGTGGTGGGCACGGTGTGTTTACGTACACCTTGCTGGAGGGGCTTCGCGGCGCAGCGGACCGCAACGGCGACGGGATCGTTAGCCTCCAGGAGATCATCGACTACGTCAGCGAACGTGTAAAAGAGGAGACCGACTACAACCAACACCCCACCATCAGCACGTCTCCTCGCTGGGATTCCAAGCTGCCGGTCGCAATTTTGCCGAGGCAGTGAGCGGAAGGCGCGCTGTGACGCGCGCACCGTCTGGGCCTCCGTCGGGCGGCGCTATGGGACCCGGCGACGGCTTCTTGTGCGAATCGTCGTCGGTTCGACTGGAGCGGTGGGTGGGTGGTCCGTACTCGGCATGGTGGAGCCAACCGGACTCAGAAGGGCCCAGCGATTGTCGAACGCCATAAAGCTATTTGTCAGCACATTGATCGGCCTGACGGTCGGATTTTCACCGCTCCCGCCGATCGCCTCCTCCCAGACCCTCGAGTCCCCGCGGCAGGCGCGCCAGTATCGCTCGGCGATCGCAGGACCGTTTACGAGCCGCGGCGCCACATCGTCCCCGTTTGTGGCAGACGTATTTGAAAAATACGAGAATGCTGACTTCGACGGAAGCCGTGCCGCGCTCGAGAAGCTGGTCGACGAGCTTCGAGATCAAAATGAACCCGTCGAGCAGGCCGCGGCCACCGACTTCATGGGCGTGATCTTCCAGAGGCAGGGCCGGCTCGGCGACGCCCTCGATGCTCACCGGCGAGCACTCCGGCTGCTCGATGGCCTCGGCTCGGTCGCGCTCGAGGCGCGGCTGAACGCCGTCAACAACCTCGCCATCGTGCACTACCTCCATGGCGACTACGAGGAGGCCGAGAAGCAGCTCGTCCAGGTAGTCGACGCGCCCGGGGTCTCCGCGGTGACGATCGCCCGATCTCTGAACAACCTCGGGCTCGTTCATGAGGAGCTTGGCGACTTCGACAAGGCGCGCGGGGACTTTGACAAGGCGCGGAGCCGGGCGGGCGTCAGCGACAGGCGGTTGCGGGCGCAGGTCCTGAATAACCAAGCGCGCATTTATGGTCGCGAGCATAACGTCCTTGATGCCGAGCCGCTCTTGACCCAGGCGCGCACGCTCGCCCGAGACACGGGCGATAAGGCTCTCGAGGCCAACGTCCTGGCCTCGTGGGCTGACGTGCTCACCGACGACGGCCAGCCGGCCGCCGCCCTGGCCAAACTCGACGAGGCGCGGACTGTGGGCGCGCAAACGTCAGCCCCGCTCGTCGTGCTGGAGATCGCAAAGGCTCGGGGGAAAACGCTCCTGCGGCTTGGACGGCACGCGGAGGCGCAGGTGGAGCTCGACCGCGCAGTAGTCGACGCCCAGACCTTCCGGGTGCCGGCGCAGCAGCGGCAAGCGCTCGCGCTGCGGGGCGACCTCCGGATGCAGTTAGTGCAACAGGGAGGCGACGCCACGCAGCTCGACGAAGCGATCGCGGACTACCGCCGAGCGATCGAGATCGCCCAGACAACCCGTGACCGGGCGCCGAAGGAACGCGAGCAGGATTTCGTAAGGTCGGTCCAGTCGCTGTATGAGGCTGCCATCAAGGCCCTGACACGCCGAAGCAAGCCCGACGACCTTGAGGAGGCCGTCTCGCTGCTCGGCGGGATCGCGTCGACCGCCCTCAACGCTCAGCTAAAGGCCGCGATTCCGAGCCTCCGCGACGCCGACGCGGCAAAGGCGCTGGACGGGGCCAAAGGGGTTCTTGCGCAGGAAGCGGCCCTGGCGAGGCAACTCAGCGATGCTCGTCTGTCGGGCGCCCCCAGCCCAGAGTTCGTCGCGCGTTTGGAGACGGAGCTGGGCCAAGCACGACAGGACGTGAGTGTTGCAGTCGCCGAGCTGGTGCAGAAGTACGGCGCCTTCTATCGGGCCTACGTCACGATCAGTCCTCTGCAGTTCCGGGATATCAAAGACCAACTTCCTCCTCGGCACCTACTCGTTGGATACCTGCCGACCCAAGATGAGCTCTACATCTTCCTGGTGTCTCGGGAGGCAGGCGTCCAGTTTCGTCAGATCGCCGTGACAAAGGCCGAGTTGGATGAGCGGGTCCGCGCGTACCGCCTCCTTGCCACGCGGGTCGGCGGCATGCGCGCGGATTGGCAGATCGACTCGTGGGCGGATGCGAAGTGGCAGCCGCTTCGGACCGAGACGGTCTGGCTCTACGAACGGCTTCTGGCACCGATCCGGGATGTCCTGGGGGCCGCGGATCATGTCATTCTGGCGCCCACTGGCCTGCTCTACTATCTGCCGTTCCATGCCCTTGGGCCCTATGATCCGCAGGCGGGAACGCTGAGGTTTCTCGCGCTTGACATGTCGATCAGCTACCTGACCGACAATTCACTGCTCAAAGCGCTGGGCCCTCCGCCTCTGAGGAGCAACTCGATCCTCGCCCTTGGGAACCCGCCCTTCCAGCAGCCGGGTCTGCGGCCCCTCAACCATGCCGAGGAAGAGGTCAAAGCAGTCAAGAACCTCTTTGGCGGCCAATCCGTCGCGTTGGTGGGGCCACGGGCGACCAAGCCCGCACTTCTCGCGGCCCTCGGCGCGCCGACCGCAGGGGCCGCGGCGCCGCGGGGCGCTGCTGTAGCCGTCCCTTCGCGTTTCGGCTTCGTCCACCTGGCGACCCACGGCGTCATCGATCCGCGGAAGCCGGTGGAGTCGTGGCTAGCGCTCGACGGCACCAACCGGCTGGTCGCCAGGGAGGTACCCTCTCTCGATCTGCGGGGCGTCAACCTTGTGACGCTCAGCGCCTGTGAGACGGCGCTAGCGGAAGAAAAGCCAGGTGCAGAGCTTATGAGCCTTGCGGCGTTCTTCGGTCAGGCGGGGGCAGCCTCAGTCATCGTCAGCCTCTGGCCTGTGGACGACCTATCAACGCGCGACCTCATGACAGCCTTCTACACAGCGCTCTTGAAGGATGCTCGTATCACGAAGGCCCGGGCGCTGCACGACGCCCAGGTGGCGCTCGCCTCTCGGCCAGAGAGCCGCCATCCGTTCTTCTGGGCCGCATTCGCCCTGATCGGCGATTGGAGGTAGCCCGAAGCGGACTGCGTCCCGCCCGCTCTCACGGGATGCGTAGCGAGGAGCGCTGAGGCGTTGTGCGCGAGTCGAGATCCTAGTCAATGACACGTCGGACGCTTCGGATACACTGGCGGTCTCGGTTCGTTCGGCGCGTCGCGGCCAACGTAATTGTCGGCCTCGGCCTCGAGTTCATTTTTCTCCTGCTGCAGGGATCGCATCTCGCAGACTTTCTGGAGGACCTCAGTCTCGACTGGATGATCCAGATGCACAGTGGCACACCCCCTGCGCGGAGCCCAGCGATCCCGTTCACCGTGGTGGATATCGATGAAGAGACGTACCGTAAGTGGGGGGAGCCACTGCTGATCCCACGGGATAAGCTCCTTCGCTTGGTTCAGTTTGCCATCGCCGGTCGAGCTGCGTTGGTGGTCGTGGATGTTGATCTGAGTCGGCCGGCCGGGGTTGGCGGGGCTCAAGAATCCGTAGACGTCGCTCTTGTCGACTACTTCGAACGACGGTCCCCGCTCCCGGAGGGCGTTCTCGACACGAGAAAAGGAAGCGGGCCTACCCCGATTATCCTAGTACGAACCTTCCGTGTTCCGCTTTCCGCCGCCGCGAGCAGCGAACCAAAGGATTCGTTCTTGGACCAAGCCGTAAGCATAGCCCCGGATCTCTACTGGGCGGCTCCCCTGTTTCAGCTCGATCGCGACTTTGTGGTACGGCGATGGCGGCTCTGGGAAGCCACCTGCGGCAACAAGCATGGTGACGTTGTACCGTCTATCCAGTTGCTGGTGGCCACGCTGCTTCTGAAACCGCAAAACCGGACCGGTGGTTTGGAGGGAGTCCTCGCCCCATTTCGGCACTTCGCATGTGGCACCCGCAGTGCGAGGCCGGACCACGACTCGACGGCTGCCAACCAGCTCAGGCTCGGCCGCGTGGTCTTGAACGTGGACGAGAGCCACCTAGAACGGCGCATCCTCTACAGCATCCCGTGGAAGCTAGGGCCGACTGACGCCAGGCCACGCATCGATATCGATGGTCGCCCCATGCCGCTCCTCTTTCAGATCCCGGCTCACCAGATCATCGATGCCCCCGAGGGAGTGGCCAAAGACAAGATGCTCGGCCGAGTGGTCGTGATCGGTGGGAGTTTCCTCGACGGCCGAGATATCTACGCCACCCCGCTGGGCCCCATGCCGGGAACCTTCATCATCATCAATGCGATTCATTCGCTCGTGCAGTATGGTGAGCTCCAGCGTCCTCCTCGATGGGTGACTGGAGTCGTAACCGCTCTCGTGATCGTTGTTGTGAGCGTGGTATTCGCAATGTTCACCTCGTTCGCGGGGACAGTGATTGCCGGAGTCATCATCATTCTGCTCCTCTTGCCGATCAGCTTCTGGCTCTTTCAAGCTGGGGTCTGGTTCGAATTTGCGATCCCGCTCACCGGGGTGCTGTTGCATCACCTCTATGCCGACGTGGAAGAGGCTCGGCGGCGGGGCCTGCGCGCCGCGCCTGACCGGCAGGAATAGCAGCCGTGGCCAGCCTTGTGGCGTTGGCCGCCTTGATCGTCTTCGGCTGGAGCTGTGCGGAGGCCGGCACCGGCCTGGTGGTCGGCCGAGTCGAAGGCTTTGAAGGAGGGCCCGCGGACTACCGAGTTCTGCGCGATGGACGCCCTATTCCTGTCGATTTCTTTCTTGAGCTCTTCGATGGGGACGAGATCTCGGTGTTGCACGATTCGCATCGCATCCGATTGGACTTGTACTACGGAGATGGTCGCCTGGTGGAATGGGGCAAGCGGCAGGGCCCGCTGGTGGTCCGCGCCGGAGCGGTCCCGACCGTGGGCATGAACTTTAGGCGCTGGGCCTGGAGCTGGTTTGCGCAGGCGCGTGAGGAGAATTCGATCAGCGTGCATGTGCGCGGGGCCGGCGGGGTTGTGCCATTGTCGCTTCCCCTGTTGTCCGAACGTCCGGGTCGTGTCATCGCCGGGACGCGCACGCTTGCCCTTGCGTGGTATGGAGGCCGGCCACCTTACCAGGTTCGCGTCTATCAGGTTGACACTCAGAGTCCCATGCTCTCGCTTGAGAAGATCGGCGAGGTCCGGGTCCGATCAGGCTCGATCGCGCTGCCCCAGGGGGCCTATGTCGTCGAGGTCCGGGATGCCGACGGTAGCCAGGTGAGCGGTCGATTTGAGGCCCTTCTAAAGGACCAGGTCCCTGCCGACCCAGCAGAACTCAGCCAAAGCCGGTTGCCCGATCCCGTGCGGAACACCATGGTGGCTGTGTGGCTCGCGAGCCGCGGCAACGGCGCATGGGTTCTCGAGGCATATCAGCGGGTCGTGCCGCTGGCCGCGAGCTACTACCCCGCCGGCTTGTTGCGTGACACCCTGGAGCAGGGCGAGAGGCCGGCGAGCCCGCCGGAATAGATGCTGCGGCGATGATTGGACCGTGATCGTCACCTGAACGCGCACGACTCCCATGCTCTACGCTCGCCTATTGCGTCAGGCCCAACCCTATTGGCTCCACTTGGCGGCGCTCTTTGTTGTGAGCCTCTTGTCGATTCCGCTGGCGCTGCTGATCCCGCTCCCGGTAAAGATCGCGGTCGACAACGTCATCAGTTCCCACTCGCTTCCCGGTTTCTTCGAGGCCGTGCTGCCGGCGGCGGCCACGCGCTCCGGCGCCGGTGTGCTGGTCTTTGCCGCCCTCCTGCTAGTTAGCATCGCCCTCTTGGAGCAGATTCAGGGGCTTTTCAGCTCCTTGCTCCGCACCTACCTAGGCGAGAAGCTGGTCCTGACCTTCCGGGCTCAGCTCTTCCACCACGCGCAGCGCCTCTCGTTCTCCTATCACGACCGGACGGGGGCATTTGATGCCAGCTATCGCATCCAATACGACGCCCCTGCCATTCAATGGGTCCTGATCGACGGTATCATCCCCTTCGCGACGGCCGCGCTGACGCTCAGCGGGATGATCTACGTGACGGCAACGATCGACTGGCAGTTGGCACTGGTTGCGCTGGGGATCTCACCCGTTCTCATCGGGGTTTCACGCGCATACAGTCGGCGGCTGCGTGGGCAGTGGCACGAATTCTCCACGCTTCACAGCTCCGCCATGGCCGTCGTGCAGGAAGCGCTCGCAACGCTCCGCGTGGTCTCGTCCTTCGGCCGAGAGGATCATGAAGAAGCGCGGTTTCTTCATCGCTCCCGCAAGGGCCTTTGGGCGCGCCTCCGCGTAGACTTCACCCAGGGCCGTTCTGGCCTCCTGGTGGGCTTGACCCTCGCCATGGGAACGGGGGCGGTCCTCGTTGTCGGCACGCGTCACGTCCAGGCGGGCACGTTGACCCTTGGTCAATTACTTGTTGTGGTCGCCTATCTGGGACAACTCTACGGACCGCTGGAGACCCTCAGCCGGATGACGGCACACCTCCAACGCTCGCTGGCGAGCGCCGAGCGGGCCTTCGCGCTCCTGGATGAAGTCCCGGATGTCGCCGAACGGCAGGAAGCCAAGGCACTCCCACGAACCCGCGGAGCTGTGACATTCCGTAACGTCTCCTTCCGCTACTCGAAGGACCGATCCATCCTGCACGACATTTCGTTCGATGTTTCGCCAGGAACTCGCGTTGGCATCGCAGGTGCGACGGGCGCCGGGAAGACAACCCTCGTCAGCCTCCTGACCCGCTTCTACGACCCCACGGATGGCGCGATTCTGCTCGACGGCGTGGATCTTCGCGACTACAAGTTAGCCGACCTCCGCAAACAGTTCGGCATTCATTTGCAGGAGCCCGTGCTCTTCTCGGCGAGCATTTTCGAGAACATCGCCTACGCACGTCCCGACGCCAGCTACGAAGAGGTGGTGGCCGCTGCGAAGGCGGCCAATGCCCACGAATTCATCCTTCGCCAAGCCGAGCGCTATGAGACCCCGGTTGGAGAGCGCGGGATGCGTCTCTCGGGAGGTGAACGCCAACGGATCTCGATCGCTCGCGCGTTTCTGAAGGACGCGCCAATCCTCGTCCTCGATGAGCCCACGAGTCTTGTCGATGCGCACACCGAGGCCGCGGTGCTCGAAGCGATCCAGCGTCTCGTGCGGGGTCGGACCACATTCATCGTGGCCCACCATCTCGGCGCACCAGAATTGCGACGTGCTATTGATGCTAGACGATGGCCGACTGGTCTCTGCGAGGTCCACGGTGCCGAACGACGACATTCCCGGTGATGCAAAAAGCCGAAGCGCACCGCCGTGGCCGGTGCACGCTCGGCGCGAAGAACGGCGGAGATCTAGAAGGGGCTCTCCATGAACACGTGGAAAGCGATCATCGTTGCGTCTAGCTTCCTCGGACTCGCAGGTTCCGCCGCAGCGCAAGGAGCCTCGCCTCCCCTCGGGAATTGGAACGGGAGCGCCGTCGCCTTCACGCTCTACAAGAATCGCACATATACGTATCGGGACCCAGGGGTGACACTTGCGGGCACGTGGAATTGGAATCCCACCACCCAGGTGGGCGGCGTCCTCATATTGAATTACGATACGCCCACGGTGACGCAAACCTTCCATAACAAACTGTACTTCAGCATCACCTGGGTGAATTCGAATACGATAACGTTCTCCGCTGGTCCGGGTCAGACGGATACTTTGCGGCGTCAGTGAGTCAGCAGCGAACCGGCGACAGGTCTCCTGCGCGCTCAACCCCTGGCAGGCAAGAGCCTACACTGAGAACCGGGCCGCGCGATCAGCCCTCAGCTCTTACCAGTGATCTTGGTACGCGTGGCCACAACCCCTATTCGCGCATGTCCAAGCACTGCCCTCATAGTGCTGGCAATTACACTTGCTGCATGCTCCGTATCCGCAACGCCAGATCGGTCCAAGAGTGATGGAATACTCCTCAACAGAGTTGGCAATAGCGACGCTGCGCCCGGTAATGTGCTCGTGAGGTGTCCGGGACATGGGAAATCTCCTTCGGGGGCCGGCCGTTTCCCTGGGAACGTGGAAGGCCTGGACACGCGGCCATGCTCTACGACCGCGTGTTTGGGGCGCGCGTCAGGCGGAGGGCCTCGCGAAGCCCAGAGTAAATGGTCAGCAGCCTCCAAGTCGCTCACAAACCTCCCTTGCAGCGGAATCGGACGGAGCGAGAAAGGCAACTTGAAACTACTGCTAGGAGCACAGCCGTGTCGATAGGGACGTGGCCCGAGACCACAATCCGCACAAACTGCCCTGCCAGATTCAAGCTCGTGCCCCGGACTGACCGAACCCTTTCAACGGAGATTTTGTCTGATCCTGTAGACGCGCTCCTACCGCGCGTGCCCAAGACACGTCGCGATCAGAGACGCTCCCACTCTTCGGGGAAAGGCTCGGTAGAAGCCGAGGCATCGCTATTTCACCACTGCGATCGGAAAGTCCGGCACGCCCTGTGGCGACGGATTCACCGGTGTCTGCTTACCGCTGGTGAGCTCCTTGACGCGTTCGGCCAGGTAGAAGTCGAGCATCTTGTGCGTAATCTTGCCGGTCCCGCGCAGATCGGCCTTGCCCGTCACACCCTCAACCAGCGCCTTGGTGAACGCGCCGTTGTTCCACTCTGCGCTCTCCAGTGAATACTGCCGGCCGGTGCTGGAGGCAAACACCACCACGCCGTTCTCAGCGCTGGCGAGCTCGTTTACCACCGCGGTGATGTCCGGAGGCCCAGCACGCCGCCCGCCCATCACGTTGCCCGCGTGGCAGGTATCGACGAAGAACAGCGCCTTGCCTGTGAGCGAAGCGAGTGTATTCCGGATGTCGGAAAACGGCACGCCGGTACGCTTCAGCTTGTCGACGTCAGCGTTAGCAGGCAAATAGTAGTAGATGCCGGTCGGGTCGTTCACCCCGTGCCCGGCGAGGAACAGCATGCCGACGTCCCTGGCGGTGGCCTGCCGCTGCAGCCAGTCGAGGCCGTCGACGACTTCGTCGCGAGTGGCCTTGACATCGGTCAAGAGCTTCACTTCGACGTCGCGGTAGAGCCGACCTTTCTGCGCTAACATCGCCTGGGCGAAGTCGCGCGCGTCTTTTGCCGGGTACTCTAGCTTCAACGCAGGGTCCTGATATTCGCTCACCCCCACGGCGAGCACGTAGAGCTTCGGCTTGACCACGAACTCGCCGCCTGCTGGCGTGGTTGCAGGTGAGCTCCCGCGTGTCGCCCCCCTCCACACGACATGCAGCACAGCGGGCGCGCCCACGCCGTGACGGCTCTCTGCGAAGAGCATAATGTCGCTCTCCTGCGGCGGTACAGGAATCGAGAGCTCGCGTACCTCGTTCGGCTTGATGCCGACGGGCATGGCCCCGTCGGGAAGCCTCACCATTTGCCCGTTCACCCTCGCGCGAACCCGGATGACCGGGGCATCGGCAGCCGTCCGCACACTGAATTTCACTTGGATGGCTGGAGTGGAAACGGTCACGCCGTCAGTCGGCGATATGATCTCGACCACCGGCGGCAACGCTTTCGCGATATTCACGGTCTGCGTCTTGCGCCCCGAGCCCTCATTGGCGACCTTTAGCGCAACGCTTTCGTCGAGCGTCTGCAGCACATTCGCCACGACGTCGGGACGGTAGAACGCCTCGCGAAAACGCGAGACCGGATAAAAGTCCGCCGCGGTCTCCTTACCGTGATTCACATGCCACCCGATCAGGTCCTCCGCACCGGGAGATGCGTCATAGTAGCCCGAGGGCGACCATAGGACCCACCGCTTGCGGTCCGAGTGCGGAAACAGCGCGAGGAGTTCCTTGCCGTCGGAAAGCCGGTACCAGCGGATCGTGCCGTCGGCGAGTGCTGCCACGACGAGTCGGCCGTCGGCTGTGACGTTAACCGCCCAGGCGATGGGAATGCTAGCACTCTGCCAAAGCTGTTTGCCTTGTCGGTCAAACCGGCGCAGGTGCCACTCGGTGGCCAGTACGAAAGTCTTGCTGTCGGACGAAATCGCGACAGCGCGCGATATTTCAGCCGGCTCAAGGGCGAGCGGTTGTCCATTAATCGTTGGTCGCGTCGTGCTGCGCCAGTCCCGGATGTCGAGGCCCGGCGCGTTCGTGACGGGCGCGGCGAGATTAGCGTCCGGCTGCGGCCCGAGAACGAGGCGACGGTCATTGGCGTAGAACTTGGCTACGGATTTCCCTAACGGTTCAAAGCGGAATTGCACCTCACTTCCGTCGTCAGAGACGGTGAAAGCTTCGTTCATCCCCCTGAAGTCGCCAAGCGCTGTGTCTGGCTCGAGGATCTTGTGTCCGCTCGCATCGAGCGCACCGATACCGAGCCCCGCACTGTAGACGACGCCTCCAATTTTGAGCGGAGCGATGTCCGGGATGGTATTGACTGCCGCCGGCAGGTCGGTGAACGTCCCTCGGCCTGCTTCTGTCCACATGCGGATCATCCACACCCAATGAACCGCATAAGTTCCACCTGCGTAGAGAAGGCGGCCGTCGGCGGACCACGCGACGGCGCCCAGTTCCCTTGGGCCCACGCCGACTGTGTTGGCCGAATAGAGGTAGCCGAGATCGGCCCCCGACAGCACGTCGACGCGCGAGCTATCGTCATATCCGACCGCAATCCTGGCACCATCGGGCGAGAAACGGGCGGCATACGGCTTGCTGCCGCCTGGAGCTGGCTGTTTTCGGACCAGCTTCAGCGCACTGTCACTGGCCCTGTAGAGCCGGATCACGCCGTCGAAAGATGTGCTGACGAGCTTGCCGCTGCGGTGAAAGTGGATGCTGAGGCTGGAGTCAGCATATCCAGGATCGGCATCGATCTGCGTGCCGTCCTGCGCGCGATACAGGCGGACCCCGTTAGGACCGGCGAGCGACGCGGCGAGCAGCTTACCGTCAGAGGACCACGCGAGGTTGAAGACTGGCCCTGGCAGTC
>Ga0070699_100001990_pt1 | contig 18435 bp, 17 predicted proteins | sample KBSK1503metaG_FD_65473 | JGI IMG/M metagenome (GOLD analysis project Ga0070699, IMG submission 65473) | Corn, switchgrass and miscanthus rhizosphere microbial communities from Kellogg Biological Station, Michigan, USA - KBS K1-50-3 metaG | ecosystem: Host-associated > Plants > Roots >... | reverse complement strand
ATCGAATCGTCGATGGCGCCGGTTTCAAGCCTTGCAACGTCGGACGTGGAGCAAGTACGCAGTACCTAACTCTGGAATCGGCTGGAGGGGGGCTTGCCCAGCCGAAGCTCACGAATCGGGTTCTTGAAGAGCCCGCCTCCGCGCTTCGCGCTACGGCGGGGCAGCCTTCGCGTGGATTCGGGAAGGCTGGCGTCCCCACCGGGATTCGAACCCGGGTTTCAGCCTTGAAAGGGCCGCGTCCTAGGCCTCTGGACGATGGGGACTCGTGCATCGATGATCGCGTCATCGATTCTCAAATGGTGGGCCCCCTGGGGATCGAACCCAGGACACCGTGATTAAAAGTCACGTGCTCTACCACTGAGCTAGGGGCCCGCCCCGCGCCGTACTCTCGGACCTCCGGCGCTGGTAGAACATCAAATGGTAGCACGCGCGCCATCGCATACTCTCGCGAGAGCGGCCGCATACGCCGATACGGCGTCGGATCGCGCAGTAGATCGCTCAACGCGCTTCGAGCTGATTCAGAAACTGATCGAAATACCTGCTGATGATCCCGTAGCACTCGCACGCTTCCCCTTCCAGCCCCTTGCGATCGATGACGGTCACCTGGCCCCGGTGGTACTCGATTAGTCCGGCTCGTTCGAGCTGCTTCGTGACCACGCTGACCTGCGGGCGGCTCACGCCGAGCATCATGCCCAGAAATTCGTGCGTCAACTTGAATTCGTCGGTGAAGACGCGATCGTGCGTCATGAGCAGCCACTTGCAGGCGCGCTTCTCGACCGAATGAAGCGCATTGCATGCAGCAGCCTGCATGATCTGGATCATCAGCGCGTGCGCGTAGTGACCGATCAGCCGGTTCAGTGCTCCCTTCCGCGCCATCTCCTGGAGAAACACCTCCGCGGAGAGGAGTCGACCGGCACCGGGCACCTGGATCATTGATTCGCTCGGCTCGGTTAAATCGCCGAAAAAGAGCGCCACGCCTGTCATGCCTTCGTTGCCGATCGTTCCGACTTCGGCGGTCCGTCCCGTCCGCATCACCGACATCACCGAACAGACGCCGCTGTCGGGAAAGCACACCAGCTTGATCGGCTGGCCGGCCTTGTAGAGGCTTCGCTTGAATGTCAGCGGCGATTGCTGCAGGCGCGGCGCGAAACGCTCGAACTCGTCGGGCGGGAGCGCCGCCAGGATCCTGTTTTCGCGATATTGGATCTTCCGGCCGCGCGAGATATGCGAACCAGCTGTTTGGGGCTCAGCCATCCCTGTCTTGCTCAGCGCGTTTCGATCTCGATAATGTGCGTGTCGCCGTCTACCGCGCTCACGTAATGAGACGCAGCTCGTGGGATCGAGACCCACTGGCCGGGCCGGCGGTAGCGCACGGGCTCTTCACCACCTATCCCGCCGTGCTCAAGGACGCCCTCGAGAAGAATGATGATGGTGGACCACGTATGCGTGTGCCTCACCTCGCCCATGTCCGGCTTGAGATGCTCGTCGTAGATCGTGAACGCGCGCGTCTGCTGCAAAACCGAAGTGCCCTCTATGGTCATTGGCATCGGCGTGACCCATTTCCCGTCATCGCGCACGTTCTCGACCTCGAGCGCGTGATACTCGGTCGTGCCGGTGTTCTGAACGCGGTATGTCGCCGGCGCGCCGGTGTGTTCGGTGGCGATGATGCTGCCACGCGCGTTCGGAGCGGGCGCGGCCACGTCCTGGCCATTCCGGCTGATCCGGAGCGTTCCGTCGCCGATGATCAGGGTCGCCATGTCGTATTCATGCACGTGGTCTGCCGTCGCTTCGCCTGGCGGGATCGTGACGTCGAACATCCGGACGTCGTTCGTGTACAAAAGACGCTTGTGGTGCGGCTCGTTGTTCGCAGGTGGTGCCGCCGACTGTGCCGATAGGACTGACACCGCCGCGGCGCACAGAACCGGGACGCCAACAGAAGTGATGAACCTCATCATCAACGCGGATTATAGATGGTGGCAGGACCCTTCTGGAACGATTGCGGCTCATGTCCGACTTCCCCACCAGCATCGTTGACCAGGTCGCGCACCGGCCGTGGCCGGTGCCTGATGCGCCATGGCTCATGACGCAGAGCTGGCACGACCTCCTCTTCGCGCACTGGCCGGTCGACCGGCAACTCCTTCAGTCGAAGGTGCCACCTGGTTTTCCGCTGGATTTGTACGACGGGCAGGCCTGGATTGGCGTGGTTCCCTTTCGCATGACCAACGTGGCGCCGCGCGGGGTCCCAGCCATTCCGTGGGTGTCGGCGTTCGCCGAAGTAAACGTGCGGACGTACGTCACCGTTGACGGACATCCGGGGGTCTACTTCTTCAGCCTGGACGCGGAAAGCGCGCTCGCAGTGGCGACGGCGAGATCACTACTCCATCTGCCTTATTACACGGCGCACATGGATGTGCGTGGCGACGCCGCTCAGATTCAGTACACCAGTCGACGCATTGGCGGCCATGCTGAACCGGCGGAGCTTATCGCGCGATACCGTCCACTGGGGGCTGTCAGCGAGCCGCTGCCGGGCACACTGGAGTATTTCCTCACCGAGCGCTACTGCCTCTACAACATGGGCCATCGATCGCGGGCATATCGGCTTATTCACCACCCACCATGGAAACTTCAGCATGCAGAGGCAGAGATCGAGCTCAACACGATGGCGGCTGCCGCAGGTGTCCGCCTGCCCGCTGTTGCGCCGCTTCTCCACTTTTCCACGCGTCAGGACATGGTGGGGTGGGCGCCGACAACGCTCGAGCCGGTGTAGGTCCGCGCCTTGCAACTCAGCCCGACATCATGGCCACTCTGCGCGCTTCCACTACGCTGGCCTTCAAGACGCCCAGGCGCCGCAGGTCGCTCATCGAGTGGAACGACCCCTCCAAGCAGGCACATGTCCTCGACTGGCGGCATCGCGCGCAGGACTTTGGGCTGACCGTCGAAACCCGCGAGGATCTCGAGGAGGGTCAGCCGTTCGTACCGGATGCCGAGCAGATTCTGCACGAGGAGGAGCCCGAGGCCTTCGAAGACCAGGTCGTCCGCGCCCGGGCGGGAGAAGACGACGAGCCCGAGGATCAGCTCGAAGCCCGTCCACCGGTTGGCCGTGAGGAGGTCGATCTTGTCCGCACATATCTCCAGCACATCGGTAAACGCAAGCTCCTGAAGGCGGCCGAGGAGCGCACGATCGGTGAGCGCATCGAAAGTGCGCAACGCGACCTCGTCATGGCGCTCGGCGACGTTCCGTCCGCGGTTCAGACTCTCATCGCGCTCGCCGATCGGATTCGCGCAAGAGGCGACCCGGCGGCGGAGTTGATCCTCCTTCCTGAGGGCGGCGAGGTGCGCGACGAGCACAAGGAGCCGGTCCTGAAAGCGTTTCGCCGTATTAAACGTGGCCGCTCGATCATCGACGCGGCACGAACGAAGCTCCAGAGCCCGCGACTCGTGGAGGGGTCCAAGGCGCAGCTCGAACAGCAGATTGCGCGCACGCGAAAAGCTATCGGCGAAGAGCTTGCCGCGCTCCCTATTCGTCCCGCACTCGTCGATGACATCGTCACCGAGCTGCGCCACATGGACGAAGAATTTCACGCGCTGGAACATGTGTCGCACGAGGCGCGCGCCGCCCGCTGTAACGAGCTGGAGACGCGAGTCGGCTTGACGCGCGCCGAGTACCGCCGGCGCTACGCGCGCGTCCAGGCGGCCGAGGACACCGTGCGCGAGGAAAAGCGATACCTGATGGAGGCCAATCTCCGTCTGGTCGTGTCAATCGCGAAGCGGTACATGAACCGGGGTCTCTCGTTCCTCGATCTGATTCAGGAAGGCAACCTCGGCCTCATGAAAGCGGTTGACCGCTTCCAGTTCCGTCGTGGATTCAAGTTCTCCACCTACGCCACGTGGTGGATCCGGCAGTCGATCAGTCGCGCGATCGCCGACCACGGACGGACGATCCGCCTGCCCGTGCACGTTATCGAGTCGCTCAACCGCCTGGAAAAGGAGCGGAAGGCGCTCCGCAGCGAGAATGGCCTGGACCCGTCGGCGGACGACCTCGCCGATCGGCTGAAGATGCCCGTCGCCAAAGTACGTCTCCTCCTTGATGCGCAGAAGACGCCGTACTCGCTCGAGATGAAGGTGGGCGAAGACGAGAACACCGAGCTCGGCGACCTATTGCGCGATACCTCCATCCGATCGCCCGAGGAAGCCACGCTTGAAGGCGACCTCTCGAACGAGGTCAAGCGTGCGCTGGCGCCGTTGTCGGATCGCGAGAAAGATGTCCTGAGCCTTCGGTACGGGCTCGGCACCGATCGCGAGTACACCCTCGAGGAGATTGGCAGGCGCCTGTCGGTGACCCGGGAGCGCGTGCGGCAGATCGAGAGCCGGGCGCTGGAGAAGGTCCGCGCCGCCAGGAATGGCGGCCCGGCCGCAAGATCATCGGTTGCAGCGGCCCTTGCGAGGCGCAAGCCCGCATAACCAGCCGGGCCGGCTGAAGGCGGCACCGGCCCGGCTAAAGGCGGCACTGGCCCACAGGGCTACAGGCAATTCGGCGCTACGATCTTGAGCGTCTTCACCTGCACCCGGCCGATGAGGTCGGCCGTCGTCCCCTTGTTGGTGGCCAGCGGGATCGCGTCGGGCTGCACCGTGTTGTCGCGTGGCGTCCCCGTTGCCGTCACGTCCGACTGACCGCCGGTCGCCGTCTGATCCTTCGGCGGGATCGACGACTCGACGGTCGCCTTACCGCTCGTGGCGCGGGCGCCAGTGGAACCGCTTTCCAGGAGACCGGTCACTTCGACCCGCTTTCCCAGATACTGCTCCAGCTCCTTTTCGTCCTTGCCGGTCAGCCGGTACGAAATTCCGTTCGATGTAATGCTGGCCTCTCCGCCGTTCGCGGCGTCACGCACGACACAGCCCGCGATTGTCGCCTGCTTGCCTTTCCCCGGCTCGCTTGTCGTCGACGGTTTGTCCGGTACGCGACCTCTGTCGCTCGGCGTCCGCTGCGACGTCACCTGCGGCGGCGCGGTCTGCGCCGCAGCCAGCGTCACCGACAACAGCGCGGCCGCACAAGTTGCTCCTGAAATCCATTTGGCCATGATGCCCTCCCCCGAGATGCGCGCGAATGCCTCCGTCTAACCACGACGAACTCATCGTGACTGCGAGACTTTCAGCCCATCGTGGTTGAAGGACGGACGCCTAAGGCACATGCGTGCAAAGTAGACGCCTGCGGATACTGTTGAATTCACGAATTCACGAAATTACCTTAATTTGCGATTCGCAAATTCCGTAAGTTCATCACTTGGGCAATTCAGCCGTAAGGATCTTGACCGTCGTGATGGCCTGGCCGGCGTGACGCGTCGAATGCTCTGCCGCGTGGAACAGCAGGCCAAGCACGTTCGACGGCAGCTGTGCTCGACCGATACCCCGGTGATCGAGGAGCCGATCGCGGTTCGTCTGGCGGAGCTGCCCGAGCGCGCGCTCAATCGTCGCGCTTGTTTCGTGGACGAGATCGGCTAGAGCTGCGGGAGGATCCCCGGCTGCTGACTCTGCGCGAAGAGCGCTCTTCTGTTCGTCGGTGAGCACGTCACCGCGCGCGTACGTGAAAAGACGGTCGAGAGCGCCCCCAAGATGGCGTACATGGAACCCGACTGACGCGGCGCCGCCAGGACAGGTCCAGACCTGATCAGCAGGCACCTGCGAAACAAGCTGTTCCAAATCTTCGCGAGCCTGCACGAGTGCGTGCGCAACGGGCATCAACATCGGATCGATTCCCTCGATCGGTCCGCGCATCCAGACTTCCGGCTGTGGTGTGGTCGACATGAAGGTCGAGTGTACCGCGAGACGAACATGCGTGACACATGCGCATGTCGCTTGCATAAGTTTCGCGGCATCTTGTGGCCGGGGTTAGTCATGGACGAGCGGATTGGCTCAGCTCCCCCGATTGCGATCGCCTCCCCTCGAGGCGCACGACGAACAATTCGGGACATCGTCAGGCAGAGCGTTCCAGCGCTGGCTGACTTCTGTGTCGTGTTCGTCGTGGCCAGGGGGACAATGGTCGGCATCGCATCGGCACACGCCAAACCTGACGGCGATCGACTGGTGCGGGCGCTCCAGCGGATCTACCGCATCCGCCGCGCGGACCTGCAGAGCACCGTCGCGCAGGTCGTGCGCACTGGACGTCCCCTGATTCGCACCCACATTCTGCCGGAGAGCTATCCGCGTCCGGCGTCTCGCGGCAGCGTCGCCGATCTCCATCGGCGTCTCGCCTGTCGATCGGCTCTCGTCGTTCCTATATGGGTTGGCCCCGGCGTGCTCGGCGCGGTGAGCCTCTGCTACGCTGTGTCGGGCCGCACGTACGTGCGGGCCGATATCCCGGCCGGCCAGCGCGTGGCGCTCGAGATTGCGCGCGTCGTGGCGCCGGCCGATGCTTCTTATGGCCCACTCCGACTACGAGCCGCAACTGGCGACACTCGTCGCGGAACCACCGTCCGGCGACGAGTGGTTTCACGAGATCAAGTTCGACGGCTACCGCATCGGGGCCCGCGTTCGTAAAGGCGCGGTCGCGCTGTACACCCGCAACGGCAACGACTGGACGACGGCGTTTCCCGAAATCGCGGAAGCGGTGAAACGGCTCGGCGTAGACGATGCGTTGATCGATGGCGAAGTGTCGGTCGTGCTGGCCGACGGCCGCACCAGTTTTCAGGCGCTGCAGAACTCATCGAGGGCTGACCGCGGCACGCTTGTCTACTTCGTCTTTGATCTTCTGCGGCTCGACGGCCCGCGCATCGCTGCGCTGCCGCTCGAGGAGCGCAAAGCGCGGCTGAAGAAGCTCGTCGGCTCGCGCAAAACCGGAAGGATTCGCTTCTCCGAGCACGTCGTCGGCCACGGTGATGCCTTCTTCGCCCAGGCGTGTCGTCACGGCCTCGAAGGCATCGTCTCGAAAAGCCGTGACCTTCCGTATCGCGCGGGGCGCCACGGCGGATGGTTGAAGACCAAGTGCGTGCAGCGGCAGGAATTCGTCATCGGCGGCTTCACCGACCCCGAAGGGGCGCGCGCAGGGCTGGGGGCGCTCCTCATCGGGTATTACGAAGGGGATCACCTGGTATTCAGCGGCAAAGTCGGCACCGGGTTCACATATAAGGTGGCAATGGACCTGCGGGCACGACTGGATCGCCTGGAGCAGAAGACCTGTCCATTTACACCGCCGCCGCCCGGGGCGCTTGGCCGCAGTGCGCACTGGGTGAAGCCCCAATTGGTGTGCGAAGTCGTGTTCACCGAATGGACCAGCGACGGCAAGATCCGCCACCCGTCATTCCAAGGCCTCCGCGCGGATAAGAAACCGAAGGATGTGATACGCGAGCAGCCGGCTCGTCGGCTGTAGAGGCGGTAGGTCCGCTTACTCTTGGGTATGTCTGATGCATTCCGGCTCTCGGGAGTCATCATGACGACACCTGAACGGTATGAGGACACTCGAAATCCGAAGAATCCCCCAAACAGCGTCCTGCGCCCCCAGGTTCGGAGCGCTGCGCTGTATTGGTACGTGGGCTCGGTTGTAATGATGTTCGTGCTTGTCGGCGTGGCGCTGATCTTCTGGATGTCCGCGCATCCGACGCCCACCGCCGACGCCGCCCGGCAGCAGATGGTCGGTACGTCCGGCTATCGCCAGGACGGCGGACACAATCCCCGCCCGCAGCCGAAGAGTACGCGCGATGAGCTCAAGTACAGGGGTTTCTAGAGATTAGGGGTCAGGGGTTAGGGGTTAGGGGTCAGGGGTTAGGGGTTAGGCGGCGGCGCTCTGGAGAGCATTGCTTCCGAGTGTCACGGTGGCCCCGGTCATCAGCGCGATCCAGAGATCCAGCGCACCAGGTTCGCCAGTCCACTGCGCGAACCGGGGTACCGGCCGATTCTGCAGCGACATGATCGTCTCGTGCGGGACCATCACGAGCGGTGCACCGCCGCGATCGGGCAACACGCAGGCGACATCGCTGCCTCGCGTGAGAATCGGGAGATTCGCACAGGATTGCGCCGGGTGTTGCAACGCCCTCGTCATATCGATCGCCAGGAAACGCAGTTCATCACCGTCAATCTTGTCGACAAACGAGACGCCCGGCGGCCAGGATTCATTGCCTCCCCGCTCATCGTCGATGAGCGCGTAAGTCCCGCCAGCCTTCAGGACGCCGAGCAGCACCACGGCCGTCTCAGGGGATCGCGGGAGGCGCACGGTCGCGAGCGATCCACGGCGGAATCCATTCGCGATGAGATGACGAGCGACGGTGTTGGCGCGCTGGTTGAGCTCGCGATACGTGAGGGATTCCCTGGCAGCCGAGATCGCCGTGAGGTCTCCCTGCGTTGCCGCCCGCTGCTCGATGATTCTATGAACTGCCATTTCAGTCCCGTGTTTTCCTCAAATCGGCCCCCGAGTTCCACTTCGGCCGACGTTTCTGACATGGAGCAAACGCACGGCCATGGGGTGGCCAATGGCAAATCCCAAAGCCCAAAGCCCAAAACCCAACGGAATCTCGACAGCAGCGCGGACTTTGGTCTGGGGCTTGGGTTCTTGGAATTTTGGTTCCTGGGACTTGGGATTTGGGATTTGGGTTTTACCTAACGCCAGCGAAAGAACCGCAGCGCGATCCCGAATGACGCGAGGCCCCAGGCCGCCAGCACCGCGAGCTCGCGCGCGACGCCGGGAACGCCGGAGCCCTCGAGCACGACGGCCCGCAGCGCGTTGATCAGCGCAGTCAGCGGCAGCGCCTGGATGATCGGCTGCACGGGCTGTGGAAAATTCGTAGACGAGAAGAACACCCCGCTCAGTACCCACATCGGCACCATCGTCAGGTTCATCAATCCTGAAATCGCTTCGAACGTGCGCGCGCGGCTGGCCAACAGCAGTCCTATGCCGCCGAATGCCAGCGCCCCGACAAGACAGACGATGCAGATGGTGGCGATCGAGCCTTGAATCGGCATGCCGAGCACGAGCGCGCCGAAGACGAGCGGCACGCCCGCCTCGGGCGCGAGAAACACCAGCCGCCCACCCACCTGCGCAAGCAGATACTCACGCTTCCGCATCGGGCTGGCAAGCAGGCGCTTCAGCAGCTTCCGCATCCGCGTCTGCACGACGGAAAAACCGATCCCCCACATGCTCGTGCCCATGATGTTCATGCCGACGATGCCCGGGATGAGCCAGTCGACATAACGGGAACCGGCGATCTGGACCGGCTGTTCGCGCGCCGTAAACGGATCCGTCCGTCCCGCCGCGCGCTTCAGCGCGTCGTCCACGAGGAGGCGTGCGATACGGCTCTCGTCGCGCGCCGCATCGAAACGATACGTGGGCGGATTGGTCGGCACGATCAGAAGGTGCACCTCTCCTTCGCGGAGCGCCCGCGCTTCTCCCTCAGGCGGGACGTCACGAATCATGATCCCGGGCGTGGCCGACAGCGTCCGGCGCATCGCCGCGCTGCCGGCGCCGGGCTCGATTGCGACGACCGCCGGCTTGCCGCCACCGCCGGGAAAGGCGATTGCCAGAGCGATCGACATCAGGATAGGAAAGACAAACGCCCAGAAGAGCGCCTCCGGCTCACGGACGAACTCGCGCAGCCGCGCGACCGCCAGCTCGATCAGCGGATGGTGGGCGCCACCGCGATCGATCACCCGCGCGTTACTCTTCACGCAGGTGCCTCCCCGTGAGCGCCACGAAGACATCTTCCAGCGTCCCGTGATGCGTGACGATGCGCGGCGCACCCAGGGAGTCGATAAGGCCGCGCGGCGACCCCTGGGCGATCACTTTGCCGTGATCGACGATCGCGACCCGATCACAGAGCGTCTCGGCCTCGTCCATGTAGTGCGTCGTGAGGACAATCGTGCCGCCCTCCGTCCGAAATCGCGCGAGCAGCTCCCAGAGCTGGCGGCGCGACTGCGGGTCGAGGCCCGTCGTCGGCTCGTCGAGAAACAGCAGATCCGGATCACCCGCGAGCGCGCATGCCACGGCAAGGCGCTGCTTCTGGCCGCCGGAAAGCTTCCCCACCCAGCTCCGGCGCTTCGACTCGAGCTCGACGATGCGCAGCAGCTCGTCGATCGTGCGGCCGCCATGATAGAACGATCGGAAGAGCCTCAGCGTTTCTTCGACCGTCAGCTTCTCCGCCAGCTGTGTCTCCTGCAACTGGACCCCGAGCCGCTGGCGCAACTCGCGTTCGTGGTCGCGCCAACGCAACCCCAGAATCTGCACGTCGCCCGCGTCGGGCTCGAGCAGGCCTTCGAGAATCTCGATCGTGGTCGTCTTGCCGGCGCCGTTCGGGCCAAGCAGTCCGAAGCACTCACCACGGTCGACCGAAAACGAGAGACCGTCGACCGCCACGACGTCGTCGTATTTCTTCACGAGTCGATCACATTGCACGGCAACCATCGATTGCATTGTGCACGACGGCGCAGGTCCTTGCATTTTGAATTTCGCGTTTTGAATTACACTTGATCGCCTGTGTCGACCATTCTGATCGCGGCGCCTGAGCATCTTCAGGCGCTGAAAGAACGCGAGGATTTTCGCGACGCGCAGACCTTCTCCGACAGCGAAGCCCTGCGTGCGCTCGAAGTCATTACCCGGAAGCGCCCCCAGGTCGTGGCGCTCGAGCGTCTGTTCGCCGCCACGACTCGCGGCGCGGCGCTCATCAATCGCATCAAGGCGGACCCGAAGCTTGCGTCGTGCGAGATCCGCATCATCGCGCACGACAGCGAATATGCACGGGTGCCTGGCGCGCGGCCGGACAGCGAGACCGACGGCGCGGCCGGAGCCGTCGCGGTCGCGGCCCCCGCGCCCGTGTCAGCGCCGCTCGATCAGACGGGGACGCGGCGCGCACCCCGGTTTGCCATTGTCGATGGCGTGGAAGTGATGGTGGACGGCAATACGGCGACGCTGATCAACCTCTCGCTCGTCGGCGCCCAGGTCGTGTCGCCAACCATTCTCAAGCCTAACCAGCGTCTGCGCATAGCGCTCGTCGAGGGCAGGCGGCCGATCCGGATCAGTGCCGGCGTTGCGTGGGCATCGTTCGAGCTTGCGAAGACGGGACCCCAGTACCGCGCCGGCATCGAGTTCTTCGACGCCGAGCCCGACGCCGTTGAGAAGTTCTGCGACGACAAGAAGAAACAGTCGTAATCAGGCCAACTGTTTCGAAAACCAGCTCTGAATGATCGTCTCGTCGCGAACGATCGTCTCCGATCGGTCGGACCCGGTCGAGATGATGGCGCACGGCACGCCGCTCACGTCCTCCAACCGCTTGATGTACCGCTGCGCATCGGGCGGGAGCGCGGCAAATCGCGTGGCGCCACGCGTGGCGACGTCCCAGCCCGGTAAGGTTTCGTAGACCGGCTCGGCGTCAGTCAGCGCGCGAAGGTCGGCGGGAAATTCCGTCAGGACTCCTTTCCCGGTCTTGTAGCCGGTGCAGATGCGCACCTCGGGCAGGCCATCCAGCACGTCGAGTTTCGTGAGCGCGAGTGCGTCGATGCCATTGATGCGCGCGGAGTAGCGCACGACCACCGCGTCGTACCAGCCGCAGCGGCGAGGCCGCCCGGTTGACGCGCCGTACTCCTGGCCGCTCTCACGCAGGCGATCGGACAGCTCCCCGAACAATTCGGTCGGGAGCGGCCCTTCGCCGACGCGCGTCGTGTACGCCTTGGCCACGCCCAGTACGCCGCCGATCGCGCTCGGTGGCACGCCAAGGCCGGTGCAGACGCCGCCAATCGAAGCGTTGGACGACGTCACGAACGGGTACGTGCCGTGATCGATGTCGAGAAGGGTTGCCTGCGCACCCTCGTACATGACGCTGCGATCGTCCGCGCGCGCCTTCGCGAGAAACAGCGACACGTCCCCCACCATCGGACGCAACCGATCGCCGTAAGCGAGGAGCTGGTCGAAGACCGGCTTCCAGTCGAGCGTCGACTCCTTGATGATCTGGTTGCGGGCGTGGACGTTCTCGCGCACCTCGTGCGCCAGCGCCTCACGATCGCCAAGCAGGTCGCCGATGCGGATGCCGCGCCGGCCGATCTTGTCCTCGTACGCCGGACCGATCCCGCGCGACGTCGTGCCGATCTTCCGTTCGCCGCGCCGCGCTTCCGAGAGCACGTCCAGCTCGCGGTGATACGGCAGGATGACGTGCGCCTTTTCGCTGACGAGCAGACGCCCATCGACCGCCACGCCCATCCGCGCCAGCTCATCGACCTCCTTGAACAACGCCTGGGGATCGATGACAACGCCGTTGCCGATGATGCAGGTGACGCCGGCGTGGAGGATCCCGGACGGTATGAGATGGAGGACGAACTTCTTGCCCTGCACGTAAACCGTGTGACCCGCATTGTGGCCGCCCTGGTACCGCGCGACCGCGGAAAAGTGCGGCGTCAGCATGTCGACGATCTTGCCTTTCCCTTCGTCGCCCCACTGCGCGCCAAGCACTGCGATATTGGTGGACATGCGGGTATATCGTAATACGACGCAGCCGGCCTTCGGCGAACGTTCGGCACCACCGGTACATGAGCACTTCGGCGATGCGTTTCGCACCTCCCGTACATGGGGACAGAGTACGGTGACGATCCGACTCACGTGCTACGTCTATGTGTGAGTCGGATCGCCACCGTACTCTGTCCCCGCAACCGGCATGGTGTGAGTCGGATCATCACCTCACTCTGTCCCCGCAACCGGACGATTAAATGATCGAATTAGATGGGACTTCCCTCACCCTGGATCACCTCGTCGCCATCGCCTACGACGACGAAGAGGTCGGATTAGGTGACGTCGCGCGCCAGCGCGTCCGCGCCGCGCGCGAGGTCGTCGATGAGTTCGCGCACCGCGACGAGCCTACCTACGGCATCAACACCGGTTTCGGCAATTTCGCCGATGTGCGGATCCCGGCCGATTCGCTCGAGGCGCTCCAGGTCAACCTCCTCAGAAGCCACGCGGCGGGCGTTGGCGAACCGCTGTCGATTCCCGTTGTCCGGGCCACCATGGCGCTGCGAGCGAACGTACTGGCGAAAGGCTTCTCGGGCATCCGGCTCGAGACACTGGATCTGCTGATCGACCTGCTCAACCGTCAGGTCCACCCGGTCGTTCCCTCGCGCGGGTCCGTGGGCGCGAGCGGCGATTTGGCGCCCCTCGCGCACCTCGCGCTCGTCCTGATTGGCGAAGGAGAGGCTTTTACCCGCCAAACCCCGCCTGAGCGCGAGCCTGGAGCCTCAGCGCTTCGACGCGAAAGGTTGACGCCAATCACGCTCGCCGCGAAAGAGGGGCTGGCGCTGATCAACGGCACGCAGGCGTCGACCGCGCTGCTCGGTCTTGCGCTTGCCGGCGCTGAGCGTCTTGCCCGCGCCGCGGATATTTCGGCCGCGATGAGCATCGACGGTCTCCAGGGATCCAGCAAACCGTTCGACGCACGCATCCATGCGGCCCGGGGTCTGGCCGGTCAGTCTGTGTCGGCCACCAACCTTGTCGGATTACTCGCCGGGAGCGACATCAACGCCGCCCACGCGAACTGCGGCCGCGTCCAGGACGCCTACTCGATGAGGTGCACACCACAGGTCCATGGCGCGGCGCGCGATGCCTTCGCGTTTGCGCGGGGAACGTTCGAGATCGAAGCCAACGCGGCCACCGACAATCCGATGGTTTTCACCGACGCGCGCGAAATCGTCTCCGGGGGCAACTTTCACGGCGCCCCGGTGGCGCTCGCCGCGGATGTTTTGTGCCTCGGGCTTGTCCAGCTGGCGACGATCAGCGAGCGAAGGAGCGAGCGACTGGTGAATCCGGCACTCAGCGGCCTGCCCGCCTTCCTGACCAGGCACGGCGGACTGCATTCGGGGCTGATGATGGCGCAGGTGACGGCCGCCGCGCTGACCTCCGAGCTGAAGACGCTCGCGCATCCGGCAGGTGCCGACACCATCCCGACGTCCGGCAACAAGGAAGATCACGTCAGCATGAGCATGAGCGCCGGACTCAAGGCGCAACGCGCGCTCGACTTGGCGCAGCACGTGATCGCGATCGAATTTCTCTGCGCCTGCCAGGCGATCGATCTCGTCGCGCCGCTCACGACGTCGCCGCCGCTTGCGCGCGTCCATGATTTCATTCGCGCGCGCGTCCCGACGCTCGAACACGATCGGTCAACCTCGAACGATCTCGGTGTGATTACGCAGATGATCGCGTCAGGCGAGGTCGAACGCGCGTGTCCGCTGAAAGTCAATTAAAAAACTTTTGCGAAATTCATTTGACAACGCCGCGCGCGAAATCTATTTTCCGATCTTCGCGCTCGGGCCGCTCACACGCTTTTTACCATTCTCGAATGACATCAGGCACGCGCATAGTACGGTCGCCCCGTGGCTCGGCACTTTCGTGCAAGGGCTGGCCGCAGGAAGCCGCGCTGCGCATGCTGATGAATAATCTCGATCCCGATGTTGCCGAGCGTCCCGACGATCTGATCGTCTACGGCGGGTCGGGAAAGGCCGCGCGCAACTGGGAGGCGTTCGACGCGATCGTCGACGCGCTCCGCGCGCTCGAGCATGACGAGACGCTCCTGATTCAGTCGGGTAAGCCCGTTGCCGTGTTCCGCACCCACCGAGGCGCGCCGCGCGTGCTCATTGCCAACGCGCTCCTGGTGCCCGCCTGGGCGACCTGGGACATCTTCCGTGACCTTGAAGATCGCGGCCTCACGATGTACGGCCAGATGACCGCCGGCAGCTGGATTTACATCGGATCCCAGGGCATTTTGCAGGGAACCTACGAGACTTTCGCCGCCGCTGCGCGTCGCCACTATGGCGGCACCCTGGCGGGCCGCGTCGTCGTCACGGCGGGCCTCGGCGGGATGGGCGGCGCGCAGCCGCTCGCGGCCACGATGAACGGCGCAGCGGCCCTCATCATCGAGGTGGATAGTCACCGCATCGCGCGCCGGCTGGCGACGAAGTACCTCGACGAGACGACCACCAGTCTGGACGAGGCGCTGACGAAGATCGATACGTGGCGGCGCGATCGGCTCGCGCGTTCGATCGCGCTGGAGGGGAACGCCGCCGACGTCCTGCCCGAGCTCGTTCGCCGCGGCTTCGCGCCGGATGTGTTGACCGATCAGACATCGGCCCATGACGCGCTCAACGGTTACGTGCCGCACGGCATGTCACTTGCTGAGGCCATGTCTCTTCGCGAGAGACAACCAGACGAGTACATCGCGCGCGCGATGGCGTCGATGGCACGCCACGTGGAAGCGATGCTCGCGCTCCAGCAGCGTGGGGCCGTCACCTTCGACTACGGCAACAACATCAGGGCGCAGGCGGCGCGCGCCGGCGTGAAGAACGCGTTTGACATTCCAGGCTTCGTGCCGGAATATGTGCGTCCTCTGTTCTGTGAGGGCAAAGGACCGTTCCGCTGGGCCGCGCTCTCAGGAGATCCCGAAGACATTCACGTGACGGACGCGCTTGCGCTCGACATGTTCAGCGACGATGAGGCGCTCGTGCGGTGGATCAGCATGGCGCGCGAGCGCGTCGCGTTCCAGGGACTGCCCGCGCGCATCGGCTGGCTCGGGTATGGCGACCGCGCGCGCTTCGGATTGAAAATCAACGAGCTCGTGCGGACGGGAGTGATCAAGGCACCGATCGTCATCGGCCGGGATCATCTCGATACGGGCTCGGTTGCGTCGCCGTACCGCGAGACCGAGGCCATGCGTGATGGCAGCGACGCGATTGCGGACTGGCCCGTGCTGAACGCGCTGCTGAATGCATCGGCGGGCGCGACATGGGTGGCGGTCCACCACGGCGGGGGCGTCGGGATCGGCTACTCACTGCACGCGGGCATGGTGGTGGTGGCGGACGGGACGTCCGAGGCCGACGAAAAGCTCGAACGGGTGCTGACCTGCGACCCGGGGATCGGGGTCGCACGACATGCGGACGCGGGGTATCCCGAGGCAATCGCGACGGCCGCCTCGCGTGGAATCATGCTGCCGATGAGGCAGTGAACAACGCAGAACCGGCCGCCCGACATACGGGGTCCGGTGACCAGTCGCCGAACAGGCGGGTGGATGAGGGGAGTGTCGGAATGGCGGGTCCATATATTGGGTTCGAGCGACGGGTCCTTGGCGCGCTGGAGGCGGCTCCATCGCGAATTCCCGTCGTCCTCGGCGGCTGCGGCACCGGACGCACCACCCTGCTGCAACGTCTGCGCGAACGGCTCGGCCGCGGCGCCGCGCAATACATAGACGTCGGGCGCTGCGCCACCACGCCGGAGCGCTTCCTCCAGGCGGTTACGGCCGCCTCGCCGTTCCCCTGGCCCGCCCCCGGGCACCAGCCGGCGACGGCCCGGGAAGCGTTCGACCTGCTCCTCGTCTTCCTCGATACGGCGCGCGCTCCAGGCGGTGAACCGGCCACCTTCCTTCTCGACGAAGTGCTCGAGCTGCGGACCTTCGAGAGCTTTCCAGGCCTGCGCCACGTGCTTCGCGATCTGCTCGAGGCCCTCACGGCAAGCACGAACCGGTTCGTGCTCACGACCCGGTACGTCGCCCGCGCCCATCGCGTGCTTCGCGATGCCACCTCGCGCTTCGAGGTGATGCACCTGCCGGCGCTGGCGTCCGCGGATGTGACCGATATGCTCGCGCCGACGTTCAACGGTTACGAGCAGATGTCGACTGACGACCGCGACTATCTCGGGCGCGCCGTCCAGGCGCTCACCGACGGGCGGGCGGTGTACGTCCGCGCGGTCGGCGACACGATGTCGCAGATGGGCCGCGGCGCCGATCCGATCACCGCGCTCACGGCGCTGCTGTCAGTTGATGGCACGCTCAACCACTGGTGCCAGTTCTGCTACGAGCTGCGCCTCCACCGTGCCCGCGGGTACGGCGCGCTGAAGGCGATCCTGGACGTCCTCGCCGAAGCGGAGGCGCTGACGCTGACGGAGATCTCTCATCGCCTGCATCGCACGCCTGGATCAACGAAGGATTACCTGTCGTGGCTGGAAGACGTCGATCTCGTGACGTCGCGACAGAAGCGGTACAGCTTCACCGATCCGCTGCTCCGCCTCTGGGTGCGCCTGCATTGCCATCCGCTGCCACCGACCGAGGACGAGGTCGCGCGCGAGGTACAGCTCTATGCGATGGGACGGCTCCCAAGCCCCGAGCCGGCGCCCGCCCTGGCGTACGCAGGAGTCGAGGTCTCGCCGGATGAGCGAAAGAGCTGGGGGATCATCGAGATCGACTAATGCAAAATTCAAAATGCAAAATGCAAACACTGCCCTGATTGTTGCGACGGGTGCAACGAGCGACGCGCTGTTTGCATTTTGAATTTTGCATCTTGCATTTACTGAGCGAGCCTCACGAGAGCGAGCCTCGCTGCCTCCTGCTCGGCTTCCTTCTTCGCCTTTCCTGAAGCGCTGGCCAGCACCTCGCCACCGACCACGACGTCCACGCTGAACACTTTGCGGTGATCGGGGCCGGTTTCACCCGCGATGCGGTATTCCGGCAGAGGGTGTCCCAGCGCCTGCACGCGCTCCTGCAGCGCGGACTTGAAGTCCTGGCCCACGAAGTTCTGCTCCGCGCCTGCGTCGATGGCATCTTTCAATTCGCGCAGGAGGAATACCTCGGCCGCTTCGATGCCGCCATCCAGATAGATGGCGGCGATCAGCGCTTCGTATGCGTCCGCGAGCAGAGCCTGTTTGAAGCGGCCGCCCGTCTTCTCTTCGCCGCGTCCCAGGATCAGATGGTCTCCAAGCCGCATCTCCTCGGCCTGGCGCGCGAGCGCCTGCGTGGAAACGACGGACGCCTTGATCTTCGACTTCTGTCCCTCGTTGTAGGTCGGGTACTGGTGGAAGAGCGCGCTGGCCACCACCAGGCCGAGCACGGCGTCGCCGAGAAACTCCAGCGATTCGTTGTCCGCAACGCCGCCCGAGACGTCCTCGGCGGCGCGCGACTTGTGCGTCAGCGCGTGCTCGAGCAGGCCGCGGTCCTTGAAGCGGTAGCCGATGCGCGTCTCGATCTCATCGAACTCGTTGCGCAACCGCACAACGCGTGCGCCGACGTCCTCGCGGTGGCTGTCGATGATCCGCCGCGCTTCCTCCGCCAGATCCTCGGGCACGGCAATGCGAACCTCGCCCAGCGGGCTCATCGACATCGGCAGGATCGCCTGCGGGTTGCCGGTGATGCGGAATCCGGAGATGCCATGGCTGTCGAGGAGCGCCAGCACGACGCTGGCCTCGATGTCGGATGTTGTGGAAAAGACGACGACGGGGTGCATGTGTCTACAAGTCTACGGTCTACGGTCTGCCGTCTGCAGTCCCCCCACAGGACCGTAGACTGTAGACGGAAGACGGTAGACGAAGGGCGCAGGTCATAAACGCTTCTCTTCTTCGTCCACCTTCAGCAGGACGAACGTGAGGTCGTCGTGCTGTCCAGTGTCGCCGACAAACGCCCCGATCTCGCGGAGGATGCGTTCGCGCAGCTCCTCGAACGG
>Ga0070699_100001989_pt1 | contig 18435 bp, 22 predicted proteins | sample KBSK1503metaG_FD_65473 | JGI IMG/M metagenome (GOLD analysis project Ga0070699, IMG submission 65473) | Corn, switchgrass and miscanthus rhizosphere microbial communities from Kellogg Biological Station, Michigan, USA - KBS K1-50-3 metaG | ecosystem: Host-associated > Plants > Roots >... | reverse complement strand
CCACCGCCTCGCCGAGGGAGACCCCGGGGGCCAGGTTGAACGAGACGGTCACCACCGGGAACTGGCCCTGGTGGCTCACCACCAGCGGGGTCGCGCGCTCCTCCAGGCTCGTGAAGGTGGAGAGCGGGACCTGCCCGCCGGAGCTCGAGCGCAGGTAGATCTGCTGCAGCGCGGCGGGATCCTGCCGATACTCCGGCCGCACCTCGAGCACTACGCGGTACTGGTTGAGCTGGGTGAAGATGGTGGAGATCTGCCGCTGACCGAACGCGTTGTAGAGCGCGTCGTCGATCATCTGGGGCGTGATGCCGAGGCGGGCCGCGGTGTCGCGGTCGATGCGCACCGACGTCTCGAGGCCCTGGTCTTGCTGGTCGCTCGCCACGTCGCGCAGCCCGGGCTGGGCCCGGAGGCGCTCGACGAAGCGGGGCGCCCAGGCGTTGAGCTCGGCCACGCTCGGGTTCTCCAGGCTGTACTGGTACTGGGTGCGGCTCACCCGGTCCTCGACGGTGAGGTCCTGCACCGGCTGGAGGTAGAGGGTGATGCCGGAGACCTCGGCGAGCCGGGGCCGCAGCCGCTCGATGACGTCGCGCACCCCGATCCGTCGCTCGTCGAGGGGCTTGAGCGTGATCAGCATGCGGCCGCTATTGAGGGTGACGTTGGTCCCGTCGATCCCGATGAACGAGGAGATGTTCTCCACCGCCGGGTCGGCCAGGATCGCGCGGGCGAGCGCCTGCTGCCGCTGGGCCATCGCGGGGAACGAGACACTCTGGGGCGCCTCGGAGATGCCGAGGATCACCCCGGTGTCCTGGACCGGGAAGAGCCCCTTCGGCACCACGGTGTAGAGCAGCAGGGTGAGCCCGAGGGTGCCCACCGCCACCACCAGCGTGAGGCCCTGGTGCGCGAGGACCACCCGCAGGGTGCGCGCGTAGAGATCGAGCACGCGGTTGAATACCGCCTGCGAGAGGCGGGCCACCCAGCCGGTCTCGTGCGGCTCGTGGTGACGCAGCAGCTTGGCGCAGAGCATCGGGGTGAGGGTGAGGGACACCCCGGCCGAGACCAGGATCGCGGCGCTGAGGGTGATCGCGAACTCCCGGAAGAGCCGGCCCACGATGTCGCCCATGAACAGCAGCGGGATCAGCACCGCGATCAGGGAGACGGTCAGCGAGAGGATGGTGAAGCCGATCTGCTCGGAGCCCTTGAGGGCGGCCTCCAGCGGGGAGTCGCCCGCCTCGATGTAGCGGGCGATGTTCTCGATCATCACCACCGCGTCGTCGACCACGAAGCCGGTGGCGATGGTGAGGGCCATCAAGGAGAGGTTGTTCAGGCTGAAGTTGAGGGTGTACATGACCGCGAAGGTTCCGATGATCGAGACCGGCACCGCGATCGACGGGATGAACGTGGCGGCCGGGCTGCCTAGGAACAGGAAGATCACCGCCACCACCAGGACCACCGCGAGCATCAGCTCGAGCTGGACGTCGTGGACCGAGGCCCGGATGGTGACGGTGCGGTCGCTCAGGATCGCCACCTTCACCGAGGTGGGCAGGGTGGCCTGGAGCGTGGGTAGCAGCAGCTTGACCCGGTCCACCACCTGGATCAGGTTGGCCCCGGGCTGGCGCTGGATGTTCACGATCACCGCGGGCTCGGCGCCCATCCAGGCGGCCTGGCGCAGGTTCTCCGCGTCGTCGACGGTGTCGGCCACGTCCGAGAGGTGCACCGGCGCGCCGCCGCGATAGGCGATGACCAGGTTGCGGTACTGCTCGCTGGTGACGAGCTGGTCGTTGGCCCCGATGGTGTAGGCCTGGCGCGGGCCGTCGAGGCTGCCCTTGGCCTGGTTCACGCTCGCGTTGGCCACCGCGGTCCGCACGTCCTCGAGGGTGAGCGCGTTGGCGGCCAGCCGCGCCGGGTTCACCTGGATGCGGATCGCCGGCTTCTGGCCGCCGCTCAGGGTGACCAGGCCCACGCCCGGGAGCTGGGAGATCTTCGGCACCAGGCGCGTGTCCGCGAGGTCCTGGACGCTCGTCAAGGGCAGGGCGGTCGAGGTGAGGCCCAGGGTCAGGATCGGCGCGTCGGCCGGGTTCACCTTGCTGTAGATCGGCGGGTTGGGCAGGTCGGTGGGCAGGAACGAGGTGGCCGCGTTGATCGCGGCCTGCACCTGCTGCTCGGCGATGTCGAGGGCCAGGTTCAGGTCGAACTGCAGCGTGATGACGCTGCTGGTGGACGAGCTGGTCGACGTCATCTGCTTGAGCCCGGGCATCTGACCGAACTGACGCTCGAGCGGAGCGGTGACCGCGGAGGCCATCACGTCGGGGCTCGCGCCCGGGTAGAACGTCTGCACCTGCATGGTCGGGTAGTCGACCTGGGGCAGGGCGGAGACCGCCAGCAGCCGGTAGGCGACGAGGCCGGCCAGGACGATCGCGACGGTGAGGAGGGAGGTGGCGACCGGTCGTAGGATGAACGGCCGCGATGGGTTCATGAGCCCGTGCGGCCGGGCGGGCGCTCGCCGCGCGGGGACGGCGGCCGCTCGCCGCGGGTGGTGGGCTCCACCCGCGAGCGCTCCTGCACCTTGTCGGCGCCGTCCACGATGAGCGCGTCGCCGGTGACGACGCCCTCGCGCACCGCGGTGACGCCGCCCTCGGTCGGCCCGAGCGTGACCTTGCGCAGCTCCACCGTCTTGTCGGGCTTCACCGCGTAGACGAACGGGCCCTGGGCCCCGCGTTGGATCGACTCGTTGGGCACCAGCACCACGCCCTTGAGCGTGTCGACGAGCACGCGGGCGTTGACGAACTGGTTCGGGTAGAGCACGCCGTTGGTGTTCTCGAAGGACGCCTTGATCTTCACGGTGCCGGTGCCCTGGTCGATCTGGTTGTCGACCGCCAGCAGCGTCCCGCTCGCGAGCCGGGTGCGCCCCTCGCGATCGAACGCCTCCACCGTGATCGACCCGAGCCCCCGCTGGCGCGCGAGGACCGCTTGCAGGTTGTCCTGCGGGATCGTAAACACCACCGCGATCGGCTCGACCTGAGTCAGCACCACCAGGCCACCCGGGTCGTTGGCGTGCACCATGTTGCCCGCGTCGACGAGGCGCAAGCCGGCGCGGCCGGTGATGGGAGCGAGGATGCGGCAGTAGGTGAGCTGCAGGCGGATCGCGTCGACGTTGCCCTGATCCGCCTTGATGGCCGCCACGAGCTGCGACACGGCGGAGACCTGGGTGTCGAGCTGCTGCTGCGGGATGAAGCCACCCTTGACCAAGGTGCGGTAGCGCTCGAGGTCGAGCTGGGCGTTGCTGAGCGCGGCCTCGTCCTTGGCGAGCTGGCCCTCGGTCTGGGTGAGCTGGGCCTCGAACGGCCGCGCATCGATCTCGGCGAGCACGTCACCCGCCTTGACGATCTGGCCCTCCTGGAAGGAGGTCCGCATCAGCTGACCGTCGACCCGGCTCCGGACCGTGACCGTGTTGAGCGGGGTGACCGTGCCGAGGCCGGTGAGGTAGACCGGGAGGTCGCCGTTTCGGGCGGGCACGGTGACCACCGGGACGGGACGGGGGCCGGTGGAGGCGACGGGCTGGGCCCGCCCGGGTCGGTTCAGAGCGAAGTAGCCGCCGCCGGCCAGGAGCGCCGCCAGGACTAGCCCGATGACCAGGACCCGGCTCGACGACCGGCGTGGCGCGTCCGTGGGCATCGGACGGAACTCCCCGGACTCATGCGCTTCCGCAGCCATACCGCTCCCCCTCTCGTGTGGCTCCGCTTGTAGCATATTCTGACGCGCCACTCCGCGGGATCATTCGGCGAGGCCGGGTGCCGGGGGCGTGCGGGCGGGGGCCCCCGGAGGTGGGAGTGTCGACCGGGGGTCACGAGCGCGATCCGAGCAGGCCGAACCAGGCCGGGGGCGGCGCTCCCAGGGCCCGGAGCGTCCAGGCGACCCGCTCCGGGGTGCCCAGGTCGCACCAGATGTGGGTCGGCATCTCGGCCACCGAGAGGGGTAGCGGCGGCGACTCGAGAACGGCCCGCGAGAAGTCCGCGGCGGGGGCGAAGAGGTAGGCCTGCCGGAGGGCCCAGGCCTCGTACTGCGTGCCCGAGAAGAGACCCATGCGCACGAGGCGATCGTGGAGCAGCGGCAGGCACTCGCGGCCCGCCTCGATGAGGGTCGCCACGCTCGCCGCGAAGACGAACGTGTTCCAGAGTCCGCCGAGCGCGTAGAGCCGTCGCGCCGACTCCTCGGTCGGCTTTTCGCGGAAGCCGCGGATCCGGCGGACCGGATCCGGGCCCGCCCAGCCCACCCGCGCCCCCGGCTCGATCCAGCCGTAGCCGGGATCGGCGTCGGTGGGCGGCACCCCGAGCAGCACGAGGCCGTCCGGGTTCGCGCGCACGTAGCCGGCCACCTGGCCGACGTGACGCATGAACGCCTCTTCCTCGAGGATGAAGTGATCGGCGGGGAAGACCGCGACCACCGCACGCGGATCGCGCGCGCGGATCCAGTGGGCGGGCATCAGCACCCCCGCCGCGGTGCCGCGGTCGGAGGGCTGCGAGAGGACGTGGACCTGCGGGAAGCCGGTCAGCTCCGCGCCCAGGTAGCGGTCGTGGCTGGCCTGCGCCACGACCACGATGCGCGAGGGCGGGATGAGCCGCGCCACGCGCTCCAGGGTCTGACGCAGGAGCGACTTCGACCCGGTGAGGACCGCGTACTGCTTGGGCCGCTCGTCGCCGTAGAGGTAGCGGGTGAGCGCACGCAGCCGGCTCCCTTCGCCGCCGGCCAGCACGATCGCCCACAGGTCGCCGTCGTGGGACGGCTCCCGCAGCAGGGCGCGCGGCTCGCTGGACGTCAAGGCCTGCGCGATCATCGCGCGCCTCCCATCCGGAAGAACTGATCGTCGGGCGAGGTGTCGGCACGGGCCCTCCGGCCGCCGAGCGCCACCGTCGCCACCACCGCCACCGTGAAGCACGCCAATACGATCGTCGACATGCGGAGCATGGATCTCCTCCTCGCGGTCACCTCCGTTCGGGTTTCGTGGGGTCGTCGGCGGGTGAAGGCCTCGCGGACGGATCCCGAGGGAGGATCTGCGAGCCGGCCCGCGACGGGAAGAAGGCGCTACGAGGAGGGAGGAGCGCGCTCGCGGCCCGCGTCCGTCGCGAGCGAGTCGGGCGCGGTCTCGACCGGCTGCCCGAGGCCCTCCGCGGGGCGCGGGACGAATCGGAGCACATCGACGATGCCGGGGGTGACGCTCCCGGTCCCCGACACCACCTGCGTCACGACGTCGTCGAAGTCGGCGTCGTCGTAGACCCCGGGAATCCACGAGGGGTCGGGCGGGCTCGCGTGGGCGAGCGCCGGCAGGGCCAGGCCCGCGGCCAGGACGACAACGGCGAGCGCGTCGCGCATCAGGGCTAGGGCCGGGTCGGGGGCTGCATCAGCTGGCGCATCTCCTCGCGCAGCTGCTTGAGGCGATCCTTCGTCTGCGCCACCCGGGCCAGCTGCTCGGGGGTGAGCACGGCGCGGACCTCGAGTGCGGCGTTCGCGCTGTCCTGGGCGAGCTGATCACGCAGCTGGCCGATGCGCTGGAGCTGGGGCTGGAGATCGGCCGCCTGGACCGACCCCGGCGCGAGCAGCTTGCTGCCCAGCTCCTGCTGGGCCTGCCGGAGCTGCTCGATGACCGGGCGGGCGCTCGCGCGGTGCGCCGACAGGATCGCGCGCACCTTCGTCTGCTGCTCGGGGGTGAGCTGGGCCGCGCGGATCATGAGCCAGAGCTCGCCGTCTCCGCGGCCACCGTTGCGCATCCCGGACTCGCGGCCGGGGGCCTGGGCGAAGGCGGGCGCCGCGGCGGCAGCCAGGAGCAGCGCGCTCACGATGACCGCGGCGAGGCCCTGCTGCGCCCGCGTCATGGCTCGTCTCCGGTGAGGGTGCTGTCGACGTCGCGGGCCATGCCCTCGAGGGTCAGCGGGCCGTCGTCGGCGGTGGCCCGCACCGGGTCGCCGTTCACCGAGAAGAGCGACGCGGAGACGTCCGAGAGGATCGCGGCCACTTCCTGCGGCTGCATGGTGGCCGGCACCGGGGTCACTGCGCGCCACACCGCGACCTCGACCCACACGAGGAGGGCGAGCGCGGCCACCGAGAGCCCGACCGCGGCGGGGATCCAGCGCCGGCGCACCGGCGCTACGTGAGTCAGGGGCTCGCGGGTCTCGCGCAGCACGGCGGTGATGAGGTCGAGGTCGCGGCGCATCCGGCGCGACCGCCCGGTGCAGGCCGCGCAGCCGGCCAGGTGGGCCCGCTCCGCGATCGAGCCGAGGTCGGCGTGCACGCGCTCGAGGGCGTCGTCCGAGAGGCAGGGGCTCACCGCGCGTCTCCCAGCGCGCGCCGGAGGTGGCGCACGGCGCGATAGAGGTGGCGCTTGACGCTGCCCGGGCTGAGCCCGAGCGCCTGGGCCACGTCGGTGGTCGGCTGCTCCTCGATGTAGCGTAGCGCGAACACTTCCTGCTGCCGGCGAGGCAGGTCGCGGAAGGCGGCCCAGATCCGCCGCCGGGTGTCCTCGCTGATCGCCGCCTCGCTGGGGGCCGGCGTGTCGGCCACCAGGGGAAGATCGTCGATGTGGGTGCTGCGGAGCCGGAAGCGCATCCAGCCGCCGGCCCGTCGCCGGTCTCGGCAGCCGTTGACTGCGACCCGGGTGAGCCAGGCGCCCCAGTCCATGGGGGCTCGGGCCAGCCGCTCCGCCTCGTGCGCCTTCAAGAACACCTCCTGGACCACGTCCTCGGCCTCCTGCGGGTCGCCCAGCAGCAGGCGGCACAGCCGTCGTAAGCGCCCATAGTGGGCCGCTACGATCGTCTCCTGACTGGGTGAGGGCTCCACGTCTCTCTGACGGTCGACCCCTGCCCTCTCATCGGTCCAGACGAACGAAACCTGCGAACTGTTGACAGACGGGTGCTTCGTCGACCGTCCGGGTCAACGGTGGCCCGGGCCGGCTCGTCAATCAACCAGGCCCCGACTCGCTCGGAGGTCTGCGGGCTCCGGCCTGTCAGCAGGTGACGAGCAGATCCGGCGCGGACAGCAGAGGACGTCTCTGGCTTCTACCCGGCCCGCAAGGCAGCCGCCCTGAATGCCATCGATGGCCTCCGATACGAGTGAGGAAGAGGCTTCCAAAACCGCGCCACTTCTGATAAATTGGGCTCCTGGGTCGAGGATCTAAGGCCCGGAAAAGTCGAGGTCCACGCGTGGCGGGCAAGGGGATCCAGGACCTGGTCGGGCAGGTGATGATCGACAAGGAGTTCCTCGCCGACCTGGTGCGGGACCCCGCCGCGGTCCTAGCCGGCTTCGAGCTGAGCGCGGAGGAGCGGGCCGCCATCATGCAAGCGCTCGGCACCACCTCGACCGTCTCCGACCGTGAGCGGGCGCGCGCGCTGCAAAACGTCATGCTCAAGCGCTGGGCCACCTGAGTGGCCAGTCTCCCCGAGATCGGCTTCCTGCGCCGAGTCGTGCTGTTCAAGGACGTCGACGAGCCCGTCCTCCTCGCCCTCTGCCCGAGCTTCCGCGAGCGCCGGCTCAAGAAGGGTGACGTGCTGTTCCGCGCGGCCGATCCGGGCGAGGAGCTGTTCCTGATCAAGGACGGCAGCATCGTGGTCTCGAAGCCGGTCACCGGCCGGGTCGAGCAGGTGCTGTCCCGCCTCGGGGCGGGGGAGGCCTTCGGCGAGATGAGCCTCTTCGGCGACGAGCGCCGTCGCTCGGCCACCTGCCAGGCCGAGTCCGACAGCGTGCTGTTCAGCCTCGACCGCGACAGCCTCAATCGCTTCATCACCGGCAGCCCGGTCGCGGCCGCGAAGTTCTTCCAGCAGATGGCGCAGGTCGCGTTCAAGCGGCTGCGCGACTCCTCCGACCTGGTGGCGGAGGTGACCCGCTGGGGCCTGGAGGCCACCGGCCTCGACATCGAGCACAAGTAGCGCCCCGGAGCGCCCAGGGTGAGCGAGGCCGGCGACAAGGCCGCGGAAGGCAGACCGAAGCGCACCCGGATCGAGCTGCTGGTCCGGGAGCCGGACGGCCAGGGCTTCGAGACGCGCGAGATCCCGAGCGCGGTCGCCTACCTCCACAGCCGCCCGCAGCGCATTCCCGACGCCGATTGGGAGATGGCGCGGCTGCCCTACGCCCCGCAGGGCGTGGTCACCTACGCGCTCAAGAACCGCCGCACCGAGGTGATCATCCAGATCACCGAGACCGAGAAGTTCCTGTGGGGCCTGATGGACGGGCGCTCCTCGCTGCAGGAGATCGGCACGTCCTACCTGCTGCACTACGGCTCCTTCGACTTCGAGATCATCCCGACCCTGATCGTGAAGCTGTTGCGCGCGGACCTCCTGACCATGCGCCCGGTGTCGCGCCTGCGCGCGGTGCTGGCGCGCAACCGGCGCAACCCGGCGGCCCGCGCGATGGAGGGCACGCTGCACGCGCTCGAGCGCCTGACCGTCACGAGCCGGCGCTCGCACCAGTTCTTCGAGCGGCTCTACCGCTACGGCGGGTTCCTGCTCTTCACCCCGTGGGCCCTGATCGCGCTCGCGATCATGGTGGTGGTGGGCGGCCGCAGCGCGATCCTGATCTGGCACGACCTCGGGGAGGTGACCCACGGGCTCGCGAGCCACCCGCTGGTGGCCATCCTGCTGGTGAAGATCGTGTTCTGGCTCACCGTGGTCAACCACCAGATCATCCACGCGCTCGCGTGCATCCACTACCGGCGACGCGTGCGCGAGTTCGGGTTCACGATCCTCCACGGCTTCATCCCGACCTTCTACGCCGACGTCACCGACATCTTCATGGCCACCCGCCGCGCCCGCATCGTCAACGCGGTGGCCGGGCCGCTCTTCCACCTCTTCCTGGGCTTCTTCTGCTTCTGGATCGCCGCGCGGCTCGAGCCCGGGCTGATCCAGGGCTTTCTCGCCGCCTCCGCGCTGCTCCAGCTGCAGTCGTTCCTGATCAGCCTGTACCCGTTCTGGTTCCTCGAGATGGACGGCTACCACATCTTGGTGGAGATGGTGGGCGTGCCCACCCTCAACCACGACTCGGTGCGGTTCGTTCGCGAGTCGCTCTGGCGGCGCATCCAGACCGCCACCTGGCTCACCCGCCAGGAGGCGATCTGCCTCGCCTACTTCGCGCTCTCGGTCGCTTCCCTCGCGGGCTTCGTGCTCCTGAACGTCTGGCTCCTCACGCACGCCGGCAAGTCGTAGCGGACGACCGTTTGCTTTCTCACTCCCCCCGGCGGCGGACACTCGTTTACTTCTTCAGGCTCTTCATCTGCGGGGGCCCAGAAATGGCCCCCGCACTCCCCCGGCCGCGGGCGACCGTTTACTTCTTCGCTTCCGTATTCCCCCGGCCGCGGACAACCGGCTGCTTCTGCTAGCCGCCGCCGCGAATCACTAGGGCGAGTAGGCGGCCGACCGATTCGCCAAACGCTTCGGGGAGGTCGGTGGCCTCTTCCAGGGCGCGGCGCTGGGCGGCCTCGTCGAGACGCTCGAGGCGGGCCTGGGCGCGGAGGCGCACCTCGGGCCCCAGGAGGCGCGCCACCTCGAGCACGAAGCGCAGGGCCTGCTCCGCGCGCTCGGGCGGTGACGCGGCGCCGGCCAGCGCGGCCATCCCGGCCTCGCGCAACCGGCGGCTCAGGCGCACGCGCTGACCGTGCACGTGCACCAGGTCGCCGGGCACCGGGCCCCACTCGAGCGCGAGATCGGCGGTGACCCGCGCGATGTCGGCGGCCAGCGCGGGCGCGCTCTCGCGGGCGATCAGCTCGCCGAGCGCGACCGCCCACACCGGCGGCAGCGGCGAGGGCGCCCGGGCGTCGACCACCAGCGCCGGGGTCTCGCGCACCTCGCCCGACCGGTCCAGCACGAGCCGGTCCTCGATCGGGCCGTTGAGGGCCCAGAGCGAGCAGACCACCCGGTCGCCGTCGGCGCGGATCACGCGGGGCTCGCGCCGGCGGATGCCCTGCCACTCCGCGCGATAGAACGGGACGCCGTCGAGGATCACCTTGTCCACCTCGTGGCGGAGCTGCACCACCACGCCGGGCGTCACGTGGTGCGTCTCGAACGGCGCCGGATGCCAGTCGAGCCCGCCGTCGGCCAGGAAGCGCTCGAGCGGTAGCGCCTCGGCCGTGTCGTAACGGAAGCACTCGAGCAGCGCGGTGAAGAGCTGCTCGGTCGGATACGGCCCACGGTAGCGAACCGTCGCGACGCCGTGATCCTTCATCAGGCCCGCGATCAGGTTCAGCAGCGTGGTGCCGGCCCCGGCGGGCAGTCGGCGCGGCTCGGCGAGCGGCGGGATGAAGTCCGGCCGCGCGTAGTCGAGAGCCTGGAAGACGGTCAGGGCCTCGCGAGGGATCCACGGCGCGTCCGGCGCGAGCGACCACACCCGATCGGAGAGTCCCCACGCCGGATGGGTCAGGCCGGCGGGCTCGATGCCGAGCCAGCGCCCGTCGGGCAGGAGAGCTTTCGTCCACGCGAGGCCGCCGTCGGGCCGCCAGCGCCAGGCCGCGGTCAGGTGCCCGCGCCGGTCGAGCTGGAGCAGCCGGCGCCGGCCGGGCTCGGGAGCGTAGGCGGTGAGCGCGCCGCCGCGTCCGGCGGTCACTGGAGGGTCGGGCTCGTCGAGCGCGACGCGGAGGCGCTCCACGCGCTCCGGGTCGATGGCGACGAGGTCGGCGCGCGCGAGCCAGCCGCGCAGCCGCGCGAGCGCGGCGCGGTCCATGCCGGCGATGATACCGTCTCCCGCCGGGCGCCCAGCCGTGGAGAGTGGCCCGAATCGGCGGCGCCGCTTCGGGCAGAAGTCCCGGCCGCGGGCCCGCGCCGGCGCCCGATCTCGCCGGATTTCAACGCGGCCCGCGCGTGGTATGTTGCTTGCTCTCGCCTGGCCCGGTGAGGAGACACGGCCGTGCTGAAAGACGCGATGGGGCTCGAGCGGTGGGCGGTCGTCATCTCGTTGCTCTTGCTGGTCACGTTCGCCGAGCTGGGGTTGGGCTAGTCACGGCAGCGTCCACACACACACCACGGGAGGAGCGGGATGAGCCACTACCACGATTCGGACGATCTGAAGGTCCTGGGGGAGTTCAAGAAGCTGGCGCCCGCGGAGTTCAAGGGCTTCGTGGAGCTGGATTCGATCGTCGGCCGCGACGACGGCAAGATCCCGCGGAAGTATCGTGAGCTCATCGCGCTGGCGGTGGCGTGCACGACCCAGTGCCCGTACTGCCTCGACGTGCACACCCGCAACGCGAAGAAGGCGGGGGCCAGCCGCGAGGAGGTCGCGGAGGCCTCGCTCCTTGCCGCGGCCCTGCGGGCGGGCGCGGCGGTGACGCACGGGGCGCTCGCGGTCAAGCTGTTCGACCAGGCGTAGCCGCCGCGCACGAGCGTCGCGTCGCCGTCGCCGTCGGGCGTTGCCCGGGGGTGCGCGAGCGGATACAATCGCGCGCGTGAACCCCCGGGCGATCGCCATCGGGATTGCGCTGGGCCTTGGAGCCTGTGCGCCGGTTGCGGTCCCGATGCCGATCCAGCCCTTCCCCGACGTGCCGGTCCCGGTCGAGTGGACGCCGTACTCCGACGACTGGGTGATGATCCGCAGTCCCAAGATCACCGCGGCGCGCCTCATCTACTTCACCCAGGAGAAGGCCGACGAGACGCTCGCGCACGCGCGCCGCCTGCTCGCCCGCGCGGGGTGGAACGAGACCCACAGCGAGCGCTTCGTCAACGCCGAGAAGTTTCCCGGGGTGTGGGCCGAATTCACGAAGGGCGACGATCTCTGCCGCCTGACCGTGATCGAGGGGGCCGGCGCCACCCACGTCGACTACACCCTCGCCCGCGTGAACCCGCCGGGCCCCTGATGACCACCGCCGATCTGGTCTGGCGCTCCGCGGTCGAGCTGGCCGCGCTCATCCGGGCCAAGCAGGTGTCACCGGTGGAGGTGGTCGACGCGGTGCTGGGACGCATCGAGCGGCTCAACCCGACGCTCAACTGCTACGCCACCGTGACCGCGGAGGAGGCGCACGACGCGGCGGTGGCCGCCGAGGTCGCGGTGGAGACCGGAGAGGAGCTCGGGCCGCTGCACGGCGTCCCGGTGTCGATCAAGGACCTGCTGTTCACCCGGCGGGTGGTCACCACCGGCGGCTCCCGGCTCTTCGCCGACCACGTGCCGGAGGAAGACTCGGTCTGCGTCGAGCGCCTCAAGGGCGCGGGCGCGATCATTGTCGGCAAGACGACCACGCCCGAGTTCGGCCACAAGGCGGTCACCGACAGCCCGCTCTTCGGCATCACGCGCAACCCGTGGAATTCGGCGCTCACCCCGGGCGGCTCGAGCGGCGGCGCGGGCGCCGCGGTGGCGGCCGGCCTGGGGCCGCTCGCGGTGGGCACCGACGGGGGCGGCTCCATCCGCATCCCCGCCTCCTTCTGCGGGATCTACGGGCTCAAGCCGTCCTTCGGGCGCGTGCCGCAGTTCCCCGGCTTCCCGGGGAGCTGGGAGACGCTGTCCCACACCGGGCCGCTCACCCGCACGGTGCGCGACGCGGCCCTGATGCTCGACGCGATCGCCGGCCCCGACGATCGCGACCGGCACTCGCTGCCCGCGGCCGGGCGGTCGTTCCTGCAGGCCTGCGACGGCGGCATCGCCGGCCTGAGCGTGGCGTGGTCGCCCGACCTGGGCTACGCGCGTCTCGATCCGGAGGTCGCCGAGCTGTGCGCGATCGCGGCCGAGCGCTTCGAGAGCTTCGGGGGCCACGTCGAGGTCGTCTCGCCGTACTGGGACGACCCGGAGGAGATCTTCCGGGCGATGATCGGGGCCGAGACGTGGAGCGCGTGGGGCGATCGGCTCGAAGCCGACGGCCCACGCATGGACCGCTCGCTGCGCGCGCTCATGAAGTTCGGTGCCAGCGTCACCGCCGAGCAGTACCTGCGGGCGACGCGGCGACGTCAGGACTTCTGGACCGAGGTGCAGCGCTTCCTCGCCCGCTTCGACCTGCTGATCACCCCGACGGTGGCGGTGCCCCCGTTCGAGGTGGGCCGGCCCGGGCTCAACGAGGTCAACGGCCAGCCGTCGTCGCCGCTCGGGTGGACGCCGTTCTGCTTCCCGTTCAACCTGACCGGCCAGCCGGCCGCGACGGTGCCGGTCGGCTTCACGAGCGCGGGGCTGCCGGTGGGCCTGCAGATCGTCGGCCGCCGCCACGCGGACCACACGGTGCTGGCCGCCTCCGCCGCGTTCGAGGCGGCGCAGCCCTGGGCGGACCGCCGCCCGCCGGTCGGCTGAGGCTCCCCGCCCTAGCTGCGCGCCACCACCACCGCGCCGCAGCCGAGCCAGGTCATCGCGCGCGTCCCTCCGTGCTTGACTGGCGCCGCCCGGCGTGGATACTCGAAGGCGGCGATGGGGTTCGCCGAGAACCGCCCCGCACCGACGGGCTGATGACCCCTACTGGCTCTGGCCGGTAGGGGTTTTTTGTTGTGGGCGCCAGGCGGGCGCCGGGAGACGAGATGCGACTCGTGCTGATCTGCCTCGGCGGAGCGGTGGGGACCGGCGCCCGGTACCTGCTCGGGGGCCTGGTGGTGCGGTGGGCCGGCCCGGACTTCCCGTACGGGACGCTGCTCATCAACGTGCTGGGCTCCTTTCTGATCGGGGTGGTCCAGCAGGTGGGACTCTCGAGCCTGCTAATTCCCGACACCCTGCGCCTGGTCCTGGCCGTCGGGGTCATGGGCGGGTTCACCACATACTCGTCCTTCTCGTACGAGACGATCAAGCTGGTCGAGGGGGGCTCGTGGGTGGCCGGGAGCCTGTACGTCCTGCTCACCACCGCGCTCTGCCTGGGAGGCTGCGTGGCGGGCCTGATCCTCGGCCGGGTGCTGATCGAGGGCAAGGGAGGATGGTAGCCATGCGCAAGCTGGATGGCGAGCAGGTCCTGATGCGGATCTTCGTCGGGGAGAGCGATCGCTGGGAACACCGGCCGCTCCACATCGCGCTCGTGGAACTGTTCCGTCGTGAGGGGCTGGCCGGCGCGACCGTCCTGCGGGCGGTGGCCGGCTTCGGGGCCGACTCGGTGGTGCACACCGCCAACATCCTCCGGCTCTCGGCGGACCTGCCCCTGGTGATCGAGGTGGTGGACTCGCAGGAGCATCTGGACCGGGTGTTGCCCCAGGTGGACCGCATGATGCGCGGCGGGCTCATCACCCTGGAGAGAGTGCGCGTGCTGAAGTACGAGCACACCGAGACGAGCTAGGGTGAGAATGGTCAGAGGGCGAGGGCAGCGAGCGCGACATCATCAGCGCGGCGAGCCACTCGGTCGCGAGAGGAGACCAGCCATGGCGATTCGATCGATCCCGCTGCTCGTGATCACCGCGTGGCTCGGCTGCGTGAGCGCGGCGGCCGCCGCGCCGGCGCCCGACGACCCCTACGTGGCCGGCTACGCCGGTGCGGTGCTCGAGCGCGAATTCAAGGTAAGCCGCCGCGCGGTGAGCGTCGACAACGGGGTGCTGACGCTCGACGCCGCGCAGCTCGCGGGCGCGGACCGCGCGCGCATCCTGACCACGCTGTCCGCGCTGCCCGGGGTGACCCGCGTCGAGGTGCGCGAGGCGGCCGCCCGCGCCGCCGCCCCGCCGGCGGGCGCGAGGACGGATCCCACCGCGGCCGAGCGGGCGACGCTGCCCACCGGGCTACTGCCGGTCGGGCACCTCTTCCAGCCGCTGCTCGCCGATCCGCGCTGGCCGCACTTCTCGGCCGCGTACCGCTACTACTTCGGCGATCCCGACCTCAAGCACGTGGGCGCGGTGAGCTTCGGCGAGACCATTCCGATCTTCCGGGGGAACGCGCCCGGGGAGAGCCAGTGGGAGGCGGGTATCCAGGCCGGGGTCTTCGCGGTGTTCCAGATGGACCAGCCGTCCAAGGACCTGTTCAACGCCGACTACTTCGCGGCCCTCTACGGGGCGTGGCGGCAGGGCTCGTTCTCGGCGCTCGGCCGGCTGTTCCACCAGAGCTCGCACCTGGGCGACGAGTTCCTCCTGCGCTCGCGAATCCAGCGGGTGAACCTGACCTACGAGAGCGTGGACCTCAAGCTCTCCTACGACCTGCCCTGGGGAATCCGGACCTACGGCGGCGGCGGGTATCTCTTCGACCAGGAGCCCGATCTGCTGCCGTGGTCGGTGCAGGGGGGTGTCGAGTTCCGGAGCCCGTGGACCGTGGCGTCGGGTCAGATCCGGCCGGTGGCCGCGCTCGATCTGCAGAGCCGCGAGCAGAACGGCTGGAACGTGGACGTCTCGCTCCGCGGCGGCATCCAGCTCGAGAACGTCCGGCTCTTCGACCGCAACCTGCAGCTCCTCGTCGAGTACTTCCACGGCAATTCCCCGGACGGCCAGTTCTTCAAGCGCCGGGTGGAGTATCTCGGCCTCGGGGCCCACTTCCACTTCTAGCCGCCGCGCTCGCCTTCTCTAGCCGTTGCGCTCGCCCGGCTCGCGGGTGAGCGCGGTGACGAGGTCGCGGGCGGCCGGGTGGCTGGCCAGCAGGGCGGCGCGTGCCCCGGTCTCGTAGTCGGCGTAGTCGAAGCCGGGGGCGACGGTGGTGCCGAGGAGGGCGAGACGGCCCCCGGGCCGCAGCCGCGCGCCCTGCCACACCCCGCGCGGCACCACCATCTGCGGGCGCTGCCCGGCTTCGAGGTCGGGGCCGATCACCACCACCCGATGGGAGCCGTCGGGAGCGAGCTGCAGCATCTCGACCGGATCGCCCAGGTAGAAATGGAAGATCTCGTCCGAGCCCAGGCGATGCATGGCCGAGAAGGTCTCGGGGGTGAGCAGGTAGTAGATCGCGGTGACGGCGGCCCGGGCGCCGCCGCGATAGCGCGCGGGCAGGGCGTCGCCGGGCAGGAGGTCGACGCTGCGATAGGTCTCCGCGAAGTAGCCGCCCTCGATCGGGTGGGGAACCAGGCCCAGCAGCGCGCAGAGTGCCTCGACGGTCGGCATGCGGCATTGTAAGATACCGGCATGCGCCGCATACGCCGCATCCTCCACGCGACCGATTTCTCCCGCGCCTCGACCGCCGCCCTCACGTGGGCGGTCGACATGGCCAAGGCCAACCGGGCCCGCCTCACGGTGTTGCACGTGATGGCGCCGCCGTCGCTCGCCCTGCCCGGCGAGGGCTACGTGTCGCCCGCGCTCTACGAGAGCCTGGAGAGCTCGGCGCGCGCACAGGCCAACAAGCGCCTGGCCAAGGTCGTGGCGCGGGCCAAGACCGCCGGCGTGCGCGCGAACGTGCTCCTGCTCGAGGGCGTGCCCCACGAGCGGATCGCGCGGGCGGCTCGCCGGGCCGACCTGCTCGTGATCGGCACGCACGGCCGCAGCGGCCTCGCCAAGCTCTTCCTCGGCAGCGTGGCGAGCCGGCTGGTCACGCTGGCGCCCTGCCCGGTGCTGACGGTCCGGGGCCGGTAGGCGATGGACGCTGTCGACTCGACGCCCATCACCGCCGAGTCCAAGATCAACGACGTCCTCGCGCGGTATCCCGCTACCGCGCCGGTGTTCACGCAGGGGCGGCGCCTCTACGTCGACCAGCTGCACGATCTGTACGCGCGCTTTCCCGGGCTCACCGTCGGCGACTTCGCGCGGCAGAACGGTCTGAACCTGGCCGCGGTGCTGAGGCAGGTCAGCGCGCTCGCCGAGTCCGAGGACGCGGCCCGGCGGCCCGCGACGCGCGCCCACCACCACGACGAGAGCCGCCCCGGGCAGTTCTCGCTGACCCTCGGGTACACCGCGAGCTACCGTCCCCGCGAGGACTCGTCACCCGACAGCGTCTCGGTCGTCGCGGTGCAGTCGTCCCGCGGTCCCGAGTAGGTCCCAACGAGCGCGGACGCCTCGGGCCCGGCGGCGAGACCGGCCGCGCCGCCCGCTTCCGATCGCTCCCAGTGGGGCAAGGACGGCGCCGCCCCCGAAGAGATCCGCTTTCTCGAGGGGCCGCAGACCCGCACGTTCGAGCTGTGGCGGGCGGTCCGCATCTTCGGCGAGTTCATGCGGGGCTTCCGGGCCCTGCACTTCGTGGGGCCCTGCGTGAGCGTGTTCGGTTCGGCCCGCTTCAAGGCCGATCATCCGTACTACGCGCTGGGCCGCGAGCTGGGCGCCCGGCTGGCCCGGGTCGGCTTCACGGTGATGACCGGGGGCGGTCCCGGGCTCATGGAGGCGGTCAACCGCGGGGCCAAGGAGGTGGGCGGGCGGTCGGTGGGCTGCAACATCGAGCTGCCGCATGAGCAGCGCCCGAACCCGTACCTCGATCACTGGGTGACCTTCCGCCACTTCTACGTGCGCAAGGTCATGCTCGTGAAGTACTCCTACGCTTTCGTCGCGCTGCCCGGCGGGTTCGGGACCCTCGACGAGACTTTCGAGGTCGCCACCCTCGTGCAGACCGGCAAGGTCCGGGAGTTCCCGATCGTGTTGATGGGCCGCGACTACTGGCGCCCGCTGATCGAGTTCGTGCGGAACCGGCTGCTCGTGGAGGGCACGATCGACCCGGGCGACGCCCAGCTCCTGTTGACCACCGATTCGGCCGAGGAGGCGGTGGAGTGGGTGACCGGGATCGGCATGCGCCGCTTCGGTCTGGGCTACGGCCCCCGCCCGCGGCGCCGCTGGTACCTGGGCGAGTAACCTTGACCCTTCGCCGGCCCCTTGCTAGCGTAACCGCGCCACCATCGACCTCGAACGGGAGAGAATCCATGCCGAAGTCCCGGTTGCTTCGTCGCTTCATCGTCCTCGTGCTGGCCTCGGTCGCGATGAGCGGACCAACCGCCGCCTTCGCCCAGGCGCCGATCAAGATCGGCCTGGTGCAGGGGTTCACCGGGGCCTTCGAGGTCTACGCCAAGCAGGCCAAGCGCGGCTTCGATCTCGGGCTCGAGTACGCGACCGGCGGCAAGGGCGAGGTGCTCGGCCGCAAGATCGTGGTCCTCGAGGAGGACGACCAGCTCAAGCCGGACGTGGCCAAGCAGAAGGTCACCAAGCTCTACGCCGACGACAAGGTCGACCTGGTGGTGGGCACCACCTCGAGCGCGGCGGCCCTCGCGGTGCTGCCGGTGGCCGCCGAGTTCAAGAAGGTCCTGATCGTGGAGCCGGCGGTGGCCGACAGCATCACCGGCGAGAACTGGAACCGCTACGTCTTCCGCACCGGCCGCAACTCGACCCAGGACGCGATCGCCAACGCGCTCGCGGTCGCGCGGCCCGGCGTGGCCATCGCCACCATCGCCCAGGACTACGCGTTCGGGCGCGACGGGGTGGCCGCCTACAAGGCCGCGGTCGAGAAGGCGGGGGCCCAGGTCGTCCACGAGGAGTACGCACCCGCCACCGCCACCGACTTCACCGCTCCCATCCAGAAGATCATCGGAGCGCTCAAGGACCGGTCCGGCCCCAAGTACGTCTTCGTGATCTGGGCCGGCAAGGGCGGGCCGTTCGCGCAGCTGGTCGACAACCGGCTCGACAAGTACGGCATCACCCT
>Ga0070699_100001988_pt1 | contig 18439 bp, 18 predicted proteins | sample KBSK1503metaG_FD_65473 | JGI IMG/M metagenome (GOLD analysis project Ga0070699, IMG submission 65473) | Corn, switchgrass and miscanthus rhizosphere microbial communities from Kellogg Biological Station, Michigan, USA - KBS K1-50-3 metaG | ecosystem: Host-associated > Plants > Roots >... | reverse complement strand
TTTCTTCCACCGTTCGGACCTCTAAACCTCGCCATTTCCGAAGCGCGACCGGCCGAAGGCCGTGGCCACGTCGACCACATGGGTATCCAAGTCGAATCACAGGCGATCGTCGTCCACGAAATGGAGCGGGTTAAAGCGGCCGGACTGCCCGTCCGGGAAGAGTTCAGCGTGAATTGCTGCCACGCCAACCAGGACAAGTTCTGGGTCCAGGATCCCGATGGCGTGGAGTGGGAAGTCTATGTCCTCAATCACGATATCGAGGACGGCGCCGCCTGCGCCACCGACAGCCAGCATCTACCGCTCAAGAAAGGGCTTTCGGTGGTTGCTAGCGGTGGCTCGTGCTGCGCTAGTTCCTGATGGCTGCTATGCGCCAGGCCACAAACGTCACGGGGACGACCCAAGTCGTCCCCGTCGAAGTTCATTCGTGGATCACGAAGTTTATCGGTGGCGACGGCTCTGGCCGCCGCGTCATCGACGAGCCATGGACGGAAAAGGCGACGGTGCGGTCAGTGCTTCGTGGGCTCAGTGCCCGTTATCCGGACCTCCAGGCCGCGCTGTGGCACGGGAACGAGCTCGGTGAGCACGTCGAAATCATCGTGAATGACGCGATTCTCGGCGTGACGCACGATCTCGACTCACCAGTGAAGCCTGGCGATCGCATCATGCTGCTTGGTCAGTTCATGGGCGGCTAGCCGCCGAAGCGCATCTTCAATGCAGCCGGGACAATCGCAGCTGGTTTGCCCATCACCTCGGGCACCATATAGATGTAGTTCGTGAGGCTTCCGCTCCAGTAGACATTCCCGACACCAAGGATCTCAGCGAGCGGTGTGCCTGGCGGCTTCGCGGCCGCAAGCTTCTCAAACTCTTCCATCCGCATCGGCATGGCGTCCTCCTCCAACAAGCGTTGCAGGAATATACGAAGAATATATATCACTTGACATCGGCATCCACGAGGCCGTTAAGTACGGGACGCCCGAGAAAAGACAGCATACCGAGTGGCCGTCGTCGGGTGACTGCCCGCGGACCTCACACGGCTGTCGTCCGGATAGAATGCATTTCATCGTGAGGGGGGTGTGATGCCGACTCGCCGTGACTTCATCAAACTCGGATCGACGGGCGTCGCGGGTGTACTGGCCGCGCAGTCGTTGGCTCCGAGAGCGGACGCTGCGAATCCTGCGCGCTATCCGGTTGTGACGGTCGCGCCGATCAAGGACGTTGGTCCCGGAGCGGCCATCGTGTTCGCCTATCCTGACGCAGGTTCTCCAGCGATACTGCTGCGGCTGGCTGAGCCCGCCACGAACGGCGTCGGTCCTGCTCGTGACATCGTCGCCTTCTCCACATTGTGCACTCATAAGGGTTGTCCCGTGGTGTTCAAACCCGAGCGGAAGATGTTCATCTGTCCGTGCCACTGGAGCACGTTTGATCCTGCGAAGGGAGGAGCGCTGATTATTGGGCAGGCGAGTCAACAGCTGCCCCAGATCGAGCTCCGTGTGACCAATGGTGTCGTCGAAGCTGTCGGTGTGAGTGGCCTCATCTACGGACGTCACACCAACCTCGTGTAGCTGCTGCCTGTGAGCACCACGCCGCGCGCGGATCGCGTGCCGCTGCCACCGCCGGACGCGCAGCGATTCGAGACCGTCTGCCAGTTTTGCATCGTCGGCTGCGGCTACAAAGTCTTCAAATGGCCAGTGGGCCGCGACGGTGGGCCCGAGCCGGAACGAAATGCCCTGCGCGCCGACTACACGAAGCCGTTGCCGCCGCTCGGTGACTGGATTTCCACGGCGATGCACACCGTCGTTACTGATCGTGACGGCCGTCAGTACAACGTCGTCATCACTCCCGACAAGGGCTGCGTCGTCAATGAGGGGCTTGCTTCGGTCCGCGGCGGTGGCCAGGCGCCGACGCTCTTTTCACCGGATCGACCCACGAAGGCACGATTGACGAAGCCACTGCTGTCCCGGGCTGGACAACATGTGCCGGTGACGTGGGACGCCGCCGTAGATCTCGGCGCGCGGGTGATCAAAGCCGTCATCGATCGCTGGGGCCCGGATGCCGTCGGAATGAAGTTCTTTGACCACGGAGGCGGCGGCGGTGGCTTCGAGGCGAACTGGGCGGTCGGGCGATTTTTCTTCACCGGTGTGGGAACGAAGACGGCGTCCATCCACAACCGCCCCGCGTACAACAGCGAGGTACACGCCGCCGGTGATGCGGGGCTCGCCGCTCTTACGAACGCTTACGCGGACGCCGAATTGGCCGACACGCTCTTTCTCGTCGGCACCAATGCGTACGAGACACAGACCAACTATTTCCTCGCGCACATGGTGCCGAACCTGAATGGTTCGACGCTCGAGCGCAAGCGCGTGATCTTCGGATCTGAGCCCGTAGGGCCGGGGCGGATGATCATTGTGGATCCCCGTCGCACGATGACCGTCGCCACGGCGGAAGCGGCGGGAACGCCGGAGCGCGTCCTGCATTTGCAGATCGAGCCGGGCGCCGACATCGCATTGCTCAATGCGATCGGCCGGGTCATCCTCGACCGCCGGTGGCATGACGTCGGTTTCATCCGCGATCACACTGAATGGCAGACATTCGAAGCGTATCAGCGCTCGACGCTGGCCGTCGATCGTCCGCTCGCGGACGTCGTCAACGAAGCCGCAAAGATCGCCGGTATCCCGGCAGCGCAAATCTATAAGGTCGCAGACTGGATCGGTGCACCCAAGGCTGACGGATCGCGCCGTCGCACATTGCTTCATTATGAAAAAGGCCTCATCTGGGGGCTCAAGAACTACGAAAATATCGCTGCCATCGTCGACCTCGCCCTGCTCACCGGCAACGTGGGCAAACCAGGCACCGGATGCAGCCGAATGGGTGGACATCAGGAAGGGTATGTTCGCCCCGCCTATCCGGGCGGCCGGCCCGCTTTGAACGTCGATGAAGCGGTGCGGCGCGGAGAGGTCAAGACGTACTGGATTGGTGGGTGCAATCCCGTGCTTACGACGTTGAACGCAGAAGCAATGGAGGCCGCGTTCAAGGAGCGCGGCGCGTCGGTGCAGGCCGTGCTGGATCGCACCGAAGGGCGCCCAATCGGCGAGCGTGTCGCCCGGATCGTCGACGCGTTGAAGCAGGGCGGGATGTTTATCATCGGCCAAGACATCTATATGACGACGACGACGCGATTCGCCCACATCGTGTTGCCGGCGGCGCAGTGGGGTGAGACCAACCTCACATCGATCAACGGGGAACGACGACTACGCCTCTATCAACGCTTCATGGATCCGCCTGGTGAGGCGTTGCCGGACTGGGAAATCATCGCTCGGTTCGCGCGCCGGATTCGCGCGCTCTATCTCGAGGACAACAACCCGCTGATGGCCAACCGCTTCCTAGATTTCGACTGGCGGAGCGAGGAAGACGTGTTCATCCACGCGCGCTATCAATTCAAGGGCGATGGAAGCGACCCGATCGAGGGTTATGCTGGCGTGACCTACGATCTCCTTCGCCGGCTCGGCACGAATGGAATTCAGACACCCACGCGCATCATCAATGGGGTTCCCGTGGGCACGGTTCGCGTGCACGAGCACGGCCGCTTCAATACTCCATCGGGGAAAGCGCGCTTCGTCCCGGCGCCACAACCGTGGCCTGGGTATGGCGCGAAGGTCGCCGCCCAGCGTGCGCGGTACCCATTCTGGGTGAACAACGGCCGCACGAACCACATATGGCAGACGCTCTACCACCACCAGCACGTCGCGTTTTACAACGACCACAATCCAATGCCGCATCTGGAGATGCATCCCGCTGATGCCGCACGACTCGGCGTGTCCCCGGGCGACCTCGTGGAGTTGGCCAACGACGTCGGGCGCGTGCGGGCGATGGCGATCATCACGGATTCTGTCAAGCGCGGTCACACCTTCATGTTATTCGGGCAACCACGCGGCGCCGCCGGCGAGTTGGTGTCCGATCATGTCGACCCTACAACGACGATTCCGTACTACAAGGGGGCTTGGGCTGCGATCCGGCGCATAGGGCCACAGCCGGAGATCGCGAAGACCGTGTCGTTCCTGCCCCAGAACATCGCCCGATGAGAGCATCTGTGGCGTTGCTTGCTCTGCTCCTCGTCAGCGGCGGAACATTAGCGAGTGCCGCGCCAGCCGACGACGTCATTGCTGCCAAAGGCAAGCTGGCTGGCCGGAATCTCGCGCGGATCGACCTCACCGGCGCCGATCTTCGCGGTGCGGATCTCGCTGGTGCGACCCTCGATGGCGCGATCCTCACGGGCGCCACGCTCGTCGGCGCCAATCTCACGCGCGCAAGCTTACGCGGGGCGGATCTGCGAGAGTCGTATTTGCGCGATGTCCGTGCAACGGGGGCGAATTTTTCCGGTGCTCGACTCGGCGCGGCGGACTTGACCCGGGCGGACCTCCGGACGGCAAATTTTGAGGGTGCCGATCTCACGCGGGCCGTACTCGACAGCGCCCAGCTCCAGGGCGCCACGCTGACGAAGGCATTCCTGCCCGGGGCAAAGCTCGCCCGTGCGAAGTTGGTCGGGACGAATCTGGCCGGGGCGACTCTGATTGCAGCAGACCTCAGTCAGACCGACTTAACGAACGCGAACCTCGTGTCAGCCGAACTCGGTGCCGATCATCTGGCCGAGTATGGCCAGGCGGGGGCGCGACTCGCCGGCGCAACGCTTGTGAAGGCGAACTTCACGGGTGCAAATCTCAAGAGCGTTTCGTTTCGTGAGGCGGTCCTGACCGACGTCATATTCAAGGACGCCGATCTCGGCTGGTCGGACCTCAGCTGGGTACGGGCCTCGCGTGCAAATTTCTCGAAGGCATCCCTGGCATGGGCGATCGGTTATGGCGCGGACTTTTCTTCGACGACTTTTGCGGCGGCAACACTGAACCACACCCAGCTTGTGGGCGCCACACTTGTCGGGGCCGACTTTCGTCGAGCACAGCTGCATTCGACAAATTTCGAACAAGCGAACCTCGCGGACGCTGACTTCAATGACACCGATACGACTGTCGCGCTCTTCAATGCCACCAAAAACATTCCCGTGAGTCTTCGGAGATCAAGGAAGCCGTGACCCCACGAGACGACGGCAGCACGATTCGGACGGAGATCGAGGCTTTCCCCACTGAGCAGGTGCGAGGGGGCGTGGCGCCACTTTTGCCGCTGGGTCCCGCGCTTCTTGCAGAGTACGTCGGAACGTTTATCCTCGTATTTTTTGGCGTGGGCGCCGTGAATGCGGCGGTCGCAACCGGGGCCCAGGCGGGACTGTGGCAGGTCGCAGTCGTGTGGGCCGTCGGGGTCAGCCTTGGTATTTATGCATCAGCATCGTTGTCCGGGGCTCACCTCAACCCGGCGATCACTCTCGCATCAGCCATTTACGAAGGGTTTTCGTGGTTTCGCGTGATCCCCTATGCGATCGCCCAAACCGCCGGAGCCGCGACCGCCTCGCTCGTGCTGTACGGAATGTTTTCTGAAGCGATCATCGAATTCGAGCGACGGCGTGGCTTGCTGCGGGGCGGCCCTGGTAGCGAGCTGTCGGCGATGGTCTTCGGCGAATACTTCCCGAATCCGTCGATCTTCGGAACCGCAGAAGAGGCATGGCGCGTGGTTGGGCCGTTCTCGGCATTTCTCGCGGAGCTCATCGGCACCGCGATGCTGGCGTTTCTCATTTGCATCTTGACGCGTGATCGCAATACCGCGCGCCCCGCAGCGGGAACGACACCTTTGTTCATAGGCTTGACGGTCGCGGCGATCATCTCGGTGGTCGCTCCGCTGACCCAGGCGGGACTCAACCCCGCCCGCGATTTCGGGCCTCGGGTTGTCTCGTACTTTCTCGGCTGGGGCGAGATCGCGATCCCCGGCCCACGAGGCGGGTGGCTGACTGTTTACGTGCTGGGACCATTGTGCGGGGCCGTCATCGGCTGGGGAATATGCCGAGCGGTCGCGCTGCGTCTGCCTCGGCTCTCGTAGACCTACCGCAGCGCGTCATCGGGCTCACCGTCGAGGGCGACTTCACCGTTGACAGATGTAGGTGGCGTCCATATGCTGCCGGCCACAGATTGGCATGCGCAACGGTGCATATGCCGCCTCACTCAGACTGCCGACGAACGGCGCGAAGTTTCTGCGGCTGCTCGCTGATGAGACACGCCTTCGCATTCTCAGCCTCCTTTCGGGGACGCCGGATCTGTGCGTTTGCGAATTGGTCGCAATTCTTCGACTGCCGCAATACCAGATTTCTCGCCATCTCGGTCCACTTCGACGCAGCGGGCTTCTGATCGCGACCCGGCGCGGTCCATTCGTTTTCTATGGCATCTCCGCAGCGGCGCAGGCACATCCGGTCTACCGGGCGCTCCTGAAGGCGGCTCCGCAGCTCGTTGACGGGAAGGCCGGTCGTGAAGACCTCGGCCGGATGCGAACCCTCATGAAGCTCGAAAACGAGCAGCGTGGCAAAGCATGCGACGCGCTATCTGCCGCGACGACGGTCCGACAACGGCCCATCCTCCGCCTGCTGAAGCGGCGAGCGTAGGTCAGAAATGCTGGCGCAGCAGATTGTCAGCGGCCTCGCGACCGGCAGTCTCTACGCCCTTACAGCGATCGGGATCGTTCTGATCTTCCGCAACACTCGAACAATAAATCTCGCGCAGGGCGACTTCAGCATGATGGGCGCCTTCGTCGCGCTCGTGGTCCTCGAACATTCGCGTGGCAGCCTCATCGTCGCCACCGTCGCCACGATCATCGCCGTCACCGCGTTGGCCATTGTCGTCGAGCGCCTCATCATGCGCCCTATCGAGGGCGCCGACTGGTTGACGCTGTTCACCGCCACGTTAGGGGTCTTCTACATTCTCCACGGGGTGGCCGGTTGGATCTGGGGCCGCGACACCAAGTCCTTTCCTCCACTCTTCTCGAGTGCCCCCATCTCGATCGGTGGCACCCTGATCAGCCAGGCTCACCTTTTCAACATGCTCGTAGCAGCGCTGATAGGCGGGATCCTCTATCTCTTCTTCCGGTTCAGCAAGCCAGGCATCGCGATGCGCGCCATCACCGAGGATCCAGTCGCCGCCCAGTTGATGGGGATACCCGTGCGCTCCATCGTGCTCCTGACCTGGGCAGTGGGCGGGATGCTGGCCGCCGTGAGCGGGATCCTGCTTGCCCCCCTTGTGTACGTCAGCACTCAGATGATGGACGGCGTACTCGTCAAAGGTTACGTCGGTGCGGTGTTCGGCGGACTGTATTCGCTCCCCGGGGCCGTTATCGGGTCGCTGATCATTGGGGTAGCGGAAAATCTGGCCGGTGGCTACCTGGGGGCGCAGTACAAAGTCACCATTGCCTTCGTCCTGATCGTCCTCGTGCTCGCGTTCAAGCCGCGCGGCTTGTTCGGCGGCAGGGCGCGGCGGGAGATCTAAGAGGTGTCGGAGCGTGGCTGGCAGATCACGCTGACGCTCCTAGCATTCGCTCTCTTGCTCGCGTTACCGGCTGTCATTCCAAGTTTCTATGCCAGCCTCCTGGCCTTCACCTTTGCATACGTGATCGCCGCGGTCGGTGTGAATCTGTTGACCGGATACACGGGCCTGGTCACCGTCGGTCACGGCGGATTTTTCGCCATTGGAGCCTACGCGACGGCGCTGATGGCCAAGCACCTCGGTACGTCGATCGTCCCCGGGCTGCTGGTCGGTGCGTTGCTGGCGGGTGCCATCGGCTTCGGGCTTGGAATGATCTGCCTTCGACTTGGCGGCGCGTTTCTCGCGATCGCCACCTTGGGATTCGCACTCGCGGTCGGCGCCATCCTGAACAATTGGCCTGTCTTCGAAGGCCGTGAGGGCATCCAACTCGGGAAGAACTCGGTGCTCGGATTGCCGGTGAAGGACGTCGGCTTCTACTACGTGGTTCTTGTCGTCATGGCGCTCGTCATGCTGGCCTCGTGGAGCATCATCCGATCCGGTGTCGGCCGCGCGTTCGTGGCCATGCGCGATTCGGAGCGAGCCGCGGAGGCGATGGGCATCCACCTTCGGCTCTACAAAACGCTGGCATTCGCGATCAGCGCAGCGATGACTGGTGCGGGCGGAGTGCTGTTCGCGCACCACAACCGCTATGTCTCCACGGAGACCTTCGGCGACGCCTGGCTCTCGGTGGACTTCCTCACAGCTGTGGTGGTCGGGGGCCAGGGCTCGCTTTTCGGCTCGGCCCTTGGCGCCGGCTTCGTTGTGATGGTGCCGTACTACCTCGGTGAGCTGCGCGACTTCGCCTACATCCTCAACGGCGTAGCGCTGATCGCGGTTCTGCTCTTTGCGCCCGACGGTGTAGCAGGCTTGCTGGCGCGCCTCTTCCGACGCATCCACCGCCGAGGCACGCAGCCGGTGACGCGCATCGTCAAGCAGGTCTCGGTGGGACGCGGGTAACCGTGGACCTCCTGCGCGTCCGCGGCGTGCGCGTCTTCTTTGGCGGCCTGACGGCGCTTGATGGCGTCGACATGAAGGTGCCCGCGGGAAGCGTCTACGGTCTCATCGGGCCGAATGGCGCCGGCAAGACAACACTGTTCAATTGCATCAGTCGCTTCCAAGCGTATTCCGACGGGACCGTGGAGTACCGCGGTCGCGATCTCGGCAACCTCGGCCCGCACGACGTCATCGGCCTCGGGATCGCCCGCACCTTCCAGAACATCAATTTGTTCCGGTCCCGCTCGACACTCGACAACATTCTGATCGGTATGCACAGCCGGCTCGGCAATCCGCTCGCGGCGATGCTCTCGCTGCCATCAGGTCTTCGGCGAGAAGCAGCACTGCGGCAGCGGGCGACTTGGATGGCCGAGATGTTCGGGCTGACCGATGTCCTCCAGCAGCAGGTCGTCCACTTGCCATTCGGATATCAAAAGCGTGTCGAGCTCGCGCGCGCGCTCGCCGCTGAGCCGACGCTCTTGCTGCTCGACGAGCCCGTCGCGGGCTGCAATGAGGAAGAAACACGAGAGCTGAGCGGGATCATCCGCGAGGTGAATCGTGAGCTGAAGGTGACCGTCCTCGTCGTGGAGCACGATATGTCGCTGGTGCGCGCGGTCTGCGATGAAGTGACGGTGCTCGACTTCGGCCGGAACATCGCCCGGGGCTCGCCACAGGAGATCTTGAATCACCCTGCCGTCGTGGAGGCCTATTTGGGCGAGACGGTGCCTGTCCGTGCTTAGCCTGGAGGCGGTCGAGGTCGGCTACGGGCAGATCAAGGCGCTGAAGGGCGTGACGCTCAAGGTCAGCCATGGCCAGATCGTCGCGCTGCTGGGCGCAAATGGCGCTGGCAAGAGCACGGCGCTCCGTGCCATCTCGGGGCTGCTGCGGACGACTGCGGGCAGCATTGCTGTCGATGGTGTTCGTCTCGACCGGCTCGCTCCCGAGGAGATCGTGCGGCGCGGTGTCGTGCACGTTCCGGAAGGCCGACGCATCTTCGCCGGGCTCTCCGTCCACGAAAATCTAAGGATGGGCGCGTACTGCCGCGACGGCAGCATCGCGGACGACCTCGCGAGAGTTTACGGCTACTTCCCGATCCTCGATCGCCGTAGCAAACAGACAGGAGGGTCACTCTCCGGTGGTGAGCAGCAAATGCTTGCGATCGCGCGTGCATTGATGGCCCGGCCCAAGGTTCTGCTGCTCGATGAGCCGTCGCTCGGGCTGGCGCCCAAGCTTGTGGCTGAGATTTTCAAGATCATTCGCAACATCAATGCCGATGGGGTCACCGTGCTGCTCGTCGAGCAGAACGCCTATCAGGCGTTGTCGATCGCCCACTATTCGTACGTGCTGCGGGTGGGTCGGGTAGTCCTCGAGGGCACGGCGGAGGAGCTCAAGGACCGTAACGACGTGGTGCGGTCGTACCTCGGTCGCCAGGCGGCGGGGTAAGGCGCAGTGTTCGCAACCCAGGAGGGTCCGCTTATGCGCACACGAATGATCGCGATGGTGATGCTGGTCGCCGCGGCCGGGATGGGCCTGGCGGAGGTAGCCAGTGCTCAGGCCCCGGGCGTGAACGACAAGGAGATCCTGCTCTGCTCCTATCAGCCGATGACGGGCAAGGAGTCGACGTATTTCCGCATGGGCAAGGGCGCTGATATCTGGTACCGACACGTCAACGAACAGGGCGGGGTGAACGGTCGGAAGATTAACTTCAAGATGGTCGACGATCAGTACAATCCCTCTCGTACGACCGTTGTCGTCAAGGAATTCATCGAGCGCGACAATTGCTTCGCGATCGCCAACCCGCTTGGCTCGGCGCCGACCAGTGCCGTGATCGACTACATCGCGGAAAACAAGGTCCCGCTCCTCGGGGCTGGCACGGGGGCCGCGAAGAACCTCGAATATCCCTCGAAGTATGTATTCCCGCTCTACCCGAGCTACAAGACCGAAGGCCAGGACCTCGTGCGGTTCGCCAAGGAGCAGCTCGGTGCCAAGAGCGTGTCGCTCCTCTATCAGAACGATCCGTCCGGTAAGACGCATATCGAAGGCGTCGAGTCGGTTCTTTCGAAGTATGGCGTTCAGCTCGTCGCAAAGGAACCCTACGAGAAAAACGAACTAGACGTGAGCGCGCAGGTCATCAAGATGAAGGCGGCGAATCCAGACGTGCATCTCTGCTCCTGCGCGCCCGAGCATGCCGCGCGCTTCTTCACGGAGCGGCAGAAGCTCGGCTGGAAAGCGCCAGTAGTGGTGGTGTTTTTCGGACAGAGTCCAAAGGTCATCGAGCTGGCGGGCAAGGAGGCGGTCGACGGAGCGTACTTCAGCACGATTTTCCGCCGTCCCAATTCGCCCGATCCGCAGATGAAGCAGTTCCTGAGCCTGCTGAAGAAGTACTACCCGAACGAGGAGCCGGACGCGATCCACATGTGGGGGTACGCGGGTGCTCAGGTTGTCACAGAAGGCCTTGGCCGCATGCCCAAGGAGACGAACAAGATCACGCGTGACGGGCTGGTGGAGGCACTGGAGACGATCCGCGATTGGAAGGGTGGCCTCATCCCGAGCGTGACCATCGGCAAAGGCAACGCGCCAGAACACTTCCTCATCCGCGAGATGTCATGGCTGCAGGTCAAGAATGGCGATTTCGAGGTCTTCACGCCGAAGTGGATGAAGTAGACCGCTCGCGCGCCGGCGGCCTGTCAGTACCGCCGCCGGCGCCCGCGCGCTTCAAGATATGAGGCGCTTATGAAGGAGACGGCCGGCACGACGGAGACGCTGGAACGGCTGCGCGACGCGGAGATGACACCGGGCATCTGTTACGTCTGTCCGTGGACCTGTCCGACCGAGGTCTTCACGCGCCGGGGCGAGGTCGTCTACGTTCGCGGGAATACTCGCGCGTCCACCAAGGGCTCGCGCTGCGTGAAGGGCGAAGCCAGCCACGTGCTCGCCAAGGACGAGAACCGCCTCAAGCACCCGATGCGGCGCATCGGCCCGAACCGCTTCGAACGCATCTCCTGGGACGAAGCGTTCACGCAGATCGCCCGCAAGCTGACCGACATCAAGGCCAAGTACGGCCCGGAGGCCGTGGCCTATCTCTGGCACGTCGATCCCAACAGTGTCTTCGCCCAGCTCTTTCTCACGGAGTGCTACGGCACGCCGAACTATTACGGGCACACTTCCGCTTGTGAGCAAGATCGGCGGCTGGCCGCTCTCACAGTGCTCGGACACGTCTTTCCGGTCCACGACTATGAGAACGCGAAGTTTGTCATGCTGCTCGGCATCAACATGCTGGGTGCGAACCAGAACCTCTACGAGAGCCGCGGGCTACTGGCTGCGGTTTCTAATGGCGCTCGTCTCATCGCGGTCGACCCGGCGTTCACGGCCACAGCGGAGAAGGCCAACGAGTGGATCCCGATCGCGCCCGGCACGGATGGTGCGCTGCTCTTCGCCATGGCGCATGTCATCGTGCAGGAGCGACTGTACGACGAGCCGTTCTGTCGTCAGTGGACGCACGGGTTTGACGAGTTCTGCCGGCACGTCGTGGCGCGGGGCTACACGCCCGAGTGGGCGGCAGGTATCACGGGCGTCCCGACTGATACGATCCGGCGGCTAGCGCGCGAGTTCGCGAGCACGCGCCCCGCGATCATCGAGACGTTCAAGGGACTCGGCAACTACGCCAACGGCCTCGACGCCTCTCGCGTCGTCTACATCCTCGACGCGCTCACGGGCCAGATCGACGGGCCAGGTAATCTGATCCTCAAGGACTGGGCGCCGCTGCAGCCGCCGCTCACGATTCCCGACGACCGCAAGACCAAGCCCACACGCCCTCCGTTGCACGTCGCCATGGGCTACCCGCTGGCGCCCGATCTCCCGACGCAGCTGCTGCCGAAGGCCATTCTCGAGGGAACGCCGTACCCCGTGAAGGGCCTGTTCTTCCAGTGCACGAATCCGGTCATGAGCGAGCCGAACACCGCGCTGTACCGCGGGGCGCTCCAAGCGCTCGAACTCTCGGTCGCGATCGACACTTACTTCAGCGAGACCGCGGCGGAGTGTGAATTCGTGCTGCCCGAAGCGTCGTTCTACGAGCGCGCCGAGATCCGCCAGAGCCTCGCGATGCCGCCGGAGGCGATCATCTGCGTGCCGGCGCTGCCGCCGTACCACGAGGCTCGGCCGGTGTACGAGATCGTCCGCGGGCTCGCCGAGAAGATGGGGTACGGCGACCTGTTCCGATGGAACTCATGGGAAGACTGGGGACGTCGGATCATTGGCGGCCTGCCCACGGACCTTGAGACGATGAAGAAGAGCGGCTTCTGGTCTGGCGAGCTCAAGTACCACAAGTATCGGCAGTCAGGCTTTGCGACGTCGACCGGCAAGATCGAGCTCATGTCCGAGTCGTTTGCCAAACACGGCCACAACGCGCTGCCAGAATACCGCGATCGCAATGTCATCCCCGATGCCGACTATCCGTTCCAGCTGATCAACAGCAAGTTCGAGACCCACTGCAACCTCACAACGCAGAACAATCCGATTCTGATGCGGATTCGTAGCGAGAACTGGGCCGAGCTGAATGCGGGCGATGCCGACCGACTCGGGATTAAGGATGATGATCGGATCGAAGTGGCCTCCCCGCAAGGCGCCGTCACGATCCGAGCAAAGGTGCGCGCCGGGATCCGGCCGGGCGTTGTCTGCGTTCGCCACGGTCATGGCTTCGGCCACTGGCAAGGCATCGCGAAAGGCCGCGGCACTCACATCAACCCGATTCTCGGGACCAATGTGAATCCGATCTCCGGCGGCATCGGCTACAACGAATGCAAAGTTCGGGTCAGGAAGGTGTAGGCGCGATGGCGAGCAGGGGCTGGCTCTTCGACATCGGGAAATGCACGGGCTGCCACGCGTGCGAGGTCGCGTGCGCGACGTGGAATGCCACGGGTGCCGTCTCCTGGCGGCAGATCGTGAAGATCGAGACCGGCGTCTATCCGAAGGTGAGCACGCGCAACCTGTCGATGCCGTGCCTGCACTGCGACCACGCGCCGTGCCTGCAGTCGTGCCCTGTCGCCGCGATCACCAAGCGTGGCGACGGGGTGGTCCTGGTCGATCAAGCCACGTGCGTCGGCTGTATGTTCTGCTTCTGGGCCTGTCCGTTCGGCGTCCCTCAGTTCGGCGCGGAGGGCAAGATGTCGAAGTGCACGTTCTGCGCCGATCGTCCGGCCGAGTTGCCGCGGGCGTGCGAGGAGGTGTGTCCAACCAAAGCGATCGTCAGCGGTGAGATGGCCGACCTGGAACGACTGGCCGCGAAGGCGGGCGGCGAGCGTGTCGGCGGGCCGGCCGCGCCCGCGATGTTCGTGATCCGGTAGGAGGCGCCGATGACATTGATGGCAGTCTTCTGGATCCTCATCCCACTCTTCATCGGCGCGCTATTCATCGGTCTGTATCGCAACCTGTTTGCGAAGCTCGCAGTGATCTTCGGTGCCAGCGGCCGCTTCATACCACTAGGGGCCGTCGACGCGACCGCGCTCGCGCACGCGTACGCCGATGAGGTCGTCGTGCAGCGGCGCATCCGGTTGCGCGGCCGCCTCCCGTGGACGCGCCACATGCTGATTTCGTGGGGGTTTTCCGTTCTCTTCGTGTTCGACATCCTGACCGCACTCCTCACGAAATATCTGCCCTCCGAGCCGTTCATGACTGGCAACGCTGGATGGCTCTTTCTCAAGTTCGGCTTGAACCTGTCGGGCATCGTCCTTCTCGTCGGACTGTTGATCGCGCTCGTGCGTGGGGCCCTGACTGCAGGGACGGAGCAAGCGAAGTTCAATGACACGCCAGGCACGATCTTCCTGCTCCTGGTCGTTCTGACAGGATTCATCGCCCAGGGTCTGCATTTCGCCAACGTGCCCGCGCAGCCTGGTTATGGTTGGATCCTGCTCGGCTACTGGATGGGCGAGGCGTTGCGCGGGGGGGCTCCGTACGCTGGATCTTATTCGTTCTTCTGGATGACCCACGCCGTGCTGGCGTCGGGCTTCCTCGCGTACCTCGGCTGGAGCCGCATGATCCACGTCTTCGCGGCTCCACTTGGCCGGATCTTTTACTCTCAACCGGCAATTCGTGAGGCCAAGGTGCGGACGGTCATGGAAGGGCTTTTGAAGCCGCGCGCAGGGAGTCGCTGAGATGCCGCCGGGTCTGCGCCGGTTCGCCTGGTGGAGTTTTTTCGTGACCGAGGCCGGGCTCGTCGCCGCGGCAACCGCCTACGTGGGCTTTGCCACCCGCGACTTCTGGCTCGTCCTCGTCTCCGCCGTTGTGGCCACGATCGCGTACGTCGTCGCCGTCCGCCGCACCCCACCGCCGGCACTGGGTGAGGCGACCCGGGCGCCGCAGCGCTGGTACTGGTTCTAACGAACACACCGCCAAGTCATGGCCACGATCGAGCTGATCGACGTCGGCGTGACTTACCCGGACGGCACGCGAGCGCTCGACCACGTCTCGCTCACCGTTCCTGAAGACAAGGTCACGGCGGTGCTCGGACCGTCGGGATCGGGCAAGTCCACCGCGCTGAAGGTCATTGGCGGCCTCGTCGAGACCAGTGAAGGGCGGGTGCTTATCGGCGGTAGGGACGTTACGGCGGTTCCGGCAGAACGACGCGATGCCGGCGTCGTGTTCCAGTCTTACGCGCTCTTCCCCAACATGACCGTCGAAGAGAATGTCGGCTTCGGTCTCAGAGTTCGCGGCGTCGCACCAGCTGAGCGCCGGGAACGCGTGACGTGGATGCTCTCGACGATGAGGATCGAACGGCTGCGGGACAAGCGGATCCGCCAGATCTCGGGCGGTGAGGCGCAGCGCGTGGCCCTCGCCCGAGCAATGGTGTTCAATCCCAGGATCCTTCTTATGGATGAGCCGCTGTCCGCGCTCGACGCGCAGATCCGCGATGATCTCCGTGCCGAGCTACGTCGGTTTCTGACGGAATTTCGCACCACAACCGTCTACGTCACGCACGACCAGACGGAGGCCCTCTCGTTGGGAGATCAGATAGCCGTGATGCGCAGTGGCCGCGTGGTGCAGACGGGCACACCCGCTGAGATCTACAGGCGTCCCGCCTCGCTTTTCGTCGCTGGTTTCATCGGAAACGCGAATCTGATCCCCTGCGTTTGCGACGGCCGCGGAACGTTCACGCTGCCGTTCGGCGTCGTCGCTGCGGCCGGACATCCGGCGCCCGCGGGCGAGCGCGTTGTGATGTTCAGGCCCGAAGACGTCTGCGTCTGTAGTGATGGCACGTCGCCACAGTTCTCTCTCAAGGTCGAAGACGTGGTGTACCTGGGTAGTCGGATCCGGCTCCGCGCCTCAGCTGCGACCGGCCATCGCGTCCTGCTGGACGTGGGCGCCTCGCAGCGAATCGATGTCGGCGACGTTATTCCGGTTCGCGTGGACCTGGACAAGATCCATGTCTTGAGCAAGGAGGACCCATGAGGCTCTTGATCGCGGCGCTCGTCGCAATCATTCCGCTCTGGCCACATACCGCACGGGCGAATCACTTCGACGCCAAGGCGCAGGCGGAGTTCAAGGCCGCGCTCGAGGATGCGAAGAAGGCTGAAGGCACAACGCTGATCGGCTACGACCATCAGCCCAACTACGCCAATTGGGGCGGCGTGCAGAAATTCTTCACTGACAAGTACGGTGTGACATGGCCACCCGACATGAAGTCGAGCGTGACGGCGATGGCGGCGCTCATTGCGGAGCAGCCGAAGCCCCAAGCCTCGGTCGTCTACTACAACGCGGCGATCGGTTCGCAGGCCGCCGAGCGCGGCCTCCACGAACCCTACAAGCCGAAGGGCTGGGACCTCATCCCGAAAGAGCACAAGGATGCCGACGGTCGGTGGTTCAACATTCACTACGGAACCATCGCGTTCGTGGTCAACACGAAGGCGCTCACGGCGGCGAAGGCAGCCGTTCCGAAGTGCTGGAGCGACCTGATCAAGCCGGAATACAAGAACCTCGTGGCCTACGATGACCCGACGGTGCAGGGGACCGCGTTCGATGCCATCTTTACGGCGCTCTGGGTACACGGCGGCTCATACGACAACTTCACTCCAGGGATCGAGTATCTGAAGAAACTTCATCCAAACATCATTTCGTACAACAAGGAAACCTCGTACAACCCGTCGCTCCGCGGCGAGATTCCTATCTGGATCCACGCCGACGGCAGCGGGTACAAGATGAAGCACCACGACGGCGGACCGGTGGAGGTCGTGATCCCGTGCGAGGGCTCCACGGTATTTCCGCTGAACGTGGCATTGGTCAAGAACGCGCCAACGCCGCGATTGGCCAAGCTCGCGCTCGACTGGCTCAATACCGAGGAAGCGCAACGCGTGTTCGCTGAGTCATTCTTTCGGCCAATTCATCCCGGAGCCCTCACGCCAGAGATCGCCGCCAAGATGAAACCTCTCTACGGCTCGTACGACGGCCTGAAGGCTTATGACCTGCCGCAGAAAGTGAAGATGGTCGACGCTTATAAGAAGGCCTGGATCGAGCAAGTCCGTCGGGCTCGGTGACGAGGCGATCGGGGAACGACGGCGATGAGGACTCGCGCCAGCGGCGCCTTACTGGTGTTGCCGCTCGTCGTTTTCCTCTCCGTGTTTCTTCTGTACCCGCTTTGCTATCTTGCGGCCAACAGCCTCGTGCCCGGCGGAGGCGTCCTCGAGGGACGCACCAAGCAGGTTGGTGGTTGGAGTGCTGGGCAATGGCTTCAGACGGTCACCGTCGAAAACTACGTGAAGCTCTTCGGTGACGGCTACTATCTCTCGTCCCTCCTCCACAGCGTCGTCTTGTCTCTGGCGGTCGCGGTTGGTTCCGTCAGTTTGTGCATCGCACCCGCCTGGGTACTCGTGCGCACACAGTTCCCCGGCAAGCGGCTGTTCCGGGCCGTGCTGACGATTCCGATGGCATTCTCTGGAGTGATCGTCGGGTTCATGATCGTGATCATGCTGGGACGGTGGGGGGTGATTCCCGCCGTGCTGCATTGGCTCACCGGCGAGGCATATCTCTCGATGACGGCCTACACGCTCTCGGGTCTCGTCATCGCATACGTGTACTTCGAGATCCCACGCGCGACCCTCACGCTGGAAGCGGCCATCCGAAAATTCGATTTCGACCTGGACGCGGCTGCTCGCAGTCTCGGCGCGACGCTATGGCAGCGGCTCTGGTATGTCTTGGTGCCGCTGCTCCTCCCCGCGATCATTTCGACCGTCGCGCTGGCATTCGCCGTGTCCATGGGGTCATTCGGCGTCGCGTTGATCATCGCCAAGAAGTTCAACCTGTTGCCCGTCGATATCTTTCTCGAGATCACGGGATACGCAAACTTCGAGTTCGCGAGCGCGCTCTGCGTCGTCATGCTCGCCGTCACGCTCACCACGAATCTGTACCTGCGCCGCCTTGGCGAGAGACACTATGTCTTCAAGCAGCGCTAACGCTGTCGCCGGGACTATGGCCGGTCGGCCTCGGCCGATCGCGCTCACGACGGTTGGGGTGCGATTGCTCACCGGCGTCGCTTATGCGATCAGCGTGTTGCTCGCGCTCGCCATTCTTTCGCCCGTCGCTGTTTCGGTCTGGGGCGCCATGACGACGTCCCAGGCGATGGGGACAGCCAGTGAAGTCGGTCCCGGTTGGCAGGCGACAACGAGCAGGGGAATCTTTGCAGAGCGTACACAGACGCAGGCCGGGTTCTTCACCTCGCTGTGGTACCGCTATGTCCTCCGCGTATACGGCAAAACGATCCTCTTCACGCTCCAGCTCGCCGTGGTGTCGGTTGTCTTGACGACCGTGATCGGCGTCGCAGCTTCCTACGCGCTGGTCCGATACCGGTTCCGCGGGCAGGCGCTCGTGGAAGAGATTGTGCTGCTGCCGATGTCGATTCCGGGAATTGCGGTCGCCATCGCGCTGATCCAGGCCCACACGACGCTGCGGCCCACCTGGTACATCATCCTGGTCGGCCATCTCCTCTACACGATGCCCTTCATGATCCGCGC
>Ga0070699_100001986_pt1 | contig 18452 bp, 15 predicted proteins | sample KBSK1503metaG_FD_65473 | JGI IMG/M metagenome (GOLD analysis project Ga0070699, IMG submission 65473) | Corn, switchgrass and miscanthus rhizosphere microbial communities from Kellogg Biological Station, Michigan, USA - KBS K1-50-3 metaG | ecosystem: Host-associated > Plants > Roots >... | reverse complement strand
TGCGTCTCGTGCGTGCCGTCAAGATGAACATTGACCGTTAGTCGCTTGTGGGGTGGAATCTTGCCATAAACCTTAGAATCGAGCAGCAGCGCGTTGGTGCACAGGTAGATATGGCGCTTCCGCGAAATAATGGCTTCGGTCAGCTCCTTCAGTTCGGGATAGATAGTCGGCTCACCACCACATATGGAAACAATGGGCGCTCCACAATCATCAAGTGCTTTTAAGCATTTCTCAACCGGTAAGCGATCCTCAAGGGTTCCTGTATGACGCTCCAACGCACAGCCGAGACACGCCAGATTGCAGGCGTAAAGTGGCTCAAGCATTAGGACCATCGGATATCGCTTGTTGCCCTTGACGGCGTTCCTGGCCTGGTGCTGAATTGCATCGGTCGTTACATGCAATGGGAAACGCATTCTCAGTATCCTCAGCGGATGTCTTAGCCTGATATACCACAATGCCGCGCGTACAGGCCGACAGCGAGCAACGGGAAGTAGGTCGCGTAGAGATGATAGCGCAGATAAAAGACCCTCGGGAAGCCAGTGGCGGTCCAGAACTCGTCGCGCCATGAGCCGTCCGGGCGTTGAGTGTCGAGCAAATACTGAATGCCGCGTCGAAGACCTTCGCTCTTATCCCCGGTCGCCATTAATCCCATCAACGCCCACGCCGTTTGCGAAGGAGTGCTCGGGCCCTGGCCTTTGTAGCTGGCATCGTCATAACTTCGAGGCAGTTCTCCCCATCCCCCGTCGGCATTCTGGATCGAGCGTAACCAGCAAGCCGCCGCTTGGTGCCGAGGCTCTGCCATATCCTCGCCAATGCATTCTGACCCGCACAACGCGAGCCACGTTCCGTAAATGTAATTGCACCCCCAGCGCCCGAACCAAGAGCCGTCCGGATCTTGCTCTTTGTTCAGAAACGCGAGCGCTTTTTGGACGACTGGGTGCTCGCGCGTGAAGCCCAAATTTGACAACGCCTCAACGCCGCGCCCGGTGATGTCTACTGTGCTCGGATCGATCATGGCGTTGTGATCAGCGAATGGGATCTGCGTAAGGAACTCATCGTCACAATTGTGATCGAACGACGCCCATCCGCCGTCTTTATTCTGCATCGTTAACACCCAGCGTACAGCGCGATCCATCGCTTCACACTTTCGCTTCTCTTCTTCTTCATCAGGGAAGCGAACACGACTGAGCGATGTGAGCACTTGAAATGTATCGTCCACATCGGGATAAAACTCATTCGCGTATTCAAAGTACCAGCCGCCCGGTTGTCCCTTAGGGTTCTTCACCTTCCAATCCCCAACTTCTTTGACCTCATGACTCAGCACCCATTCGGCAGCCTCGAGTATTGCGCCGTGATCCAAGGGCAAGCCGGACTCGACGAGCGCATTCATCGCGAGCGCTGTATCCCAAACCGGCGAAAAACATGGCGCAACACGCAATGTGTCGCCTTCTTCGATCTCCAATCTCTCAAGCTCGCGAATCTGGGAGGCAGTGAGCGGGTGGTCGTTGTCATACCCGAGGCAGCGCAGAGCAAGGATCGAGTTGATGATCGGCGGGAAAATCGCGCCAAGGCCATTGCTCATTCGGAAGCGTTCAACCATCCACTGCTCGCAGGCCTTCAGGGCTCTTCCCCGCAAGGGCAACCATCGGCGCCGTTCGATGAACTTCAGCGCTGCGTCCGTCGTCTTGAAAAAATTTGTCCAGAATCCACGAGCCTCAGCCCTCTTGGGCGGTTCGTCCAGCAACAGCTCGCGGATGTTCGCGCGCTCAGGAACTGGACAATGGGGTCGGTAAGCCCAGATGATCGACAGCGGAACGATGATGCCGCGCGTCCACGAAGACATTGCATAAAGGTTAATGGGAGACCACCCAGGCAACAGGATGATCTCTGGCGGCACAGCGGGACATCGCTCCCAAGGATATTGTCCAAAGATGGCGAGATAAATCCGTGTGAAACTGTTGGTCGCATCCAGTCCGCCGAGGTCACAAACCGCCTCTCGCGCCCGTCTCATGTGCGGCGCGTCCATATCATCGCCGAGCAACTTCAGCACAAAGTAAGCTTTGGCTGACGAGCTGACTTCAGGCGGGCCGCCCTTGTAAATCGGCCAGCCGCCTTCAGACAAAGCTTTTTCGCGAATGTAATTCGCCGCTTTGCGCACGCGATCCGAATCGGAGCGTCCGATGAAGTGCATCGTAAGAATGTATTCGGATTCAAGGATGGTGTCGCCTTCAAGCTCGCCGCACCAGTGGCCATCTTCATGTTGAATCCGCAACAGGTAGTCCTGAGCAGCGTTAATTGAGCGCCGGACATCTGCCTGCAAGTCCCGCTCAATTGACGGTGACCTGTGAAGTTGCATTAACGCGGTCATCTCAGAAGTCTCGGCCCTTGGGCAGTTCGGGCCCATAATGTGGTGTGTATGTTACACAATGTTTTTGAAAGCCAGGATGGGCCATTATAATTCATCTCGATATTTCCGTCGCCCTGCATAGTTGTTGAAAACTCTTCTTGAGCCTTCATCTTTTGGAAGGGTGCAATAATATCGAAGTTCTGGCAAAAAGTATTAGGGGGTACCTGCGGCTTGGTCCGATAACTAGCTCGGTTGTCACAAGCCAGGATTTCATAGGAGAGGCAAGCCAGATTACGCAGGCCGATACTCGGAATAGAAGTGAGTTAACTTGTGCGCACCACAAACCTTGAGGATTCGTATCGCCGCTCGGAAAGCCTCGCACGTGGCAGCAGTTTCTACAGTGGATTCCGATTGCTCCCTGCGAAAAAGCGGCGAGCCCTCTCCGCCATCTACGCATTTATGCGTCAGTGCGACGACATCAGCGACAACGAAGGCACCATCGAAGAGAAACGAGAACGGTTCGCCGAGTGGCGAGCGATGTTTGAAGAGGCTATGTGTGGCGGGTTCGGCGATCATCCCACGCTACCCGCGCTCCGCGATACTGTTCAAGCGTTCCACATTCCTCTCGATTATTTTCATAAGCTCATTGATGGAACGGAGATGGATTTGACAGCAACGCGCTACGCGACCTTCGACGAGTTATACCGGTATTGCTACCACGTAGCCTCCGTGGTCGGCTTTGTGTGTATTTATGTCTTCGAATTTCAGGAAGAGAAAGCAAAGGAGCATGCCGAAGCCTGCGGGATCGCTTTTCAACTTACGAACATCTTGCGTGATATTAAAGAAGACCTACAGCGCAACCGCCTCTACCTTCCTCTCGAAGACATGGAGTGCTTCGAGTACACCGAGGACGAGCTTCGCCGAGAAGTGATGGACGAGCGGTTCCGAGAACTGATGAGATTTGAAGCGGAGCGCGCGCGCGCCTTTTACGTCAAAGGTCGTCCGCTTACATCGTTGATTGAAAGAGACAGCCGGCCAGCCTTCCGAGCGATGTTCGGAACTTACGAGGCAATTCTGCGACGCATAGAGCGGCGCAAATATGACGTGCTCAGCGGACGCGTCCGGCTCAAGCCACACGAAAAGGTAAGAATCTTGTTTGAGTCACTCATTTCCTGGTGAGCTAGTTCAGGCACCCTGGCGCCCCGCCACGGTCGACACAATACAGCTGACAGGATGTCGGCACTACGGTTTTCCAACAGACTCAGGATTTCTCAAGGCGCTGCAGCTCTTTCGGCAGGGGAAAGTGAACTTTCTCCTCCTCGCCCTGGAGTTCTTCGAATTCAGTTGCGCCCATCGAGCGCAAGCCTTCTAACACGCGAATGACGAGCTCCTCTGGCGCAGACGCGCCCGCCGTCACGCCAACAACCTCCGCGCCACTAAGCCATTCGGGGTTAACCTCCTTTTCATCATTAACGAGATAAGCAGGCACACCTGCCGCAATCGAAACTTCGCGCAGGCGTTGTGAGTTCGAACTGTTCTGCGAGCCTACGACCAGCAGCACATTCACAAGCCCGGCCATCTGTTTGACTGCGTTCTGTCGGTTCTGTGTGGCGTAACAAATGTCGTCCTTTGAAGGCAGCTGCAATTTCGAGAACTTGCGCCGCAATGAATCTACGATCTGCGCCACGTCGTCAGACGAGAGCGTCGTTTGCGTGAGATAAGTTATCTTGTCGGGATCCAGTACTTCCAAGCGCTCGACGTCCTCAACCTCGGTGACAAGCTGCATCGCCGCTTCACCCATCGTGCCTTCTACTTCTTCGTGGTCGGGATGGCCTATGAGAATCAGTGAGTATCCTTCGCGCGCGTAGCGAAGCGCTTCCAGATGAACCTTGGTGACCAGCGGGCAGGTAGCATCAATGACGCGCAGGCGCTTGCGCCGTGCTAATTCATGGGTTTGAGGCGAGACCCCGTGTGCGCTGAAGACACACACCGCACCGTCGGGCACCTCTTCGAGGCTCTCAACGAAGATCACTTGACGTTTATTGAAGTTTTCAACTACGTACCGGTTGTGAACGATTTCGTGAAAGACATAGATCGGCGGCGGGAATAAATGCAGCGCTCGCTCTACGATATCGATCGCTCGCACCACTCCCGCACAAAACCCCCTGGGGCTAGCCAGGACTACCTTTCTAATCGCCATCCTTAATCCTCAAGACTCGCTTGTGGTGAATCGATGGGTTAGGCCAATCGGTTGTTCCAAATCTTGTGCGTTTCGATTTAGCTAACCTCCCTATCTTTCCATCATCGACTAGCTCGAAGACCCGCCCCCGCCACTCAACCTTCCTGCCAACCAGACTGAGGCACCAGATCAAAAAACTCAGAATATCCTTAACCGGGACCAACCAGAAATGTTTTTTCAATATCTTGTCGCCGAGCCAGTGAACCCCTATCAGCCACGCCATTGTCAATCGCACAACCAGCGCCAAGGCAAAAAGCAGAACGCTAAACGTCGAAGCGTGATTGGCAACAATGTTAAGAAGCGAAAGCGCCGTGCCGTATGTCAGAATCAAACCCAGGTACCCTATCGGGCGAGACTTTCTTGTTGAACGGGCCCAGCGGAGCTGGTGTTTAATCATACAAAGGAATCCAACAGGGGCCTGCACTGTTTCAACTGCATAATCAGAAAGGTGCACTTCGTAGCCAGCCTTTGATATCAATTTGCCAAGCATAAAATCATCGGCTAAGTAATCAGCGATAGCTTGAAATCCTCCAACCGCACCAAGCTTTGTTTTAGTCGTTGCCATAGTCGCTCCAAGAGCGAATCTGACCCCCTCGAGCAGCCAGGCTGAAAGCACGCCCGGGGCGAACTCAGCCGTCAAGCCGACCGCCTCAAGTCTGCCGGCGTAGGTTGCCGCTTCAGCCGCCCGGTATAGGCAGGTAACAAGGCCAACTCGTCCATTCGAGAGCGGCGGGACAATCCTGCGGAGATAGTCACGGCCCACGCGAATATCGCTGTCTACGATGACGATCTGCTCATGTTTGACTCGCCGAAGCATGTTTTGCAGGTTACTGACTTTATAGTTATGGCCAATGGTGTCGGAGCAAATCACAAGCTCGATGTCTCTGTCGGTGAAGTCGGCAATTAACTTTTGAACAATCGGAATCGAAGAGTCCCGGTAATCACAAACTCCAAAAACGATCTGATATTCAGGATAATCTTGACGGCAGAACTGGGTATAGTTTTCATAGGCTTTGAAGTCGGTTCCGTGGAGCGGGATCATAATCGTAACTGGCCGAGGGTCGAAGTCCTGCTTGGCCGGCTGCGTGGAGAAGAACCTCGCCGCCGCAAAGATGCTCATTGCGTAATAGGTGATGGCTGTCAGCGTCAAGCTAACGAGCAGAAACCTTATAGCAATGATAATCGCTGGCATTTAGGGTAAAGAGATCAGAGCAACGCCCAGAGAAACAAGCAAAGCCCCTGCCCATCGAAGGCGGCTTATCCTTTCCTTCAAGATCAGCTTTGCCCCCACCGTGGAGACGACAAAGCTGATCGAAGTCGCAGGAATGATCAAACTCAAGTCGGCCCAGGACAGCACCGCGAGAAATGCAAAAAAGCTGACGGCCATGAAAACAACCCCCACGAGAAAGAACTTATTAGTGAGAACCCTTTTTCCTATCGATGCGAAGGCGCGTGGGACGATGACTGAGATAACTCCGACCTGTTTCATGCCTTTAGTCAAAGATACGTCGCCCGCTGAACCGGCGAACACAACTATCGCAATTGCCATCGCCGTCTTCATTGACCACTCCTGTCGGGCTTAACCACTTTCTCGCTTCCATGTTCCACTGGACCGGATCTCGCAACAAAAAAGACTCCGATGGAAATCAGCGCCGCTCCGGTCCATCTCGCGGGCCTTACAGCTTCGTTCAGGAAGTAGTAACCGCATGCAACATTGACCACGTAACCGAAAGCGGTGGCTGGTAGTACAAAGCTCAGATCAGCCCACGAGAGCGCCGCGGCATAAAGGAGAAAGAAAGCCAGCAGAAGAGCCGTCCCTATCCAGATCGTCGGACTTTCGATCCCTCGAAGCAAGATCAAGGGCAGATCGTCACCGCTGATTTGGCCTGCCGAAGCCATCTCTCTCATCCCTTTGCTCAGGTAGACATTGCCCGCGGCTTGAGCAACAATCGCTAGACTCAACACAACAGCAGTCTTCATCGTTTCGCTTCCAAGTCGAAATAATCAATCAACTCGATTCCGAGATCACTCAAGCGGCGTACGACTCTTTCGCTCATCAAAGCTTGGAATTCTCTCAGATGCTGACGCTCTTCGTCGTTGAGCACGCGATCAGGCTCATAGACTGCCGGATGGCAGTAAAACTCGTTGATCCCTACTCGAAGGTTTTCCAGAATATAAAGAAAATACTGTTCATTCACGCGATCACTTTGCAAATTGCCATAGACTCGTTCCGCAAACGTGAATCCCCTCCCCCTTAGTTTCTTTTTCATGTACCACGCAAGTCCGCCGAAAAGCAGCGTATGAATTGTCTTCTTGAATGCTCGATTGCCGTCAAAGCTGAGCGCCAAATTGCGCTCTTCCAACGGTACTCTCATTCGTTTCGCGCCGTAGGCCTCGCCAAGCTCAAGAGCGGCGTCGAATATGACCGGGTGAACGTGCATATGGAGGTGCCCATCAATGTGTGAAAGCGGCAAGCCGGTCGCCTTAAACTTCTCGAACTGGGCTGCCAGCTCTTTTCTAAGTTCGAACCGCGCTCGTTTTGAGAAGTAATACTTCAATCCAGCGACGACAGGGCTGTTTGAAAAGTTTTTCTCCTCGTCTACGAGAGTTGGAATCTCTGACTTTGAAAGTACAGATTTCCCCATCACACTGACAACGTGAATCCCGACGCTGAGCTTTGGATTATCTTTGGCCAGTTTGACTGCCTGATCGAAAGCCGCTCCAGTCACCATTAAGCTACAGCTTGTCAATACTCCGTACTTGAAGGCGCGCACCACCGATTCGTTTACCTCTTCGGAGATGCCAAAGTCATCTGCGTTGACAATCAACTGAAGCCGCCTCCCAGTTTTCGTGCCGAAACGAAGCTTGTTCGTATAAGTTTGACGCGAGAGCAGGCGAGCGCTGCCACTGCTTTCCACATGAGCAGCGCCCGATTGAAATCTCTGATAGATCAACTCGCTGTTCATCGACTGGCTTGACTTGCGACAAACTGTTTTCTTTTAGTTCGAAGGGCGAGGAACTCTTTCGCTTCCTTGTACAGCCGCTTACGTTCGTGGCCATTGAACATTGAACGACGAACTATTCGAAAGATTATCCTCGGTCGGAAATAATAGCGGTCGTAAAAGTACTCCACAGCCTCCACGATCTCCGTTCTGCCAAGGCCGGGATACTGGATGGTCGGCAGTTGATGGCCCACCTCATCACTCATCTCGTCGTCAGTGAAAAAGTTATTATTCTTCAGCCAATCATCAAACTCGGTGCCCGGATAAGAGTGAGCAATCGAGACCTGAATCGTTTCACAATCGAGCTGCTCTGCAAACTTGATCGTGCGCTTTATCGTCTCAGCTGTTTCGCCCGGCAGCCCGATGATAAAATCGCCGTGGACGAGGATGCCGAGCTTCTTACAATTTTTCATGAACTCGATGGCCCGCTCGACGGTCGTGCCTTTCTTAATGTTTTTGAGAATTTGCGGATCGCCTGATTCAAACCCAACGATCAACAGTCGGCAGCCAGCCTCTTTCATCGCTTTGAGCGTTTCGTAATCTGTGTGCACTCTCGATGTACATGACCATGTGGTCTTGAGCGGCTTCAGTTTCTCACACAGGGCGATGGTCCGGTGCTTGCCCCAGGCGAACGTGTCGTCGTCAAAGAAAATTTCTTTCAGGTTGGGAAACAGTTCCCACGCCAGTTTCACTTCGGCGGCGACGTTATCAATGCCACGCGTGCGCCAGGGGTGCCCGCTGATGGTCTGAGGCCAGAGACAGAAGGTGCAAAGCGCTGGGCAGCCGCGCGACGTGTAAAAGGCGACGTAAGGGTGGAGCAGAAAGGGCACGTTGTATTTCGTTATGTCAAGGTCGCGCTTGTAAACCTCGGAGGCGAACGGAAGGGCATCGAGATCGTGGAGTGGTTGGCGATCTGGATTATGAATAAGCTTCCCGTCTACTTTGAAGCTAATGCCCGCGATCTCTTCTAGCTTTTTTCCCTCAGCAAATTCTGTCAGAGGATAGTCAATCTCCTTTCTCACGACGAAATCAATTGCGCGGGATGCCTTTAGAGCTTGGGCTGGCTGAGTGGTAACGGGCGGGCCAACAAAGGCGATCTTCAGATCGGGTTTGGCATCTTTCATCATGTCAGCCAGCAGCACGTCGTTTCTAAATCCGACAGTGCTGGTGTAGACGACGACGAGATCATACTCTTTGGAGATTTCAACTGTCTGCTCTGGAGTCACTCCATGAGGTGGCGCATCAAGCAAGCGGCTCTCTTTTATCATGCCAGCAGGATACGCAAGCCATACCGGATACCAGTAGGACGCTATTTCCCGTGACGCTGGCCATCGCGAGCTCGCTCCGCCATCGAATTGTGGGAAGGAAGGCGGATTGAGGAGGAGTGTCTTCATCGTAAATCCTTTCGTTTCGATAAACCGATAAACCTTGTACCCACCCGCTAATGACCGAGACGCCTCAGGATTAATCCGCGGTCAAGATCCACAGCTATCACGGCAACCCCAAAGCTTCTGGGCCACCCTCTTTGGCCTCCCGTTTACGTGCTACTTTAGTTTTGCGAGTTGACTGCGCGCTTCACTTCTCAGTTCTTCCTGCTCAGCCGAAGTCCTCAACCGGTCATTCACTCTGAGGACACTTTCGAGCAGCTTCCTGGCCTCATCTTTGTTCCCATTCTTGGCGTATCGTTCAGCCAATGCAAGCTTTAACTCGGAATTACTCGGGCCTACTCTAAGCCCATTTTCCAGCATCTCGAAGCCGCGCCCCTCACTTCCGCCAAGAAGCCCTGGCAGGCTTAGATCCATCTCACCCAGAGCCAGGTAGGCAGCGCCATTTTCGTAAGTCGGGTCGATCTTCAAGACTGCTTCGAATTCCTTGCGAATAGTTTTAATCAGCCCGAGGCTTGTGAATCCTCCTTTCAAATCTGCGTATTCGCCGTAGTTCGCACCAAGCCAGAAGTGACCTTCAGGACGTTTATCATTTAGCTGAACCGCTTTCTTCGCCACCTCAATTCCAGCTTCAAACAGTTTGGACTTGTTGGCCTGATCCTTTTCGCGGTCGGCCACGTAGTATTTGTACTTCGCCAGGCGCCAAAGCGCTTCATAGTTCGATGGATTGTGCGCGCGAAGGTCTTCAACTAGCGAAACCGCCTGCTTCAAATTTTCAATGTTGTCGCGCCCGGCAAAGAGATTGTCCGCTCGGTGAATCTGGTCTTCCTGAGGGAGCACCGAAAAGACCGGCGACAGAATAAGAATCGCAACGAAGATCAGACTTGTCATTGTTGATTCGTCAGCCTCAGGTTGATAATCGCCTCACCTTCCTTATAGCCTCGGTTAATCGGATCCGCAAGCGTCTCACGGGACAGCTGCCTCGCGGGCAGTCAAGACTTAAGGTCATGTGACTGTATTTTGTCGGTTATCTTGTTGGTTTGCAGAAACTGTTAACCTTAGCCTAGTTATGCTAAATTCATGGCCCATCGTATTGGTTCAACGCATTTTCTTGGAAAGGTTACTTATACCCTGTTTAACCGCATGCGTCATCCCTCGCTCTCGATTGTCATTCCCGTTTACAACGAAGAAGAGAACCTCTATCCACTCGTCGAGGCGGTCTTTGATGTGCTCTCTGCAGACCCTGATTTCTTGGAACTACTTTTCGTAGATGATGGAAGCCGCGACTGCACTGCCGCGATGATTCTCGAAATGGCCACCTTTCAACCTCGCATCCGGCTGGTCAGGCATGAACGCAATCGAGGGCTGGGCGCAGCCATCAGAACGGGCCTACTAGCTGCTGCTGGAGACCTGATACTTTACACCGACGCCGATCTGCCCTTCGACTTTACAGTCATCCCACAACTCCTTTCTCGTGCGACTCACGACAACGTCGTCATTGGGTGTCGCGCCAATAGGGGTGAAGGATTGCGCCGCTGGCTCCTATCAAAGGGGTATAACCTGCTTTGCCGCTTCGCCCTCGGTCTGCGTGTGCACGACGTAAACTTTGCTTGTAAGCTGATTCCTCGTCGCGCATTGTTTGGGATGAGGCTTGCCTCAGAAGGGTCCTTTATTGATGCAGAGTTGTTACTCGAATGCCGCCGATTAGGGTTTGCCGTCATCGAGTTCCCGCTTACTTACTACCCGCGCATGCGCGGACGATCAACGCTCGCGCGCGGAAGGGTGATCGTCGGCATCCTCGTCGAGATGGGCCAGTATGGGATACGCTCATATAACACAGACAATGAACTCGTCGAAGAGATTGATCATAAACGCGGATGACTACGGTATTTGTTGCGAGGTCAACGTCGCGGTCGAGCAATTAGCAACGGCCAGTTCCCTCGGAGGAGTCTCGGTTCTGGCTAACGGTGAATGGTATACGCAGGCGGTGGACTTCTTGTGTCTTCACCCAGAGTTAAGCGCAGGGATCCACCTCAATGCGGTCGAAGGGTGGCCAATCGCTGCTTCCCCAGCAGTCAAAGCTATCATCGGAGAACAAGGTTCGTTTGTTGGACTTGGTGCGCTTCTCAAACGATGGATGCTCCACCCCGTTGCTGTGTCCCGCGCAATTGAAACCGAGTGGCGAGCACAGATCGAGCGGATATTACAATCGAATGTAAGGCTGACGCACGCCGACAGCCACCAACACCTTCATGCCTTCCCCCCGGCTTACCGCTGTGCAGTGAGGCTCTGCGAGGAGTATCGTATTCCTGCGATCAGGCACCCGTGTGAGAACGGCGCCAAGCCGATGAGGCAGGTGAGTTCATTCGCGCTCTGCACGTCACTCTCCATCGCCCGTGTCATCACTCCACGCACGGTACTTCACAACGACTGCTTCCTTGGTTTCAGACGCGCGGGGGCTTACGCTATCGCGGAGATGATCGCAGACCTACAGACGGCATCTGATGGGCTGATCGAGGTGGCGCTCCATCCAAGCATTGAGGATGGAGTGCCATACCATAATTTCAGAGGCAACCGCGAGCTCCGAGCATTACTCGACGCTTCGCTCTTCGACCAGATCAAGCGTTTGGGGATCGAGCTCACCACTTGGAATATAGTCACGCAATGAATCGCGCCGCTTAGTTATCGCAGATTTGATTTGAATCGAAGCCCAACTGGATTTAAAGCTAAGCCCTGGCCCCATCAAGCTAGATGGTATCGAATCGCCCTCATTTGAAGAACTCGATAGAGACCTGGGGGCCGATATTTCTCATAGTCTTGACAGCCGCAGTTTACGTGGGAGGCGCAGGCATTCCCGCGTTGCTCGATGACGCCGACTCGTTTTACGCTGAGGTCGCGCGCGAAATGAACCTGCGGCACGACTGGGTCACACCGTATGCCAACTCCATTCGCTTTCTGGAAAAGCCGCCGCTGTTCTATTGGCTGATCTCGCTCTCTTATCACGTCTTTAGCTCCGAGAATGCTTTCACCGCGCGACTGCCGACAGCACTCGCCGTCACGGCTCTTGTCTTCGTAACGTTCAGGATGGGAAAGCTCTTGTTCGGTTTCCGCGCTGGCCTATTAGGCGGACTTGCGCTAGGGATGTCGGTAGGAATGTTTCTCTTCACACGCATCATCCTGCCTGACGCACTCTTTACACTGTTGCTGACGCTTATCTTTTACTGCTTCTTACGCTGGCAGAGAGCCGAACGTAAGACCGGGCCGCTTCTGTGCATATATGCTCTTGCTGGTCTTGCTGTGCTGACGAGAGGCCTGGTCGGTGTCATCTTTCCCACGGCAATTTTGTTAGTGACTTTATTGGCAACCGGAAGCTTGAAGATCGTAGCGCGGTTGGTGTCTCTAAAGGGCGCGTTACTCTTCTTAGTAATCGCCACGCCCTGGCACATCCTCATCGGAGTGCGCAATCCGGGGTTCTTCTGGTTCTACTTTGTCAACGAACAATTGTTGAGATTTCTGGGCAAGCGATACCCTATGGACTATGGGACGGTCCCGCTCGTGCCTTTCTGGTTACTGCACCTCGTGTGGCTTTTCCCTTGGTCAGTCTACTTGTTGACGTTGTGCTGGCCGAGTGACTTCAAGCGAGCAAGAGCCGAGTATGGTCGCAGCCTGACTCTACCGCTCGCCTGGGCGTTAGTCATCTTGCTTTTCTTTTCTTTCTCGACGCGGCTGGAGTACTACACCATGCCTGCCCTGCCCGCGCTGGCGCTATTAACAGGGGCGCAGTGTTCATCGTTCTGGGAGCGAGGACGTAAGGGGCCCGGGGCTGTGCTCGCCTGTGCTGGAGCGCTGATAGGGGGCTCGCTCATAGTGATCGCGGTGATTGTTTCTGCGCGCGCTACAGATGCCTCGGTCACGCTCAAAGACAATCCGAATCTTTATGTTTTCTATCTCGGACACCTTTTCGACCTTACGCGCGGGAGCTTGTTCGCGTTGCGCAAGCCTCTGCTCGTGGCTGGGCTGGGCCTTGGCATTGCTCTTCCATTGCACTACTTTGTCAAGAGGGCCGAGGTAAAGGCCGCGCTTCTAGCGTTAGGGATGGCAATCTTATTCGTCGCAGCAGGAATCAGTCTTCTGACCTTCGCGCCGCGCCTTACTTCAAAGCCGATCGCTGACGAGCTCAACCGCCGTCTGGACGAGCGCACAACCATTGTCATAGACGGCGAATACGAGGAAGGTTGTAGCGTAGCCTTCTATACGCGGCGCACTGTAATGCTCTATAACGGGCGATCGTCGAATCTAGAGTATGGCTCACGCTACCCGGATGCGGCGCCATTGTTTCTCGATAGCGAAGCGTTGAAAGAGCTGTGGAGCGACACTCACCGGCATGTCTTCCTCGTCACCTTTCAATCGAAGCAGGAACGACTGGAGAGTATCATTCCACATCCAAAATTTGTCGTGGCCAAATATGGGGACAAGCTCTTGCTCTCGAATCTCTCCGAACAGGATCGACTCCTTGGGCCATGACGAGCCTCTTGTTCAGGAGCGCTTATATATGTCGTAGCCGCGGCGGTTAGCATGCTGCCTGACCATTTCGGGGAAATCGAAGCACTACCTGCCACCACGTAACCAGAGAATGCGCAAACGCTTGATTTTATCCCGATCTTATGGTGTTTTTAGAGTTGAGGAGACTTCCTGTAAAATCATACCCACGTGCATGTGGATTATTACGCACGATCGCTGACCAACTCTTATCATGCGAATATTGCCAGGAAAGAGAAATAAGAAAGCACCTTTTGTTATGCGGATCTGCAATATTACTGAGGCCAAAAAAACATTCCTTCTCGCTGGACTCAGTGCTATCCTGATTTTTGTTTTCGCCCAAAGCGCGTTGGCTCAGCAGTCCCTCACCGAAGCAAGTATCCATGTAACCGCCGCTGACCAATCAGGAAATCCAGTCCCAGCACTACGTGTAGAACTTAAGCTCAAGGGCGCAGTCATTAGCAAGGCGACGACCGACGAAAACGGAGAAGCCACGTTCAAGGATCTGGTGCCTGGCGCTTATGAGGTCGTTGTCTCTAAGGAAGGGTTTGAGACTCTGTCACAGAGCGACGTCGCCGTAACGTCAAGGGCGCCGGTCGAAGTGAAGTTTAAGCTGGCTCCTAAGACCGTCAGGGAATCAGTCACGATCAAGTCGAGCGAGGGCACGCCCGTGGAGCAGGGTGCTTCGCCCGCTACCGAGCTTCAGCGCAGCAAGGTTAAGAACCTTCCGAGCAAACCCGCTACGGTCACAGACACGCTGCCGCTCATCCCCGGCGTGGCGCGCTCGCCCGAAGGCGAGATCGAAATCTCGGGAAGCGGTGAGCACCGCAGCCTCCTGCTTGTCAATTCGGCCGACGTCACCGACCCTGCAACCGGCAGATTCGGGGTGACCGTGCCGGTCGACAGCACCGAGATGATTAACGTCTTCAAGACACCGTACCTGGCCCAGTACGGGCGCTTCACGGCAGGTGTCGTCTCAGTAGAGACACGGCGCGGTGGCGACAAGTGGGATTTTGAGCTCAATGATCCGTTGCCTGAGTTCCGCATCCGCAGCGGACACCTGCGCGGCATACGCGACTTTTCGCCGCGGGTGATAGTCAACGGTCCGCTCCAGGCCAAGCGCTTCTACTTCTCGGAAGGCATTGTTTACGATCTTGAACAACGCCCGGTGCGGACGTTGCCGTTCCCTTTGAATGAGACCAAACAAGAGTCAGTCAATTCTTTCACTCAATTTGACTACATCTTTTCGCCCACACACACGCTGACAAGCACGTTCCACTTCGCGCCGTTGCACTCGAGCTTTGTAAACCTGGATTTCTTCAACCCTCGGCCGGTCACGCCGACGTTCGGCGCTCAAGATTACACGGCGACAGTAATTGACCGGATGACAGTTGGCAGCAATGTGCTCGAAAGCGTCGTGGCGATCAAGCGATCAAGGAGCAGTGTGTGGGGGCAGGGACAGGATGAAATGATTCTGGCGCCGACGGGCAATCGCGGCAACTACTTTAGCCAGCAGCGCCGCCGGACTTCGCGCATCGAGTGGCTTGAGATTCTCTCCCTTAAGCCGGTCAATAGCTTCGGCGCGCACAACCTTAAATTCGGTTCGGCCATCGCTCGCACTACTGATCGCGGCGAATTCACAGCCCGTGCCGTCAATATCGAAGACACCGCAGGCAGGCTGTTGAAGCGCATAGACTTTGTTGGCGGCAATCCATTCAATCGCTCCGATCTGGAACTCGCATTCTTCGGCCAGGATCACTGGCAAATCAACCCTCAGCTCTCAATAGATATGGGGACCCGGTTCGAGCGACAGGGGATTACTGGAACAGTTCGTATCGGGCCGCGCGTAGGTCTGGCTTGGGCTCCGTTCAAAAATCAGCAAACGGTCATTCGTGGCGGCTTCGGCCTATTCTATGATCGCGTGCCGCTGAACGTTTTCTCCTTCGACAGTTACCCGGAGCAGGTCATCACAACCTATGGGCCAAACGAGGAGATAATTGACGGGCCTCGCCAGTTCGCAAACATCACCGTACGGGCAGGGGCCAGACGGTTTCCGTTCGTGCACCGGGGCAATAAAGTTGGAAACTTCGCGCCCTACGCCGCTACATGGAATATCGAGGTTGACCACTCCGTCTCGCACATACTGCGGCTCCGCGCCAACTATCTCCAGAGCCGTTCCGATGGTTTGGCGATCATCACGCCCAGGGTTGTTCAGGGTCGAGACGCGCTGGTGCTGCACGGAGGCGGGAGATCCAACTACGGCCAGTTGGAACTTATAGCGCGATTGACTCCCCGAGAGGGGCAGGAATTCTTCCTATCTTACGTGCGCAGCCGGGCGCGCGGTGATCTCAACGAATTTGATACCTATCTTGGCAATTTTCCCTTTCCCGTAGTTCGCCCGAACAGGTTTTCAAACTTGCCGGGTGATTTGTCGAATCGTTTTCTCGCCTGGGGTGAGATGAAGCTGCCCTGGAAAATGGGAGTCTCGCCTATTGTCGAGTATCGCAATGGCTTCCCCTACTCAGTCATTGATGTAAGGCAGAATTACGTGGGAACACCAAACACAGCGCGCTTCCCAAATTTCCTTTCAGCAGACGCGCGCGTATGGAAAGATTTCAAGGTGAGTAGCAAATACACTCTGCGGTTTGCGGTAAGCGGCTTCAATTTAACTAATCACTTCAATCCTACGACCATCCACTCGAACACCGCCGATCCAGAGTTCGGAGTGTTCTTCGGTGAGCACAGGCGACGATTCAGGCTGGATTTCGATGTGATCTTTTAGACAGCGTGGCGAAAGACTTCGCTGAACTTGCAGAACTGTCATAATTCACAGATGCGCACCTCCGCATCTCTCTATCATCGTCATCGCTTCCCTGCCGAGATCATTAGTCATTCCGTTTGGCTGTATTTTCGCTTTGCCCTGAGCTTTCGCGATGTCGAAGAAATGTTAGCCATCCGCGGTGTCGTCCTCACTTACGAAACCGTCCGTGAATGGTGCCTAGAGTTTGGCCAGACGTATGCCAACGACTTGCGACGACGATCTCCTCGACCGGGCGACTGATGGCACCTCGACGAGGTATTCCTTAAGATCAACGGCCGTCTCCATTATCTCTGGGGCAATTGGAATTGGGACCGATGCCTATTAAGAAGTAATCGTTATCAACCGATGACCAAAAGTGTTGTTCTTGTCGCAATTGGTGGTTGGTCTTTGTTCTTGAAGTTAAGTTGACAGTACCCTTTGAATCTCTCAACGAGAAGGCCGTAGCGTTTCTTATATCCGACAACAGCAGTTACATCGCGAGAATGGAATTGTTCGTGGCTGGGCGGTTTTGCGCAAGTGGGTAATTCGTTAGGAGCGGAGGGACACGGCATGTACAATCGTTCCCCATCAGAAACCCAAGGAACGCTTGATCAGTTTTGCCGTGGTCACCTGCAGCCAATGACCTCGAGCAATTAAAAACATGCGTAACCCGCACAGAAGCCAACGGAAGAAAGAAACAAGGCTAATGCCAATCGGTCTCGGTGACGACGCGACTGCAATAGGGCAGTCGATGTTTACCAACTACTGTGGTTGAGCCTGGCTTTTTCAGGAAGGATTTGGTGTGGAATGCATATCAACATTCCGCTGAAACGCAAAACAGTCTTATGGGCGGCGACGGTTCCCTTGATCATAACGGGTCTGGTTGTCGCCTCTCGCTGCTCGAAGACGCAAATCGTACAATCCAGCCCACCCGACGTCCAGGTCGTGCAAGTCGAGCAGAAGGACGTACCGATTTACAGTGAGTGGATTGGGACGCTCGATGGGATGGTGAATGCGGAAATCAAGGCGCAAGTGACGGGTTACCTGCTGAAGCAGGATTACTCGGAAGGCTCCTTCGTCAGGAAGGGCCAGTTGCTGTTCGAGATCGATGCCAGACCTCTCCAGGCAGCGCTTGATCAGGCCAACGGGGATCTCGCCAAAGCCGAGAGCCAACTCGCCCAAGCCGATGCGCAGCTTCTACAGGCCAATGCGCAGCTCGCCCAAGCCGAGGCTAATCAGGGCAAGACCCAGCTCGACGTGAACCGCTTCGTCCCCCTTGCGAAGGAGAAGGCCATTACTGATCAAGAACTCGACAATGCGGTCCAAGCAAATCTTGCCGCCAAGGCTCTAGTCAAGGCGGCCAACGCTGGAGTTGAGACGGCCAAGGCCGCCATCCTGGCGGCCAAGGCTCAAGTAAAAACAGCCCAGGCTGCGGTCCAAACGGCACAACTTAATTTGGGCTTTACCAAGATCACTTCACTCATCGATGGCGTTGCCGGGGTAGCCAGGGCCCAGGTCGGTGACCTTGTCAGTCCTAGCGGACAGGCACTAACCACAGTTTCGACGGTCGATCCGATTAAGGTGTATTTCACCGCCAGCGAGCAGGAATGGCTTGATTGGAACAGACGTTTCCCAACAGAAGCCAGCCGTGTAGCTGAGAGGAAGTTATTGCCTCTGGAGCTGATTTTGGCCAACGGGAATACCTATCCCCATGAAGGGTTCATTTACTTCTCGGATCGCGAGGTGAATCAAAGCACTGGCACCATTCGAATAGTCGGAACTTTTGCCAACCCGGAAAATATTTTGCGCCCCGGTGGTTACGGCCGAGTCCGCGCTGCAACCAATATTAGAGAAGCGGCGCTGGTCGTTCCGCAGCGCGCGGTCACGGAACTCCAGGGCAGCTATCAGGTGGCCGTAGTGGGCACAGATAACAAGGTAAGTATCCGGACCGTGAAGGTGGGTGACCTCACGGGAAACATGTGGATTATTGAGGAAGGGCTGAAGCCGGGTGAACGGGTTGTCGCCGAGGGCGTGCAGAAGGTTCGTGCCGGTGCGCTGGTGAACCCGAAGCCATTTGTAATGGCAGCAGCTGCCGAGACGAAGGGAGGGTAACGCCTATGTCAAGGTTCTTTATCAATCG
>Ga0070699_100001985_pt1 | contig 18452 bp, 19 predicted proteins | sample KBSK1503metaG_FD_65473 | JGI IMG/M metagenome (GOLD analysis project Ga0070699, IMG submission 65473) | Corn, switchgrass and miscanthus rhizosphere microbial communities from Kellogg Biological Station, Michigan, USA - KBS K1-50-3 metaG | ecosystem: Host-associated > Plants > Roots >... | reverse complement strand
TGTTGCTTCGAAAGAAGACGTCCTGCACGACCGACCATGGGGCACGACCGTCCTCGTTGCGCGGAGTTAGAACCAGCGCAGCCCCGCCCCAGTTGTTCTCGAGGAGATTGCCCGCGACCAACATCCGCTGCGCGTTCTTCAGCTCCAGCAGGTTCTTTATCGACCAGCTGACGCCGGCGAAGCGGGTTGGTTTCTGGCGCCTGCGCTACTCAGCCGCTCGGCTGGAGCTTTATCTCGGATGCCAAGGTAGTCCGATGGGTCGAGAAGACCGTGGCGGAGCGCCAGCCGGCGGCCGGCGGCAAACACTTCGATGAGATCGCATGGGTTACCGATATCCGGACCGCCATCCAGCTGGGCAAGCAATACAACCGACCCATCTTCCTCTACACCGGTGACGGCCGGATCAACACGAGGCGGTGTTGAGGGGGCGGATTTGCAGTGAGAGCGGGTCCGCTCTCCGACGGCCGGATCATCGATCTACTCAACTGGAATTTCGTGTGTGCGTACACCGTGAACGCGGACTACTTGGATCCGAAGCCGACGGTTGGGCCTGATGAGCGCGCGGAGCTGGCTCGGATACAGCAGGAGGGCTTCGCGAAGAAGCTGTCCGTTGGCATGGTCCGGGTCTACGTGCTGACCCCGGACGGCTATACCTATGACGTTGTCCCGACGCAGACTTCCGATATGACCCTTTCTGCGCTGCGGCAAGCGGTAGCGCACTTCAGGCCGGAAGCGGGCAAGCTCGTCGTCGCGCCCACACCGCAATCCGTTCCCCCGCCTGCCCCAGGCGGTGCGGGTACCCTGCACCTCGTGTCTCGGGGTGATGACCGGGGTCCTGGGGGGAGTTTCCGGCCGAGGACTGGATCGTCCTGCCACCCGAAGAGTGGTCGAAGCTCTTGCCGGCGGGCGAGGTGACGCCCGGCCAAACGTGGGAGATCGATCGCGGAATCAGTGCGAGGATCCTGACATACTTCTACCCTCAGACCGAGAACAACGATGCCCGCATCGACCGTCTCGAGAAGTACGGGCTGAGCGCGAAGACGTTGATGGTCGCGAACGGTGTGGTGACCGCCAGGGTGGACGGATTCGTCACGATGCGCCACGCGTTCTACCCGGGGCGAACCGATGCGCAGCCGTTGGCGGCGGAGGTGGTGGGAGTGTTAACCTTCACGCCCGGCAGGCCGCCAACCCTCGAGCTCGCTACCACCAGAGCTGTCCACGGCACCCGGCCTTTCAAGGTGGCCGCCCAGACTGTGCCGCCGGCGCCCCGGTAGGAGCACCCCAGAGATGGGCGGCGTGTGCTATGGCGCCGAATAGAGGCGCGCCGGCCCGTCTTCCCAGCGACGCTCCCACGTCATCGGCGGGCTGGCGAGGAACTCCGGTGGTCGATAACCGTACTGGAGGACTATCGCCACCCTCGCTGGATTGACGAGGATATAGGCGCCTGGGGGAATATCACGCGCCTGCATCCCGGAAGTCGACGACAGCAGACTGGGTCGGGTACGATCGGAAGAAGCGCAGTAGCCAGGCCGACCGAGCGTCGGTATAGAGCGGCGTCCCCTCGGGAGCGATGCGGGCAACGGTCCTCTCTACGTAGCTCACGTCCTTCCCTTTGAGATCGCGGTAGACCGTGGGCGCACCCTAGCAGCAGGATGACGCCGAGGGCGGCCCCCCAAAACATCCTCTCGGTCGGTCTGTGTTCGGTCGCCTCCACAGGTCGTAGCAGCATGTCGAGAAGCCAGGCCACGAGCAACGTCGCGGGCAACAACAGCGGGTAGAAGTACCGACGCTCCCATGCCGGCAGCGGTATGTAGGCCCGGAGGCTATGGAATCCGAAGTTGAAGATCAGGACGTGATAGACGAACCAGGTGCCCACGAACCAGGGCCAACGCGTTTTCCGATAGAAGCCGTATGCGATGGCCAGCAGCGCCGCCACCGTGAACAAGCCGAACTCGGTGTTTAGAAAGATGACGGTCGGGCCATCCCGCAAAAGGCGACCGACGAGTCCGCCCGACCACGGTGTCTCGGGGTTCCAAAACCAGACCGTGGCGCTCGGCATTTGATTGTGGTGATCCAGCGCATGGAGGTGATACAGCGGATCAGATAGGTACAGGGAGTAGAACACAGACTCCCCGGAGAGAATGGCCAGGAAGCCCGCAACGACACCCACTGCTAGTCGTGCATTGCGGCCCTGCTCATGAGCGGTCCAGAGGAGATAGAGGCGATGAATGGAAGACTGAAGACCATGGACTCCTTGCAAAGCCATGAGACGCCAAGGGCCAGCCCGCACAACAGGCCGTGGGAGAGCTTCCTGGCGCCGGATCCCTCCCGGGACCCGCGGTACAGGAAGAGAATACCGACGTTCACCCAGAACGCGGCGACGAGGTCCGGGAAGAGGAGCGTGGCGTACCGGGCGTCGATCGGCAAGCACGCGCAAAGCAGCGCCGCGATGAGCCCGACTTGCCTTCCGAAGAATAACCTGCCGGCGACAAAGGCCAGAAGTATGCTCAGCATCGAAACTAGGAAGGGGTAGACGGCCAGGGACGCCTCGCTTACTCCAAGGATGCGAAACGCCACCGCCGCAGGCCCATACACGCCCACCCGCAGCGGAAAGGCTCCCAGCTCCATCGCATGCACGGACGCGAACTGGCCACTCGCCACCTTGTGGGCCAGGTCCGCATACATCGCGTCGTCGGTGCCCACGAGGCCCCCGAAAGCCAGTATCCGGAGCCCCGTGCCCAGGGCGAGGATGGGAAGGAGCCAGAGGGCGGTCGGAACTTTCTGTCGGGTGCGGGGGTTCACGTTAGACGCCGGTGGAAGCTTGGCTCGAGAAACGCTCAGGCTCAGCGTCGAGAGAACCGGCCCCCGCCCGCCCTCTGAAGCTCGTTGAAGTCGACGCCGATATCCTTCTTGTCGAGACCCGCACCGCGGTTCGGACTTTTCGTGGTAAGTGTTCCATCCTCCTGAAGTCCGGCGGCCCCCGCACTCGGATACGACATGTACATCGTCTGGTTGATGCCCGGGGGCCTGTTCCTGGTCGCCCCCTGCCCATCCGCGATGTCACCGAGACTAACCAGCGCGTTCCGGAGAATGATCGCGTCCGGCATCATCTTCGCCAGGTTCGGATCGGCGGTCGGAAACGTGACGCCGTAGGCGCCAAACCCGACCAGGTTGTTGGTGAACCGGAACCGGGCCACCGCCGGCGGGCCCCCTGCTTCTACGTAGTAGGTCGAGTGGCCGTCCGGCATCGCGGTGTTGTGGTCGACGACGATATCCTCGAAGCCGCCCGGCCCGGCGCTCATGCCGAAGAAGGTGCGCGAGATACCGAGCCACAAGTTGTTCACGATTGCGATCCGCCTCGTCGGCTGACTCGGATGCTCATTGTCCGTCGACAGCGCCACGAAGCCGCTGACCGAGTTCCTTATCACATTGTTTTGAAAGGTCACATCCTGAACGACCGACCAAGGCGCAGAACCATTCTGGTTTCTGGGAGTAAGAACCAAAGCCGTCGCTGAGCTGTTCTCGAGAAGGTTCGCGTCGATCAAGACACGCTGCGCGTTTTTGAGCTCTATGAGGTTCTTCAGGGCCCAGTTTATCCCGGCGAATGCCGGGTTGCCTGGGAGCCAACTTGGGGGCTTGAACACATGGTTCCTGCTGATCTCGATGTCGGATGGCACCAGACCGCGAATGCTGGGATCAGCTCCACCGAACATGATGTTTTCGGTGGCACCTTCGAGGAAGTTGTTCGAGATCTTGAACGGGCCGGGGCCGTTGTATCCCAGGATCGCCTGCGAATCATACCCCGAGGCGTGGATCTCGGACACGTGGGAGTCGATCACCGCGCTGGCGGCGCTGTTGAGCAGGACACCGCGCCGGCTCATGAGGTCGGATCGTCCGTGAACGTAGCAGCGGTCGAGGATCAGGTCATGCGGGGTCTCGGCCTCTGTAGCCTGCTGTCCACCGAACGCCACGAGCTGGTAGAGCATCTTGACGCTGCTGGCGGCGGTGAACTCGACGCCGATGAAGCGATAGTGACTCGCGCCGGGCGCTGTCTGGACCGCGGAGTTCTGGTCCAGCGTGACGATCTTCGGCATCATGTCGGCGAATGCTGGGGTAATACGGGTACCCGGGGACGGCAACTTGTCGTCCGGCGCGGCGGATCGAACGACGATCCAGCCGGTCCCGCTCTTCCTCGGAAGGGTGAAGGTCCCCTGAAAGGTCGCCCCGGGCGCCAGCGTCAGGACGTCGCCGGGTTGCGCCGAATTCAAAGCCGCCTGCAAGTCGCCGCCGGCCTTGACCGCGATCGTACGCCCGGTGGGCGGGGTGTAGGCCGTGTCCAGATAGACGCGAGGAGGAGCCGGAGGACGGGGCTGGACCGGGGACTGCGGCACGGCCAGTCTGACGAATCCCACCTCGATCAAGACCACGAACGAGAGAGCCACGGCAACGAACCAGACGCGGCTTCGGAACGTCATTCCTTGCGACTCTTCCTGTTGAGCTACCGACGCCAGGCGCCAGCGAAGAAGAAGTTCCGGACCTTCTCCAGGGGGGTGCGGCCGGAGTAGGACCCGTGCCAGGGCACGTCACACGCCTTGCAGATGCCGATGTCTTGTGGGCGCTTTTCGGTCAGGGCTCTCCGGAGATTCATCATCTTCTCGCCATTCCAGATCTGGGCGGCCGGCTCTTCCAAAAGGTTCCCGAGGACGTATTCGCTACGCAGGTCACGGCAGCACCCGACCACGCGGCCCGCGAAATCGATGGTGAAGTTTACCCAGGGCTGATGGCACAGGGTATACACGGTTCGCTCTGGGGCGTCGGAAGGCTTGCTCAGGTTCACGAGGCTTTCCCCGAGGGCGTTGTGGAAGTAGACGGGCATCACGGTCACGCGGTCTGACCACTCGGCAAAGAGCTCTCGCGTTCGTGTCATCAGCGCCTCGGCATCCTTGGCCGCCGCGGCGTGGGTTGCCATGTCCTTGATGACCATGCGGAAGTCGGCGTCCTGCTTCGCCCCCGCTCGCAGGAGGTGACGGATGCCGTCGAGTGTCTCTTCCCAGACGCCCCTCACCCGCAGTCGCTCGTAGGTGGCCGCGTCGGCGCAGAAGTCCGTGCCGACCATCCGCAGCCCCGCTCCGACAAGTCGCCGTGCCCGCTCTTCGGAGAGGAGCGAGCAGTTCGACGACACGGTGACGTAGATGCCGAGCTCGGTTAGGTGCTCGATGTACGCCTCGAGACGCTTGTTGAGCAGCGGCTCGCCATCGCGATGCAGCGAGACAATGCGCACATCGAAGCACGAGCGCAGGTTGGCGATGATCCGCTTGAAGTCTTCGAGCGACATGATGCCTCGCCCGTTGACGAAGTGGTGCTCCTGGTCGCTCTGCGGGCAGTAGATGCATCGGAAGTTGCAGGAATTGATGGTCTCGATCGTGAAGAAGACAGGCTGCCCGCGGACACGCTCCCGCTGCAGGAGATAGCTGAGACCAGTCGATACGCGGTTCAAGTGCCGGAGATTGTGCATGGGGATCAGTCAGTTGAACTCAGGGATCCATAATACCTACGTCCGCTTCGCGGTGCGCGCGGTTCTATAGTGCGCGCGCGCCCGCACGGGACATCAAGCCCTTTTCCCGACGTATGAAAGTCGGTGCACACATGCTGTAGCTGGGATGCACGGGGAACGCGTCAAGTAGGCCTGAGCGGCGTCCATGCCGGTCATAGCTCGCGGCACGGATCTTGCTGATCTGGATAGGCCGAGGCAGGCAGAGCGCGGAGTCACCGGTGAAGCGTCTCGCGAGACTCGTGGCGATTGTTTGGCTGATGGCAGCCCTCAGCCTGGTCGGCTGGCTGATCGTCAACCTGGACGCGGCCGGCTGGATCTTGGTGCTTCTCACGACCGGCCTCATGGCCTTCGAGCTCACGCGGTGGCCGGCCCGCGCGGATGGTCCGGACCGGCGCGCGGGGTCCTCCCACGAGCGCCCCGACGAGCCAAGGCGCTAGCACGTTACGGCAGCTCGGCCTTCGATCGATACCGGGCGAACGCTCTCTGCCAGGTGAATGCCTGGACGTGCTCATGGAACGAGCGCACGCGCTCCTCGGTGGTCGTGTGGTGGCTCAGCGTGGTCAGGACCGCCTGGGCGATCTCGTCGGCACGGTCAGGCTCACACAGCAGGCCGTGTACCTTGTCGCCCACGAACTCTGGCACCCCTCCCACGCGGGTCGCCACGACGGGCGTCCGCGCCTGCGCTGCCTCTAGCAACACGATGCCGAACGGCTCGTCCCGCGAGGGTAGAACCAGACACTCTGCGTGCGAGATCCAGCGCCACGTATCGCCGTGGGAGACGCTCACCATCACGTCAACCTTCCCCGTGAGGCCTAGTGAATCGATCAAAGACATGATGGCCTGCCGTTCCGGACCCTCCCCTCCGATCAGGACGAGGCGTAGGTCGGCCCGCTCCTTGGCGACAAGCTGGAAGGCGCGCAAGAGAACGTCATGGGCCTTCTTCTCCACGAAGTGCGCCACACAGATGACATAGCGAGCTTCGATCGGCCGGGGCGGCGGAGGCTCCGGACGGGCTCTGACCGCGTTCCATACGGCGACGACTCTGGCCCTCGGGCTGAAGAGCCGCACCTGAGCGGCCAAAGCATGCGAGCAAGCCACTACCAGATCGGCCGAGGAGAGCATCCAGGCGAATACGGCACGCCGCCACCCCGAGGAGCTCACCGCCTCGGCCAGGTCCGCGCCGTGAACCGAGAGAATCAGCTTGGGAGAGAGCCGCAGCCGCCGGAGTAGTACGAGCGGAAGCAACTCCAGGCCGACAAAGTGCGGGTTCACCGCGACGGCTCCCCGGGTCACCCTTCGCAGTCGTACGAGGTTCGGACTCAGGCGGCCAATAAACCCCAGCACGTTGCGAAGCCCGGGGGCGGGCACCGGCAGCTTCAGCCACAGCTGGCCAGTGGCCGGCGCGTCCCATCCGGTGTTCACGAACACCGGATCGTAGTGCTCGCGCATGGCCGCGGCGAGGCCGATGACGACCGCGTTCACTCCACTACCCGGCCTGAGCGCCCAGGGTAGCAAGAAGACATACCGACTTCGCCCGGTCTGCACGACGGATGTCTCCGCGTCAGTACGTGTACGGAAACTCCGGAAACCAGCAAGACAGGCGGGCGCTCCGGCTGATCGGCATGCTGGGGGTGCGTTAGGGCAGCCCGGATGCCATTCGGCGGCGAGGACTCCCCGCTCCCCGCTCGGACAGCGACTCTCCTCGGATGCGGTCAAGAGTCGCGAGCCAACGTTCCATCATGTGGTCGAACGTAAAGTCTCTCAATGCGGCCGCCTGCCCACGTGAGGCGACGTCGAGCACCTCCTCCGGATGCGCGACCATGATCTCGAGGATCTTGCTCAACGCCGTCGCGTCGCCCTTTCGGAAAAGAGGCAGGTTCGCCGCCGTCGCGACCTCTATGGCTCCCCCGCTACCCGTCGTGATCACCGCACATCCCGCAAGCATGGCCTCCACCATTGTCAGGGGCAGTCCCTCGTCCCTCATGCTCGGAAAGACCAGCAGATCGTGGTCCCCGTACAACCGCGCCATGTCCCCATGCGGTAGCTTCCCGAGAAATGTCACGCGCTTGCTCAGCCGGAGCGTCTCGACCTGTTTCTTGACGCGACGCTCGTACTCCGGCTGGCCTTCCCCGGCGACACTCAACGCGATGCCGGAGATCGAACCGGACCCAAGCTGACCGAGTGCTTCGATGACCGTGTGCAATCCACGGTCCGGCGACAGTTGACCCACGTACAGCATGCGCAGGCTGCCATCGAGTGACGGTCTTGCGGCCAGCGCTCGATAGAACTGATTCTCGGGCACGCCTCCGTGAATGATCTCCGACGAGGCGAATTCAATCCCCGCCTCCCGATGCAGCCGTCTCATGTGCTCGCTCACGAAGCACACGTGCCGGGGGCGATTCGGAAACTCGCGCGTCGGAATGCCTTCGCGCTGAACGCGGCGCTCCCACTTTCTACCGATGAGCCGAAGGACGGGGCGCGCTGCCCGGGGGCCCCATCTCCCATCCCACAACGCGCCCCAGAACGCCGCCGGATCGTCACCTTGCGGGCTATACTCCGCGATCATCCACCAGTGCTCGATCCAATGCACGTCCGGGATGCCCCAGTGCGGAGGCAGAGGCAGGAGCAGCTTCGATAGCCCATACATGCTCCACCAATTCACGATGTCGGGCTGAAACGCTGTTACCACTCTGATAAATTCCTCGACGTCCGCCAGCTCTCGACGTGCCTGGTGAACCCTCCACGGGCGTGCCAGCGGTTGTGGTGGGTAGAGGTATTGGTTCAGGGATCGCTGTACAGCAACACCATTCCGTTCTTCTGGTTGGCTTTCGAGCTTCCGCAATTGTCCCGGTGGCACACCGTAGTCGCTTGTAAGGACCCGGATCGTGTGGCCTGCGGACTGCAGGGCTTCTGCCATTTGGGCGCACCGCACTTCGTAACCGCCGTGATAGTACGGGGGATACAGGTTCGTCACGACCAGTATCTTCATCCCGCGAGCACGTGTGCGCCCGTCGACAACGACTGTCGCACCTCCTCGAGAACGCCGCGGTCGAATACCTCGGAGCGGAAAGCCAGACTTCGGTCGGCGGCCATGCTGCTCATCCTGGCGCGGAGTTCGTCGTCATTCGCCAACTCCACGCTATGCGCGATCAACGCGCCCACGTCATGGCAAAGAAAGCCGCTCCTGCGATGCTGCACGATCTCGGGCTGACCCCCGTTGGCCGGGACGAGCGGCACACACCCCGCCATCATTGCCTCAACCGTCGCGACGCCGAAGTGTTCCATACGCCAAGCCGGCAGACTCTCGTTCCCGAGAGCCGCAAGACCCCGGCTGTGCCAGAACAGCTTCGCCTCTCCGAGGCACCGCAGGACGGTCCCTCGGTCCGCGTTCACCATGAAGGTCACAGGCAAGCCTCGCGCACGCTCGCGAAGCATATCCATGTACTTCCGCTCCTCGCCTATGTTCGCGCAGAAGCCGATCATGCAAAGACTCCAACCTTCCCCGACCTGCGATAGAAACCTCGGGAAGGCCTCTAGCTGGGCACCGACATTCTTACCATCACGAGGGTCGAAGCGGCCAATCGAGACGATGAGGTTGTGTTTTGGGCGGTGCTGCGCCTGGAGCGAAACCGGGGGGTAAATCACCACCGCGCGGTTTCCCCAGAAGCGCTCGATCCAGGAAGCCGTGAAGCTGGAATTGGCTAGAATGCGCCGATAACCGCGCATCCGGCGCCTCCAGAGATAACAGTAGGAGGCCATCCGGATCCGACGGCTGAGCCCGCTCCGCCGCTGCCACTGTGGCGCCGATCCCAGCTCTACCTCCGGATGCGCCTCTTTGGGAAAATGACAATAAACCAGGGCGGCACCGGCAGAGGACACGGGCGGTACCCCATGCCCTGAATACACGAATACATCGTACGGCTCCGTCAGGGCGCGGTCGTAGCGCAACCCTTGCCTCAGGTACCAGCCGATCGACCGTTCTCCAGGAACCGCGAAACTCCGGCCGGAATCGGGGACGATCCGCTCTCTTGCGCGCCCGAGGTCAACTCCAAACGCTGCTTCGAGGTCGGGAAGCGTGTAACCTTGCCCTCCATGGATGAGCTCGACGGAACATTTCCGCGACAGCACACTTACCATCCGCGCGACCACCAGCTGGCTTCCACCCCGATCCGCCGACAGGTGATCGAACACACCGACTCGCGGTAGGGCCCACGACGTCCGCGAGTTTCCGCCGTAAGCTGTCGGCTGCTCAGTCATTCAGGGTCATCCGAACAGCGGGTGTTCCGGCCGCTCTGGCTCCCGCCGCGGCCGGTGTCACTGCTCGATACTGCCTCATTGCCACGACGGGCTACTGTGAAACCCGGGACAGATGAATGGCATCCGCTGCTTGTCCGCAAGAGAGAGCAGGGTCGGCAGCCAACCGGACGCCCTGGTTCCGTTGACAAGGATGATCTCCCGATCTGCGAGGTCCTGAACGCCGTGTACGGCCGCGCTTATACAGCACGCCTGGTTATACGTCGTTGGAATGACGATGGCGATCGAGCGCTTCCGACTCTAGTCTGGGGGTTCTTGGTAGGGCACCGACTCATGCCGTCTCGGAGCGTGTCCGCCAAGCCTCCCCAGCCTCCGTCCAGCGTCACCTTCTACCATACAATTATGGCGGAACTTGCCGGGACGGAGGGCGGGAAAACGGGGCTCTTGCAGCCTACTGACGCTGACACCCGGAGTAGGACCGCGTCGAGCGCCTTCGGGCGCTGCTAACCGGGGGAGCCCTCCTGACAGCCGCTCAGGCAGCCGTCAGCCATGTCGTCGGGGAAGTTGGCTCCTGCTCGATCCCCACGGCAGTCCCCCCGGTGGCCACCTGCCTGATCGAGGTGCTGCGGGGCCATGGCCGTCGGCGGAACCTCCGCGGCCACGGTGATGGTGGGCGTCGAGAACCTCGGGGTCGTGCGACTATAGGACCGCCGTGAGCCGGACCTCGCTCAAGCGCTTGACGCTGGTGCTGGCCGTCGCCCTCGTCTTGACCGCATTCGCTACGCGTGAGAACCGCTGGCGCGTCATCGGGCCTGGTGGTGGGGGCGCATTGTTTCACCCCACGGTCAGCCCGCATGACCCGCGAACCGTTTCTCGCCTCCTGCGACATGACTGGCAACTACATCACCACCGATGGCGGAGGCCACTGGCACAGCTTCAATCTGGGTGGACCCGTCCAATTCTTTCTCTTCGACCCGATCGACCCACGCGTGATGTACGCCAAGGCCGGCGCGCTGTTCCGTAGCTCCGACGGTGGCCTGACCTGGACCCGACTCTTTCCTAAGAATATCGTAAAGATCACGGTGGGCGACGACCACGCATCCCAAACGCTCCACGTGGCCACCGGCCCACGTGGCGACATAGGCGCGATGGCCATTGATCCTGGCGATCCCCGGGTCCTGTACCTAGCGATCGAGACTGGCCTTTGGATGTCCCACGACGGCGGCGCCACATGGTGGAAGCTCGCCGACGTGCCCGGGCGAGCGCGACGGATGTGGATCGATCCAGACTCAAGCAACGCCGACCACACCCTGTACGTGGCCGGGCGCGATGCCATCTATCGTCGACAGGCCGGTGCCTGGCGCACCGGCGCATCCCCAGGTGTCATCACCGACATCACGGGGACTCAGCCACGCTTCTACGCGACCTCGGCCGGCTCGATCTTCGTGTCCGCAGACGGCGGCATGCCGTGGCGCAGGTCTTCCCTGCCCGGTTTCGGAGGGCAGGCCACTAGGTCGCAGCTAGTCCCGGGCAGCCCGACATCGCGTACGTGTCCTACTCAGGTCTGCGCGCCCCAATCCGGGCTACGGACGGTGTGGCCAGGACCGTCGACGGCGGTCGTCACTGGACCCCGGTCTGGCTCAATGTTAGTGATGCCTGGCTCACTGAGCGCTTCAATGCCGGATGGGTCGGCAACCCTCTCGGACTCGCCGTGGCGCCCGGCACACCCGACGTCGTATACACGACCGACTACGGGCGCACGCTCCGGACGCTCGATGGTGGAGTGTCTTGGCAAGCGGTCTACTCGACTCGCGCGGTCGATGGCGGCTGGACAACGAACGGCCTCGACGTCACCACCAGCTATGGCGTCCACTTCGACCCCTTCGACCCGCAGCACATGTTCATCAGCTACACGGATATCGGTCTCTTTGCCAGCGACAACGGCGGGGCCAGCTGGTACAGCGCGACCCGCGGCGGCGTGCCGGAATCGTGGGTCAACACCACGTACTGGGTGGAATTCCATAGGGACGTACGGGGGCGGACGTGGGCCGTGATGAGTGGCGTGCACGACCTACCACGGCCCAAGATATGGCGATGGCGATCGCCGGCCACGTACGACGGCGGTGTCGTGCGCAGCGACGACGGCGGACGCACGTGGCGCGTACAGAACACCGGGATGCGGCCGACGGCCGCCACCCACATCCTGCGCGATCCCGAGGGCACGCTGTACGTCACCGGATTCGGGCGGGGCGTGTTCAAGTCGGCCGACCGCGGAGATCGGTGGGTCCTCAAGAACACTGGAATCGACGGCCCGCAGCCGTTGGCATGGCGCCTGTCGCGTGACCCGAAGGGCACGCTCTATCTCGTGGTTGCGCGCCGCAGCGACGACGGGAGCTTCAGGAACCTCGGGGACGGAGCCCTCTACCGCTCGACTGACGGCGCAGAGCGCTGGGCCCGCATTCCGCTGCCGCGGGGCGTCAACTGACCTAGCGGACTGGCCATCGACCCAGTGGACCCTCGCCATCTGTATCTGGCAGCCTGGGCCCGGAGCACTCCGCAAGGCGCGGAGGACGGGGGTGTGTACCTTTCGACCGATGCCGGGGTGACATGACGCCGAGTCCTTGGGCAAGACCAACACGTGTATGACGTGACGATGGACCCGCGCGACACCCGTGTGATCTACGCAGCGGGTTTCAAGGCCTCCGCCTGGCGCTCCGCCGATCGCGGTTTGACGTGGAGGCGGATTCCCGGGTTCGACTTCAAGTGGGCCCACCGGGTGATCGTCGACCCTCGTGACCCGGCCAGAATTTTCATCACCACGTTCGGCGGGAGTGTGTGGTACGGAGACGCCGAGCAGCGGACGCAGGGCCAGGCGCCGAGCCAGACGATCGAGCAGCTGTGCTCCTCATAAGTTGGCTCCGCAGACTATACTGGTCAAGTGAAGCAAACCTCGGCAGTTGCGCGGCGGGTGCCAGGTCCGCGCTTTGGCTCCGTCGACTCCAGGCCTGTGCGTGCCCCAGTACGCTGACGAGACGGGCATTGGCGGGGGGCCGCTGGCGGACAACTCCGCCGAACCCTCGCGCGCGCCCCGGCTGGCTCGCGATCCAGCACGCCGTGTCCTCATGATCGTCAGCGACTTTCCTCCGTCCATCGAGATGGGGGCCCAGACCTGCTGGCAAATCGCCCGGAACCTGCCGAGGCATGGGTGGACACCGATCGTGCTGACCAAGGGCGAGCGCCACGTCGACTCTCGCGATGCGGCGCAGGCCGGGTTCGAGCCTGGCGTCACCGTGGTGCGTACCGGCGTCCTCCCCCACCCCGTGCAGCTTCTGCGGCGGCTCCGGGCCGGCCGGACGGGCGAAGGGGAGGCGATCGCGATGGAGGCGACACTCGCCCCGCGCAGACGGCGTGGCTGGCTTCGCAGGGTCGTCCTTGCGGGCCTGAACGTGCCCGACACCGAGACCGGCTGGATCCTTCCGGCGGTCGCGGCTGGCCGCGGCCTGGTGCGAAGGTCGGACGTCGCCTGCCTATTCTCGTCTGGGCCGGCATGGTCGAGTCACCTCGCGGCCCTCGGCCTGGCCCGATTGACCGGGCTCCCGTGGGTGGCCCACTTTCGCGATCCGTGGAGCCAGGGCGCGACCTACTCGGGCGAACACCCCTGGGCTGACCGTGCCAACGCGCGCCTGGAGCGCGACGTCGTCCGGCGCGCTGCCACCGTGATCTGCGTGACCGATCGTCACACGAACCTGCTTCGCCGATACTATCCGGACTGCAGGCCGGAGAAGTTCGTCACGGTGACGAACGGCTACGATAGCGCCGAGTGGGAGCAGGCAGAGCAGGACGCCGCGGCGGGCCCGGCGAGTGCGCGAGGCGGACGGTTCGTCATCACTCACGCCGGCGCTCTCTACGCGGGCCGCAGCCCGCTGCCCGTCCTCGAGGCATTGCGACGACTCAGCCAGACCAGCGATCTCACCCTCGATCGGGTGCGCTTCGATGTCATCGTCAACGACAACGTGCGCCAGCTTCCCGATGGGCGTGACATCATGGACGTCGCCAGCCAGATGGGCCTCGGCGGCTCCGTGCAGGTGCTCGGGCCCCTACCCCGACGCGAGGCGTTGAGGCGTCTCCTCGACTCGGATCTCCTCTTGCTGCTTGGCCACAACTTCACCGTGCAGGTCCCGGGGAAGCTGTACGAATACCTGCGGAGCCGGAGGCCGATCCTCGCGCTGGTTCCCGCGGGCGCCCAGACCGACCTCCTCCGTGCCACGGGAGGAGCCTGGATCGTCGAGCCCGAGGACGTTGAGGGTGCGGTCCAGGCGGTTCGAGACGCGTACGGACGTTGGCAGGCCGGCCGGGGCGGGCCAGAGGCCGATGCCCGTCTCGTGAGCGGATTCGATCGGCGTGTCCTGGTCGGCCGCATTGCCGCCGAGCTCGCCGCGGCTGTGTCCCGCGCTGCGGAACGTCGCGGACGGCGGTAGCCGGCGCTACGATTTGACGCGTCGTGGTGGCGCCCAGTACGGAAACTTCGTGCGTCGGAAACCAGCCTTTCTCGCCAGCGACCGGGCACCCCGCATCCAGGCACCACCGAACCGCGTGTTTTCCGACTCCCCCTCGCAGACTGAGCGCTCCAGCTGATCCCGCCTTGCCTTCCTTCTCCCCTCGCCGATGCCCCAGGACGTTTCGCCCTCCCAAATCAGCCGGAGCTCGTCCAGGAACAGCCCGCGCTGGGCCTCCTCCTGATAGCGCCCCATCGACTCTCGGGCGTTGTGGCCGATCGTGGTCCGGACATCAGGACGCTCCACCAGCACCCGCATCCAGTCGGCCGCGTTCCTGACATCCGGATCCGCCCACACGGCCCGCGGCCCCAGGAGTTCTTCGCTGTATACGTACGTCCGCCCACGTACCGGTACGAGATCGTAGGCCACCACACAGGAATTCCACCGATCCATGAAGCTCATGTTGCCCGACCATCCTGTCGCTATCACAGGCTTCCCCAGTGACATGGCCTCCATCAAGCCGAGACCGATTCCCTCCGAGCGATGGAGGGACACATACACGTCAAGACTCGCGTAGAGACTCAGCACACTCACGTACTCGAGGGATTCCTCGAGCAGCACGATCCGCGGGTCTCTTTGAGTGCGTGCCCTGAGCTCCTCCATGGCCGGCTGGTGCCGGCCATCCGCCGTGGGGTTGTTCACCTTGACCATCAGGCCTACGTCGCCTCGAGATCGAAGTGCTTGTTCGAACGCGTCCAGCACCGCGAACGGGTTCTTGCGCGCCGGATCGCTCTGAGGCTCGAAGCTGCTACCGAACCATACCCAGTCGCGTTGCAGGCCAAAGCGCGTCCGGTTGGCCGTCACCGCCTCGGGCACCCGAAGGGGCACTTTCGTCGAGAGGACCGGAACACCCGGTAGCGCCTCTTCAAAGGTCTCGCGCGTGAATGCCGAGGGAGCAACGATGACATCCAACCCGCCGAGCACTCCTACCCACTCGCCCGGGACCACCATCTGCTCCCAGTTCATGAGCGCCGCGTTCAGCCCATCCCTCCGAACGAGCAGGTCCCGATTCTGAGGATCCTTCAGGAAAGAAACGATCGAGATCGGAGGGAAGATCAAGAGCGTTATCGGATGGTTAAGCTCGTGCACGGAGTCTACCGTATACTCTGCAAAGCTGCGGTCGTGGCCTCCGCGACCCAGCTTCGGATCGACATCCAGCACTCGGATCGGACATCCCCGGGCCAGGAGAACGCTGACCACGTGTCGGGCAAGCACCCCGAGTCCGAGGTTGCCACTGACATGGCCGACGACATTGATGCCGAACCTGTGGGCCGCACCGACTGTCATGCGGGCCTGCAAAGTGTATCGCCAGCGCGAGAGTTCTTCACAAACCCGCTTACCGTGACCGCGGGAGCAACTTCTTCGCCGCGCTGCCTACCGTCAAGGCCCACGTCAGAACGGCATCCAGACCATCGGTGAGGCGGCGCATGCTCAACGAGTCTCCGTAGGCACCAGTGCTGCCCGACAGTAGACTTCCGAGCACCGACAAGAACACCCGCCGGTTGTCCCGTTCGTGACGTACGCGCACGTAGGAGTTCGCCATAGTCCAGAGATACCAGACTTTCCACCTAAGACGCCCGGGGAACGGATAATGCGCACTCACAAACAGGTACCGGTTCCGGAAGAAGTAGAAGCGCATGAGCGGGTTTTCGAAGCCGCCTGTACTGGCACCTCCCTTGTGCCAGGCGTGTGCGTCTAACACCACCGCGTTCGTCCATCCCCGTCGCGCTGCTCGGACCGACCATTCCGCATCTTCAAAGTACAGGAAATATCGGTCATCCAGAAGTCCGATGTCGTGAATGGCTGAGACCCGGACCAGCAGTGCACTGCCATTGAGCCACTCGCTCCGGATAACCGTGCCTTCCAGAGGTAAGTTGCTCGAATCATGACGAGCATCGCCGCTCTTCCAGTCGACGACGCCACCATCCCAGTACACTTCTTGTCGTCGATGGTAGTGGAACACCTTAGGTGTTGCCATGCCGATTCGGCGGTGAGTTTGCGCCGCTGACACTAGACGCCGTACACAATCGGGTGCCACCACGACGTCATTGTTGAGGAGTAGAATGTAGGCCGCTCCGCAATCAAGCGCGGCCCTCACTCCCGTATTATTGCCGCCCCCGTATCCCAGATTTCTCGTATTACGGAAAACACGAACATCTGGGTATGCGGTGTGGAGCTCGGGAGTCGGGTCCTGCTCGCTGTTGTTGTCGACAACCCAGACGGTCAAATTCGGATAGTCCGAGCCTCGGAGGGACTCGACGCATTCCAAGGTATCCGTGAGATTGTTCCAGTTGAGGACGATCGCGATCACCGGCGCAGGCGTCTCCGATACCGGTGCCCCGTATAGCCGGTCGATCCCTTCGCGCCCTCCGCAGGATAGGTCAACTTCGAAGGTCACATGTCGACGGTACCACGGCAGGCGAAGAGGGCCCAATCACGTTACCGAGTTCGAGAGAGCGTTCGCTTCCACATCGCGCTGTTGAGATCCGGGGCAGACCCCCTGGGCAGTTTCACGGCCCCCTGTGCAAAGTTTTGCGGCATTCTTCCCGGCCATATCGCGTACGGCAGCTGGGAGAAGATGACGGTGAACATACAATATTGCTCACTCGGTCGCGGTCCGTGTTTGAAGCCGTGAAGAGCTCCCCTAGCGATCTTTGAAACGCGCTCCCAGCACCGTATACTCGAATCGACGATGCTCACAGCTAGCCAGAATCGCCCTGCGGGTCACGCCCAAGGACGTGGAATCAGCCTTGAGAGTCACTACGTAATCGGTGGCGGACACGACCTTGTAGGGTTACCCGGTAGGGTAGGGACCGGTGACTGTGCCGGAGACCGACATCTGTCGCGCGAACCCTGAACAAGAAGGATTCCAGACAGGTATCTGTGACGCGTCCAATGGGTGATGCATCTGTGCGCCACGCCAGTAGATATTGTAGTTGTCTACAACGAACGTGAGACTCTGGAAACCGTCTTCTTGAAATCAGCTGGTCTATCCTGAGCACGCGTGACCTTAGTGGACAATACGGTTGCCGGCAGGGGTCTTCCTGCCATATTTAACGACACAAGGCCGCAAGTCCTGCTGACTGGATCGTCTTCTGTCAGCAGGATTTTATTCGTCTTCGAGCAAGACTGGTTGGAACGCTTAGTACGACTGAGCGCGGATGCGTGCTACGGGCCGGTGGGTATTGCGAGCACAGGCCAGCTCGTGGGTCGGATTAAGCAAACGGACGGCACCTTCCTTGGGGCGCCGTAGGATGGTACGGATGCGGTTGGACTGGACGAGCAATGTTTGATCCTTCCACGCACGATCTTCTCAACGAGCGATTTCGATGCACACTTCCCGTTTGACCTTTATGTCCACGACTACTGCCTGAGTCTTCGGGCATTCCTCTTCGGGAGCCTGTGGAATGTGGCACGCCCGTCGTTGGCATGGCACTTCTGGGACACGACGACGACCTTCCAGAGTCTGGCCCCCTATGAAAGGGCCTTAGGCCAGTATCCCACCCCCCGTGCGCGCAAAGTTAACGCATGTCGGAAACCTTGTCGCCGGGCATCAATGCCGTATACTTCGTTGTGGGTGAGAGAAATGATCCTCTACGTGGAGACCTATTGCCGAACATGACCAAGGATCTTGACGAGGGTGTAGCCACCGCTGGCGAGGTCTTGTCCGGAGAACTCGATACTTCGGGCCCGCCGCCGCCACAGCTACCGACCACGGTGATCGAGCCGTCACTTGGCTGGGTGCCCCTGAAACTCAGCCAACTCTGGGAATACCGGGAGGTTCTCTACTTCCTGGTCTGGCGAGACATCAAAGTTCGCTACCGTCAGACCCTCATCGGGGTGACGTGGGCCATCATCCAGCCGTTCATGACGATGGTCGTTTTCAGCGTCTTCTTCGGCAGGCTCGCCAAGATGCCCTCGGATGGGACCCCCTACCCCCTCTTTGCCTTCGCAGCGCTTGTACCCTGGACCTTTTTCGCCAATGGACTGACTCTCTCGGCCAACAGCCTCGTCCATAGTGGTCACCTGATCACCAAGGTCTACTTCCCGAGGCTCCTGGTCCCTACGGCGCGCGTCCTGACCGGGCT
>Ga0070699_100001983_pt1 | contig 18467 bp, 13 predicted proteins | sample KBSK1503metaG_FD_65473 | JGI IMG/M metagenome (GOLD analysis project Ga0070699, IMG submission 65473) | Corn, switchgrass and miscanthus rhizosphere microbial communities from Kellogg Biological Station, Michigan, USA - KBS K1-50-3 metaG | ecosystem: Host-associated > Plants > Roots >... | reverse complement strand
CTGCCGGTGCGTCCCTATCTATCGGTACATGATAGGCGCCGCTTGAGTTCCCTGTCAACGGCGGGGGAGGTCCGGTGGCCGGCCTTGCTGCAGGATTCGCAGCATGTTGGTGCCCCCGGCGCGGGTCGTCGTCCCCGCGATCGCCACCACCCAATCCCCCCGTTTGAGGAGTTTTTTCCGGATCAGGAGGCGAAGGCCGGTTTCCGCCATCCGCTCCGCGGTCCGCCAGCGCGGCACCTCGACCGCGACGACACCCCAGGAGAGGGCGAGCCGGCGGCACGTCGATTCGAGCGGCGTGAGGGCGATGATCGGCGCCTGCGGCCGTGACTTGCTCACCAACCGCGCCGAGTAGCCGGTGTGCGTGAAGATGACGAGCGCGCGGGCGCGGATCTCGCGCGCCGCCTGGAAGGCGGTGTGCGCGAGCGCGTGCGTGGGCGAGACGAGCGCGGTCCCGTCGGAGCGGCGCGGCGAGCGCTTCGTGGCGACGAACTCGTCCGCCTCGCTCGCGATCCGCGCCATGGTCGCCACCGCCTTGTCCGGGAAGCGCCCCACCGCGGTCTCGGCGCTCAGCATGACGGCGTCGGTCCCGTCGAAGATGGCGTTTGCGACGTCGGAGGCCTCCGCGCGCGTCGGCGTCGCGGAGGCCACCATCGTCTCGAGCATCTGTGTCGCGGTGATGACCAGCACTTCGCGGGCGTTCGCCCGCTCGATGATCCGCTTCTGCAAGATCGGCACGCGCTCGGCGGGGTACTCGACGCCCAGATCGCCGCGCGCCACCATGACCCCGTCCGCCACGTCGAGGATCGACTCGAGGTTCTCGATCGCCTCCCGCCGCTCGATCTTGGCGATCAGCATGGGCGGGTGCTGCGCGCGCCGGAGGAGGCGCCGGAGGCCGGTGATGTCCTCGGCTCTCCGGACGAACGAGAGCGCGACGAAGTCGACGCCCATCTCGAGGCCGAAGGCGAGATCCCGGCGATCCTTGGGCGTCATCGAGGGCGCCGAGAGGCGCACGCCGGGGAAGTTCACGCCCTTGTGGTCGCTCACCTGGCCGCCCGCGAGAACGCGACAGCGGAGGCCCCCCTTGCTCTTCCCGGTCACGCGGAGGATCACCTTGCCGTCGTCGATCAGCACGCGATCGCCCGGGGCGACATCCTTCATCAGGCCCGAATAGAGGACGGGAATCCGGCCGGCGGTCCCCTTGCCGCGCGTGTTCGTCACCAGCACGGTGGCGCCACTCACGACTCGGACCGAGCCGCCTTCGAATTCGCCGACGCGGAGCCGGGGACCCTGCAGGTCGAGGAGGAGCCCGACGGTCCTGCCGACGCGCTGCGACGCATGCCGCACGCGGCGGATGGCGCGCGTGTGGTCCGCGTTCGTGCCGTGGGAGAAGTTGAGGCGGGCCACGTCCATGCCGCCGCGAATCATGCGGGCGAGCATGACGGGATCGGACGACGCCGGTCCCAGCGTCGCGATGATCTTCGTTCGACGCATGCGGCGCTAGACCGCCAGCGTCGCGAGCACCTCGTCGGCGTGCCCCTCGACCTTGACGCGTCGGAAGACGTTCTCGACCTTTCCTTCACGGTCGATGGCGAACGTCGTCCGCTCGATCCCCCAGAAAGAACGGCCGTACAGGTTCTTCTCCTTGTACACGCCGTACTGCCGGCAGACCGCAGCGTCCATGTCCGATAGGAGCGGGAAGGTCAGGCTGTATTTCTGCGCGAAGCGCTGGTGGCTCAGCTCGTCGTCCAGGCTGATGCCCAACACGACGGCGTCCTTCGCCTCGATGCGCGAGAGATTGTCCCGGAAGGCGCACGCCTCCTGCGTACAGCCCGGCGTGTCGTCTTTGGGATAGAAGTAGAGGATCACGCGCTTGCCCCGGAACTCGCTGAGCGAGACCTTGCGGCCGAGCGTGCTCGGAAGGCTGAACTCGGGCGCGGGCATGCCCACGGTCAGGTTCTCGCCCGGCCAGTCGGGCCCGCCCACCTTCGAGGAGCGGCGCTTCGGCATCGCGGGCAGCGGATCGGTGTGCACCTTTTCCACGATGGTGGGATCGGCGACCTCGAACTCGAGCGTGGCCTGGGCTCCGCCGTGGCCCGCGGACCGCGCGCCGCGGCCCGGGTTCGCACCGCGGCCACCGCTCGCGGCCGCGCGCGGCGCCGGGGCGGTCTGCTTCGGCGCGACGATTCCGCGCGTCGGGGCCTTCGCGGGCGCCTTGGGCCGAGCGGGCTTGGCCTTCGGAGCCGACGATCCGACCCGCATCGTCGATTTCTTCTTGGCCGGCAGCGCGCGCTTTTTCGCGGCGGGCCGCCTCCGCGCCGCCTTCTTCAGGGCCGGCTTCCGCCGCCCGGCGGCCTTTTTCTTGGCGCTTCCCTTCGCCTTCGATTTCACGCCTTTGGACCTCTTTATCTTATTGCGGGACGATGGCTTACGAGACTTTGGCGACTTCCGTGCGCTTCGTTTCGAAGGCTTCCTCGCCATTCGAGGGTCCTCCTGAGGCTGGTGGAACCAAACGCGTTGCCGTCGCGCCGCATCCTACTGGCCTTCGGCGGAAGGTGCAAGCAGCGTGGAAATACGGGGGGACGAGGGCGAGGGCGGCCCCGAAAGCGGCGGGGCCGTGAAAAACGGCTAATCGCGGATGCGGGAGTAGGTAAAGACGGTCTCGTCCATGTTCGCCGGGGTCGAAACGTTTTCGAAACGAAGCATGACCGGTTTCCCTTTGAATCGACGTCCGAGCGAGAGCTTGAGCGGGCCGACCGAGGTCCAAGACTCCCACGACGCGGCCTGCGGCGGCGGCTTCTGTCCGGTCAACACATACTCCCACTTGTCGATCAGGTGGGACTTCCGGTTCACGTAGAGCCAGTAGCGGTCGCTCGGCGTCAATCCGACCCCCGCATCGAACGAGAGCTCGAGCACGTCGTACTCGTCGCCGTCCTCGGTGCGCTCGGTTCGCACGTGCTTCACGTTCGCGCCGGGATCATGCAGCTTGAACGGCATGATCACCCAGTAGGTGTCGTTGACCCACCGCTCGTAGCCCATCTTGAGAATGTTCGCGATGTTGGTCGAGTCGTTGTCGACGATCCCGTCCGTATAGGACCTTCCCTTTCGATCCTTCAAGTTGAAGATCGCGGCGACGTTCCGGCCCTTGTCGTCCGGCCCCTCGACCCGGCAACGGCCATGGCGCTTGTCCCACCAGTGGCGGAAGCGCGCAATCTCCTTCCCGTCGCGCACGGCGACGAAGTCGAAGCGGAAGTAGGGGAGATTGTCCCAGGTCCTCTGGCCGCCCATCGCGTCGGTCAGCTGCTGCACGACCGCGGCTGATGGCGCGTCCATTCCCGCAGAGGACGCGGCCGGCGCGCCGAGCGCGAGCGCGGCCAGGAGTCCGGCGGTCAGGTAGTGCCGGTTTTTCAATTCATACCCCGGAGGATCTCGACGATCTTGGCGTGATCGGGAAGCTTCCCGATCTCGTGGACCTCGATGTGCCGGATGATCCCCTGCTTGTCGACGATGAACGTGGCGCGTTCCGCAAACCCCTCGGGGCGGAGGATCCCGTATTTCTTGGCGACCTCGCCATGCGGATAGAAGTCCGCGAGCATCGGGTAGTCGATCCCGCCGAGCTGTTCGGCCCACGCCTTGTGGGCGGGAACGGAGTCGACCGAAAGGCCGAGCACCTGCGCCTCCAGGCCCTCGAAGGTCTGCCGCTCGCGGCTGTAGCCCGGCATCTGCACCGAGCAGATCGACGTGAACGCGAGCGGATGGAAGATCAGGACGACGTGCTTCTTCCCCTGGAACGAGGAGAGCGTGACGGCCTGATCCTTGTGGTCCGTGAGGGTGAAGTCCGGGGCCTTGTCGCCCACCTTGAGCGTCGCGGTTTGTGCCGTCGCTACCTGCATCGGCTTGGTCTCCAGTCTGAGATGAAGGGCGATCGGTCCGCCCGCGCTAGCGGTCGGACTCCACGGGCTCCCGCGACTCCGCGGCCGCCCGCTTCAACGATTCGGGATCGTTCACGCCCTGTTGCGTTTCCTTTGGAATGTAGTCGAGGAGGTACCTGAGATTGAGCGCCTCTTTGATCAGCGAACGCGTCACGACCATCCGCTGCACCTGGTTCGTTCCTTCGTAGATCTGCGTGATCTTGGCGTCGCGCATGTACTTCTCGATCGGATAGTCGCGCATGTAGCCGTAGCCGCCGAAGATCTGGACCGCGTCCGTCGTGACTTCCATCGCCGCGTCGGTCGCGAAGAGCTTGCACATCGCGGAGAGCTTGCTCACGTTCGGCGCGCCGTCGTCCACCGCCTTCGCCGCGGCGTACACCAGGTGCCGCGCCGCCTCGACCTTGGTCGCCATGTCGGCCAGCATCGACTGGATCATCTGGAATGAGATGATCGGCGAGCCGAACTGCTCGCGGTGCCCCGCGTAGACCGTGGCGTACTCCAAGGCGCCCTGCGCCAGCCCCACGGCCTGCGCCGCCACGCCGGGACGCGCCTTGTCGAGGGTCATCATCGCATGCTTGAACCCGTGCCCCGCCGCCTCTCCGAGCAGATTGGCCGCCGGGACGCGGCAATTGTCGAAGTGGATCTCCACCACCGGGACGCACCGGATTCCCATCTTGTCCTCGACCTTGCCGATCCGGAACCCGGGCGCGCCCTTCTCGAGCATGAACGCGCTGATGCGCCGCGAGCGCGAATTCGGATCGGAGACGGCGAAGACCGTGTAGATGTCGGCGGCGCCACCGTTCGTGTTCCACTTCTTCTCGCCGTTCAGGACGTAGTGGTCGCCGTCCTTGACCGCCCGGGCGTGCATGCCGCCGGCGTCGCTCCCGGCGAACTTCTCGGAGAGCGCGAACGAGATGAGCTTCTCCCCCTTGGCCACGGGCCGAAGGAAGCGCTGCTTCTGGTCTTCGGTGCCGCCCACGAGGACGGGGAACGTGCCGAGCGCGTTCACCGCGTAGAGGACGCCGACGCCCCCGCAGGCGCGCGAGAGTTCCTCGACGCAGATGCAGAGGTCGATGATGCCGCCGCCCTGCCCGCCGTATTCCTTGGGGATCCAGACGCCCATGAGGCCGGCCTCGGCGAGCGCCTCCTTGACCTCCCACGGGTATTCCTGTGCCTTGTCGTATTTGGCGGCGAGCGGACGGACGACCTTTTCGGCGACCTCGCGCGCCCGCGCGCGCCACATGAGATTTTGTTCGGTGAGGAATCCGGACAAGAGATGCTCCCTTCGCGGTTCGAATGGGCGGATCCTCGGGCCGAGCCCGAGGGAGACTCGGATTATCCCCGATGCGCCGGGCGGTTGCCACCCCGAGTTTTCCGCGCGCCGGGCGGAGCCGGTGCCGTCGCGAGGAATCGCGTTCCGGGTGTTACGAACGGGCTCCCGGCGACATAGAAGCGCCACGGGATGTGATCCCACGGCGGCGGGGCGGTCTGGCAGCCGACGCGCGGCGACTGGGCGACGTCTCGATCGGCGAAGGGCTCGCCTTCCTCGATCCAGAGCACCGGGCCGCTGAGGTCCGCGCGGTTGTGCCGGAGATCGAGCTCGAAGGCCTGCGTGAGCCGCGCGGGTCCCGCCGCGAGAAGGCGCTCCTGATCGACGCCGCGCGCGCGCTTCATCCGCTCGATCCCCTCGATCGGCTCCGCCGCGCGAATCAACACGGCCGCCGGACTCCCTTCCGGCTCGGTGACCGCGTTCAACAGGTAGTGCATGCCGTACGTGAGGTAGACGTACGCGATTCCCGGCGGCCCATACAGGACGTCCGTGCGAGGCGTGCGACCGGCGCGCGCGTGGCACGCCTTGTCCTCCTCGCCGACGTAGGCCTCGACCTCCACGATTCGTCCGCGGAGGGTCTCGCCGCCCTCGAGGCGCCGCGCGAGGACGCAGCCCAGGAGGTCGCGCGCGACCTTCAGGGTGCCTCGGGCGTAGAACGGCCGGGAGAGGGTGCTGGGCATGGGGGGAGTATACAGGGACTCACGATCCGAAAATGGAGCGCCCCCCTTGTCGGAAATCGTTTCAGATGCTATAATCCTTAAAGTCCCCTTCCGGTCCCCGCTTCTTCAGCTCTCCAAGTCGCACCCGCGAGATCGTCCCGACGTCCTCTGGATTTGGCGCCATGCCTGTTTTGCCGGAAGAGGTTCGATCCATGAAGCGACTCGTCCGCGGACTCTGCCTCTGGGCCCTGTTCCTTCCCGCACTCCCCGGTTCCGCTCCCTGCCAATACATGTACGTCGACACCGACGGCGACGGCGAGCACACGGACGCGGACGTGATCCATCCGACGGGCATCACGACGCTCGACCTCTGGTTCCGGACCGACTCGAATCGCGACGGCTCCGCCGCCACGTGCGCCTCGGGCGACGGTGAGCTCTCGATCACGGGGTACGAATTCAACCTCCGGGCCGTGAACGGCACCGTCGCGTGGGGCGCGTTCACGAACCGCGTGGCCGAATTCCCCGGCAACGTCGGCTCGACGTCGAGTACCACGGAGTTGCGCGCCGGGGCCACGGGCTCGACCCTGCCTCCCGGGAGCTACCTCCTCGCGACCGTGCTCGTCTCGGTGGCCTCCGGCACGCCCAACATCTCGATCGTTCCCCGAACCTCCCTGGCAGGCTCGTTCGGCACGGGCTTCGGCTCCCAGTGTTCGGGCAGCGAGTTCACGAACACGCTGCATCTGGGCGTCGACTGGTTCGACGTGGACGGCGCGGCGTTCGAGGGAATCCCGAACCGCCCTCCGGTGTTCGTTCCCGCCCCCGACCTAGTCGTCCTCGAGGGCACGGTCCTCAATCAGCCGATCTTCGCCTCGGATGACGACGGCGACCACGTGACGTTCACGAAGCTCTCCGGACCCGCCTACCTCACGATCACGACCGCTCCCCCGGACACGGGCATCACCACGACCGGGACCGCGCGCTTGGCGCCCAGCCTCACGGACGCGGGCACGGCCGTCGCGAGCGTGCAGGCGAGCGACGGCATCGCCACCGCCCTTTTGGAACTGCACATCACGGTCCTGGATCAGAACCGTTCGCCGATCTTGGACCAGCCGGAGGACATGGTCACCTTCGTCGGCCAGCCGGCCCGGCAGGATCTCCATGCCAGCGATCCCGACGGCGGGTTCCTCGCGTTTACCCTCGTCGAGGGACCGCCCTACGTGAGCGTGCTCACGATCGATCCCGCGAGCCCGGCCACCGGACGCGTCGAGCTGAATCCGGGCTCCGGTGACGCGGGCAGCACGTACGCGACCGTCGCCGCCGGCGACGGCCTGCTTCGAGACGAGCGAACGTTCGCGATCCAGGTGCACCAATTCGCGCCGACGGCGCCGCTCCTTTGCCGCCCGTATGACATGACGGTCGCGCCGGGGGCACACGCCGAGCAGACGCTGATGGCCACGAGCTACACCGGAGACCTGCTCTCCTTCTTCCGGGAGGCCGGCCCCGCGTTCGCGGACGTCACGACCGTCGACACGGACCACGCTCCCCAAACGGGCCTTCTGGCCCTCAACCCCACGGCGGCCGATCGGGGCAACTTCACGGTGACCGTCGGGGTCACGGACGGGACGCTCCGCTCCTACGAATCGATGCGCGTCACCGTCACCGATCAGCCGATCGTCCGGGCGCCGACTCCCGATGTCTTCGAGTCGAGTTACCGCGCGTACGACCTCCCGTACCTGCCGCAGTCCGTATCGGACGGCGACCTGAACGAGGACGGGTTGCCCGACCTGGTCATCGCGAATCAGGGTTGTGGCATCACGCTCTATTTCGGAATGGGGGCCGGCCAGTTCGGCGAGCGGCGCGACATCCACACCGAGGGCGAGCCGAGGGGCGCCGACATCGGCGATCTCGACGCGGACGGACACCTCGACGTCGCCGTCGCGACGGGGTTTGGCAATCACATCATCGTGTTCAGCGGAGACGGAACCGGGGCCCTGACGCCGACGGCGGAAATGGAGGCCGGACCCAACGTCACCCACGTGGCGATCGGCGACTTGAATCGGGACGGGATCTCCGATCTCGTGGGGGCGAACGAGAACGCGGGCTCGGTCTCGGTCTACTTGGGCCAGGGCGCACGGAGCTACGCCTCGCGCCGGGACTACGACTCGGGCAGCACGCCTTGCTATACGAACATCATCGACCTGAATCACGACGGAATCCTGGACGTCGCGGAGACCACGGAGGGATTGGACCAGGTCTCGATCCTCATCGGGCTCGGCGACGGTACGTTTCTCGCGCGCGTGCCGTACGGTCCGGTGGCGGGACCCACCGCCATCGAGGCCGGCGACTTCGACGAGGACGGCAACCCGGACCTCGTCGTCCCCTCGTTTCACGGGGCCACGATCAACGTCCTCTTCAGCGATCCAAACGGCACCTTCCCGCGTCAGTCGAGCTTCGACTGCGGCATCGCCCCGTGGTCCGTTTGCGTCTCCGACTTGAACGGCGACGCGCACGACGACATCGCCTCCGCGAACACGGCCGACAACTCGATCTCCATCCTGTTGGGGCGCGGCGACGGCACGTTCGAGCCGCAACGGGTTCAGCCCGCGGGGGTCTATGCCCGGTACGTGATCGCGGCCGACTTGAGCGGCGACGGAAAGCCGGACCTCGCCGTCACCAACGAAGGCTCGGGCACGGTGATGATCCTGATCGGCAACGGAGACGGGTCGTTCGGGTCCGGTCGTCATCTCGACACCGAAGCCGAGCCGATGGATCTCTCCCTGGGCGACTTGAATGGCGACGGGAGGTTGGACATCGCCGCGGCCGTTCCAAGCCAGCAAGCGATCCGCTTCCTCGCCGGCCGAGCGCAGGGCGCGTTCGCGCCGGCCGTCATGCTCTTTCCGGGCGGCGCGGCGCAGTTGACCGAGGTCTCGGACGCGACCGGGGACGGCGTCGTGGACCTCATGGTCCCACTCCCCGACGAGGGGTCGATCGCGATCTACCCCGGGGGGTCCGGATTCGGGGTTGCCCCACCGGTTCACGTACCCATTGGAATGGGGTCAGGGCTGATCGTCACCGGAGACTGGAACCGGGACGGGCACCCCGATCTCGCCGTTGGATCGCGGACCGTTTCGCTCCTGTACGGGGACGGGGCCGGAGGATTCGGCAATTCGTTCGAGCTGACGCCGCTCCTGCCGGCCGGTCTTCTGAGAACCGGAGACCTGGACGGAGACGGCATCACGGACCTCATCGTGGGGCAGCAGAACGGATTCTGGGTCTACTGGGGAGACGGCACGGCGTTTCTCCACTTCTCACCCGTGGCCGAATTATTGGGCCCGGCCACCGGATTCGCGTCCGGCGATTTCGATCAGGACGGGCGGCAGGATCTTGCCGTGACCGTCGGCGGGAATAACGGCGGGCTGTACGGCATTCCTCACGGGCAGCTCGCGCTCTACACGTGGAGCGGGGGGCGGGGTCTTCCGCCGACGCGAATCGTCTATCCCGCGGGGCCATACCCGAGAGACCCGGCCATCGCGGATTTCAACGGCGACGGCAAGACCGACCTCCTCGTCGGCGAAAGCGGAGGCGGCGTCGGATTCTTCCCCGGAGTGGAGGGCCACTCGTTCGGCGGACGCCAGGACTACGGCGCGGGAATCCTTCCCTTTGCGTCGGACGTGGGGGACGTGGACGGGGATGGCCGCCTCGACGTCGTGTCCTCCGATTTTCTCGGGAAGACGATCACGATCCTTCGCAACCTGAGCCGGAGCGAGGCGCCTCCGCTCGCCGCGCGCGCGTTCCCCTCATCGGCCGACCCGGTCGTTCGCCTTCGCTCCAACAAACCGTCGGTGTGCGTCCAGGTCGAGCCGGCCGGCGGCGCGTTTCAGCTCGAGGACGTCGACGTTGCGAGCGTGCGGTTGCGGCGCGTCGATTCGGACGCCGAGCCGATCGCGCCCATCGGCATGAAGCGCGTCGTTTTTGCCGACACGGATCGGAACGGAGTCGCCGAGATGTCGCGCTGCTTCGCCAAGGACAACATCCGGCAGCTCTTCGCCGACGTGCGCGGCGCTCGGGACGTCCCGGTCGCGCTCACCGGCGCGCTCTCGGGCGGCCGCCGTTTCGAGGCGCCATTTACGCTGCACGTGATGCCCGGCGCGGGCGGGCCGCCGCTCGCGGCGCGCGTGGCGCCAAATCCCATGAATCCGGCCGCGACGCTCACGTACACGATCGACCGACCGGGTCCCGTGCGGGTGACGATCTTCGACGTGCACGGCCGCACGGTCGCGACGCTCCTCGATTCGAAGTCGGAGGAGCCGGGCGAGCACAAAATCCAGTTCGGCGAGGGCGCGCACGTGGGGGGCGCCCTCGCCTCGGGGATCTACTTCTACCGAGTGGAGACGCGGAACGATCACGTGAATGGGAGATTCGCCGTGCTCAAGTGAGGCCGGTGAATTTGACCGCGGTGCGTTGACCGCGGTGACGCGGCTGGACGCCGGGCCGCCGCGTTGACCCGAGGTCTCCCCTGCCGTACCATGCGCGCGTGTCCACGCAAACGAGGGCCGCCCGCGTGTCGGACGGCTCGCGCCCCATCCTCTTCCTCACCGTCTTCATCCATCTCCTCGGCTTCGGGATCATCATCCCGCTCCTGCCGTACTACGCGCAGACGTACGGCGCGAGCGGGGTGACCGTGGGGCTCCTCTCGACCTCGTTCTCCATGATGCAGTTCCTCTTCACGCCGCTCTGGGGGCGACTGTCGGATCGAATCGGCCGGCGCCCGGTCCTGATCGTGAGCTTGGTCGTGACCGGCCTCTCGTACGTCGTGTTCGCCACGGCCAGCTCGCTCTGGTTGCTCTTCGTCTCCCGCATGCTCGCGGGCGCCGCGGGCGCCGTGCTCTCGACCGCGCAAGCCTACGTCGCGGACACGACGACGCCCGAGGAGCGGACGAAGGGAATGGGGTTGATCGGCGCGGCGTTCGGGATGGGGTTCATCTTCGGGCCCGCGATCGGCGGCATCCTGAGCCACTGGGGCTTCGCGGTCCCGGCGTACACGGCGGCCGCGCTCGCGGCGATCGCGGCCGTATTCGCGTTCTTCCGGCTCCGCGAGTCCCTGCCGCGCGAGGTTCGCGTGGAGCGTCGAGAGGGGCAGCGTCCCGCGGGCGTCACGCTGTTCGGCGCGCTTCGAAGGCCCCGGATCGGGCCCGTCCTCGTGACGTTCTTCGTCGGGACGCTCTGCTTCGCGGGAATGGAGGCGGTGCTCGCGCTCTATTGCCAGCACACCTATGGGCTCGGACCCAACCACATCGGCTACCTGCTCGCGTACGTTGGAGTCGTCGCGGCCACGCTGCAGGTCGGCTTCGTCGGCGCGCTCGCGAAACGCTTCGGCGAGCGGCGGCTCGCGCGCACCGGGATCTTTCTGATCGGCGCCGGATTCATCGCGAGCGGGTTGGCGCCCCCCTTCGCGCTGTTCGTCGTGGCGATGGGCGCCGTGGCGGTGGGGAGCGGCCTCTCGAACCCGACCCTTTCCGGCCTCGTCTCGATCGTCACGTCACCCGAGGAGCAAGGGAGCATCCTCGGCTTCTACCAGTCGCTGGGGAGCCTCGCGCGCGCGGTGGGTCCGTTCCTGGGCGGGCTCGCGTTCGACCGCATCGCCCCGGGCGCGCCATTGTGGCTCGCGGGGGCGACGCTCAGCGCGCTGGTGCTCTACGCGGCGCGGCTCCCGGTGCGGGAACAAGCAGGGTAGGTTTCGTCGTTAAGAGGTAGTTTCGCCACGCCGCCCCGACGGCCCGCGTGCGGGCGCCTCGTTATCGCGAAATAGAACCGCTCCGCGGCTCCCGCCGGAGGCCGCGTTTCAGTTGGGGGACGACCGAGATCTGCACCTCGAAGCCGTATCGGGAAGTCAGAATCACGGGCGCTTCACCTACTTCAAATTGGGCGAGCGATCGGCCCTCGAATCCAGGCACGCTGACCGAATAGTGGGGAGGGGTCACGGTCATCTCGATTGCATTGGACCCATTGATTCGGGTAACGCGAACCGCTTCGCGGCAGTCGCCAGGCCCTCGCACAGACAGGGGTGTCGGGACGAAGTCTCCGTCATGAACGATCACGAGGCGCTCCTGCCACGGTATGTCCTTGGCCCCCCACCGCAACTCCCTCCACTTGACGCGCAAGGTAACCTCGCTTGGGGCGGGCGGGGGAGATGGCCATAACCGGAACTTCTGATCCTCCGGCCGCGGCTCGGAGGACCTCACTCGATCCTGTACGACCCTCTGGATCGGCGGGTCCAATGGCACCAAGGTGAGGTCCCAGCCGTCGTACACCCACACCGATCGGCCGTCGGCGGAGGGACCAATGCCGATTCCCGGCACGGTAAGAAGCAACTCCGATGTCTGGACGTCGATGATTCCGACGCGACCTCCCCAATAGGAGGCATGTCCTTGATCGGCGGTCCAAGTCCCGGTTCGTGATACGCACAGGACTCGCCCGAGGTCGTTGTTTTGAACCCAAAATGCCGGACCTTCCAGATCGACCGTTACCGCTCCGAGAGCATCGAGCGTGCACGTCGTTAGATCCCTACCGCTCCGACTGTGGAACACTCGGTACGGCCCGTGGCCAGAGGGATCGCGCTGTAGCGCGTAACGACTGTCGGGAGAGACCGAGACCCCTCGATGCCGCGAGTGCGTGAACCTGCGGTTCTTCATGTCGTACACCGATACGTCACCGCCCTTCGAGAGGAAGAGAGTGTCTCGCGGGCCCCATTCGAGGTCGAGCGCTTCCGAGGCGATGACATCCTTTTCCTCCGTCCTCAAGTTCCAGACAGTCAATCGTTCTGGTCTTGCCCCGGGGTAGGCCAGATTGAGGACAGCTAGCTTGGATCCATCGTGATTCCACCGGAACCTCGAGCCTTCTGGAAACTCTCCGACACGCTCACCGACGAGATCGACGACCGTGACGCCCCGGTCGGTGTCGTACGCGACGTGAAGGCCGTCAGGGGCAAGCCTCGCCGTGGATGCGGCGGTGATCCAAAAGCCGTCGGTTTGGAACTTGAATCCCGTGAGGTCGTGGCTGGTCTTTCGAAAGTAGTAGATCGCCCATGGATCGAGGCCGGCCGCCTGCGACAGTGTCTTCCCCGGAGCAACAGGAACTGCGCCGGGCACGGCCATGATCGAGAACGGGAATGGAAAGACCGGGATCGAGGCTTCGAGAGGCGAGGGAACGAACACCACGAACAGAAGGAGAGCCGCGGTGATCCTCATTGCTGCTGCGGAGCGGCCGGACACGGCCACGCACCTAGGGCGCTCATGAATTCGCAACGGATGCTCCTCCGCCGGCAAGGCAGGGACCCTGAGCATACATCGCGCCGGCACAACGAACAACGCCCCCGCCACACGAGGCGGGGGCGTTGAATCCTGCTCGACTACGGCGCCACGACCGGCTTGCGCTTCCCTACCGGCCGATCGCCTTCTTGATGCTCTTCCGGAACTTCTCGAGCGCCTCGGCGACTTCCGCCTTCGAGATAATCAGCGACGGACGGAACCGGATCGAGGTCGGGCCGCAGCCCAGCACCACCACGTTCTCCTCGTAGGCGTTCGCGATCACCTGATCGCGGAGCGCGCCGTCCCGTAGGTCGAACGCGCACATGAGGCCCTTCCCGCGCGCGTTCATCACGTGCTCCGGGAACTCCTTCACGAGCGCTTCGAGGCCCCCGAGCAACTCGGCGCCGCGTGCGGCGGCGTTCTCGAGGAGCTTCTCCTCGACCATGATCTCGAGGTAGCGCTGCGAGCGAACCATGTCCACCAGCGTGCCGCCCCACGTCGAGTTGATCCGGCTCGAGACGTGGAACACGTTGTCCTTCACGTCGTCGATCCGGTCGCTCGCGATGAAGCCGCAGATCTGTGACTTCTTGCCGAAGGCGACCATGTCCGGCTTCACGCCGTAGTGCTCGTGCGCCCAGAACTTGCCCGTCAGACCGAACCCGCACTGAACTTCGTCGAAGATCAGCATCGCTTCGTGCTTGTCGGCGATCTTTCGCAGCTCCTGGAAGAATTCGGCGCGGAAATGATTGTCGCCGCCCTCACCCTGGATCGGCTCGAGGATGATCGCCGCGATATCGTCCTTGTTCTGCTCGAAGGCATGCTCGATCTGCGCGACCGCCAGCGCCTCGCGGCGCTTCACGTCGGCGAGCCGGTCCTCGGTCAGCGGGAACTCCACTTTGGGATTCGAGACGCGCGGCCAGTCGAACTTCGGGAAGTAGGCCGTCTTCCGCGGATCGGTCGTGTTGGTCAGGGTCAGCGTGTAGCCCGAGCGGCCGTGGAACGCCTGGTCGAAGTGGAGCACCTTGGTGCCCCGCTCCTCGCGGTAGCCGCGGGCGAAGTTCTTCCGCACCTTCCAGTCGAACGCGGCCTTGAGCGCGTTCTCGACGCCGAGCGTGCCGCCCGCGACGAAGAACGCGTGCTTGAAGTGCGTGCCCATCGCGTGCGCCGCGAACGTCTCGACGAACTCGGCCATCTCGGTCGTGTAGACGTCGCTATTCGTGACGTTGTGGAGGGCCGCCTTGGCAAGCCGCGCCGTGAACTCCGGCGTCTTCACGCCCGGGTGGTTCATGCCGACCGGGTTCGAGGCGAAGAAGGAGAAGAAATCCATCAGCTTCTTCTGGCCTCGGGAATCCCAGATCCAGACGCCCTCGCTCTTGTCGAGGTCGAGGACGAAGTCGAAACCATCGGCCAGCATGTGCTTGGCCAATGTCGCGTGCACCTTGTCGGGCGTCACGCGCACGTTCGTGCCGGTGGCGGTCGGATTCATCGGAGGCTCCTTTCGGGTCATTTCGGTTCGGTTCGTCGTGATGAAAGCGTCTCGGCCCGAGGGCCGCTCAGTCGACCTTGATCCGGTGCTGCTCCTTCGCGGTGGCGAGCACCATGACGGTCCGCGTCTGGCGCACGCCGCGGATCGAATTCAGCTTCTCGATCAGGAGCCGGCGGAACGCCGCCATGTCGGTCACCTTGATCTTCAAGAGCAGCGAGAACTCGCCGGTGATGTGGTGGCATTCGAGGACCTCATCCAATCCCTCGACGGCTTGGATGAACTCCTGCTCGAACTTCGGGTGCTCGACGAAGACCTCCACGAACGCCGTGATGTCGTGGCCCAGTTTCTTGTCGTCGAGCAGCGCCACATAGCCGCGGATGTACCCGGCGCGCTCCAGCTTTCGGATCCGCTCGTTCACGGAGGGAGCCGTCAAGCCGACCACCTTCGCCACTTCGGCCTGCGACATCTTGGCGTTGTCTTGAAGAAGTGCCAGGATCTTGCGGTCGATGGGGTCCGGAGCGTGCCCATTTACGAATGTGGTTCGTTCTTTCACGGTCATCACCTAACAATCTTCGGCATTTTGGCCAGAATAGTCAATATTTATTTTGTTTCGACCCGGGAAGACCCCGCCCCTTCCCCTCTTGTGACCCCGGCATCCAAGGGGTACGCTTAGGGCGGTCCCCTGGAATTCACCTCGGACGGAGGCTCTACCCATCCCATGAAGCGACCGCAAACTATTAAAGGACTTCGAGATAGCGACTACGAGCCCCGCACGGTCAAGGAGGAGATGCGGCACAACCTGATCGTGGCGATGGAGCAAGGCGAGAACCGCTTCCCCGGCATCGTCGGCTACGACCGCACGGTCATCCCCCAGATCGAGAACGCGATCCTGAGCGGGCACGACTTCATTCTTCTCGGCCTCCGGGGCCAGGCGAAGACGCGCCTTCTCCGGAGCCTCGTGCGGTTTCTCGACGAGTGGATTCCCGCCGTCGACGGGTGCGAGCTGAACGACGATCCGCTGTCGCCGATCTGCCCGGCCTGCAAGCGGCGCGCGGCGGCCGAGGGCGACGCGCTTCCCGTGCGCTGGATCCACCGCGACGAGCGGTATCGCGAGAAGCTCGCCACGCCCGACGTGACGATCGCCGACCTGATCGGCGACATCGATCCGATCAAGGCCGCGAACCAGCGGCTCTCGTACAGCGATCCCGAGGTCATGCACTACGGCATCATTCCCCGGACGAACCGGGGCATCTTCGCGATCAACGAATTGCCCGACCTGCAGCCGCGCATCCAGGTTGGGCTCCTCAACATTCTCGAGGAGAAGGACATTCAGGTACGCGGATTTCCGATTCGCCTCCCGCTCGACATCCAGATCGTGTTCTCGGCGAACCCCGAGGACTACACGAACCGCGGCAACATCATCACGCCGCTTCGGGATCGGATCGCGTCGCAGATCATGACCCACTATCCCTACACGATCGACGACGCCATGCGCGTCACCGAGCAGGAGGCGTGGGTGAAGCGCGCCGGCGGGATCGAGGTCGTGGTGCCGAACTACATCAAGGAATTGGTGGAGATGGTGGCCGTGCAGGCGCGGAAGTCCTCGTACGTCGACCAGTCGAGCGGCGTCTCGGTCCGCATGACGATCGCGCTCTTGGAGAACCTGATCTCGAACGCCGAGCGCCGCGCCATCCGGACCGGCGAGCGCCGGCAGGCCGTGCGTCTCTGCGATCTGCAGCACGCGATCGCCTCGATCACCGGGAAGGTGGAGCTGGTCTACGAGGGCGAGCAGGAGGGCTCGGTCGCGGTGGCGAAGCATCTCGTCGGCAAGGCGGTGAAGGAGATCTTCGCGAAGTACTTCCCCGACGCCTACAAGGCGAAGGAAAAGAACGAGGGCTCGCCCTCCGAGTACGACCCGATCTTCCGCTGGTTCGCGACCGGCAAGAGGGTGGAGATCTCGGACGAGCTGCCCACGCGCGAGTTCCACAGCCGCCTCGCGCAGGTGAACGGCCTGGAGGAGCTGCCGAAGCGCTACCTGCAGGTTCGCGACGCGGCGGAGTTGCCGACCGCGATGGAGTTCGTGCTCGAGGCGCTGCACCAGAATTCGATCCTCGCGAAGGAACGGACCGACGAGGCCGCGCTCGCCTACACCGACATGTTCTCGACGATGCTCGGGAAGCCCGAGGAAGCGGACGACTGATGGACTTTCGTTACGCGCGGTGGGACGAGCGGCTGATTCAGAACCTCACGTTCTTCAAGAATCTGCTCTCGCTCTACCACCGGCTCCTCCTCATGACCGACGGCAACGTGGAGGAAGCGCTCCGCGCGCTCGAGGAGCTGGGCGAGCGCTTCGGCTTCTTCAACGAGAAGTTCTCGCTCGAGGACTTCAAGAAGCGGCTCAAGGACGAGGACGCGATCCAGGAGGTGGACGGACGTCCGGTCCTGACGCGAAAGGGCGAGCGGATGATCCGAAAGGACTCGCTCGACCGGGTCTTTGGTTCGCTCGCCAAGGATTCGGCCGGCGAACATCGCGTGCCGCGGACCGGCCAGGGCGGCGAGCGAATCACCGAGACCCGCCCCTACTCGTTCGGCGATTCGGTGTCCGACATCGACTTCCTCTCGAGCGTCCGAAACTCCATGCGGCGCCAGCGCGGCTCGTGGGGCGAGGAGGGGATGAACCTGAGCGAGGACGACCTCGAGGTCTTCGAGTCGGAGCACGTCTCGTCCTGCGCCACCGTGCTCCTGATCGACGTGAGCCACTCGATGATCCTCTACGGCGAGGATCGGATCACGCCGGCCAAGCAAGCTGCGCTGGCGCTCGCCGAATTGATCACGACCAAGTACCCCAAGGACTCGCTCTCGGTCGTGCTGTTCGGGGACGACGCGTGGGAGGTGAAGCTCAAGGATATCCCCTACGTCTCGGTGGGACCGTTCCACACGAACACGAAGGCGGGGTTGCAGCTGGCGCAGCAGATCCTGGCGCGGCAGAAGCACGTCAACAAGCAGGTCTTCATGATCACCGACGGGAAGCCGTCGGCGATCTTCGAGAACGGGCGCTTCTACAAGAACGCGTTCGGGCTCGATCCCAAGATCGTGAACAAGACGCTCGACGAGGCCGTGCAGTGCCGGCGGAAGCGAATCCCGATCACCACGTTCATGGTGACGCAGGATCCCTACCTGGTGCGCTTCGTGGAGCGCTTCACGCAGCTGAACAAGGGGCGGGCGTACTTCTCCGATCTCGAGAACCTGGGCTCCTACCTCTTCGTCGACTTCGCGCAGAACCGCCGCCGCCGCGTGCAGTAGCGGCGGGCGCGGCCCTTCCCGCCGCTCCTTGACGACCCGGGAACCCCATGCTCTACTGGCCTCACGCGATTCCCGCGAAGGAGACGTCGATGCCAAGCTCCCTCCCGCCGCCCACGCGCGCCGAACTCCCGGCGGATCCCATGCCGCTCCACCTCGCGTACCAGGCGTGCGAGGCGATCGCGCGCGCCCACTACGAGAATTTCCCGGTGGCCTCGCGCCTCCTCCGCCGAGATCGGCGGCAGGCATTGGCCGCGATCTATTCCTTCGCGCGCCTGGCGGACAATATCGCCGACAGCGAGCGGCCCACGGCGGACCGGCTCCGATCGCTCGACGAGTTCGAGCGTGACTTTCTGCGCGCACTCGATGGGGAGCCGCCGAATCCGATCCTGGTCGCGCTCACCGACTCGATCGAGCGCCACACGCTTCCCACCGAGCCCTTCCTCGACCTGATCG
>Ga0070699_100001982_pt1 | contig 18467 bp, 19 predicted proteins | sample KBSK1503metaG_FD_65473 | JGI IMG/M metagenome (GOLD analysis project Ga0070699, IMG submission 65473) | Corn, switchgrass and miscanthus rhizosphere microbial communities from Kellogg Biological Station, Michigan, USA - KBS K1-50-3 metaG | ecosystem: Host-associated > Plants > Roots >... | reverse complement strand
TTTGTCATTGGCTCCAACCTCTAAAACAACTTGAAGTTGACGGAGGCCCAACTAGGGAGTTCCAATAGGCACAGAAGCCCTCCTAAATGGTCAAATGAGAAATGTCAAATGATATATGACCAATGATTGGCTTTGATATATGACCAACGATTGCGTTTTAACACACTCTCGGTCTGATCCCGAACCTGTGTAACCATTCCCTCGCCCACGGTGTCTTACCTTTGGGAGGCTAGGCCTCAAACCAGATCAAGGAATCAGGAGTAAGAAAATAAAATGAAGAAACTTGGAAAGTATCAGAAGTTGGCAATAGCTTCTCTCTCAGCGATTGCCTTGGCGGCTTCGATTGCCGTTGCCCAGTCGGTCAAATCCGATCAGGACAAGGGACAGCGCCCTCGTCAGGAATGGCAAGGCCAACGCGGAGACCATGGCTGGGGAGGGATGCGCGGCGGCGGACTCTTCTCGAAGCTAAATCTAACTGATGACCAGAAAGCAAAGATCAAGCAGATCCACGAGAGCTTTGCCGAACGCAACAAACCACTGCGCGAACAGCTCCGAGCCAAGCGGCAGGAGTTGCGTCAGGCGAGTGAAGGCGATACGTTCAACGAAGCGCTGGCCACTCAGAAACTAACGGAAATGGCGGGCCTCGAGGCTAAACTGATGGGCGAGCAATTCAAGCTTCATCAGGAAACTCTTTCCGTGTTAACTGCTGAGCAGAAAGCCCAGCTTGACCAGGCGAAAGCGCAGTTCAAAGCTCGCAGAGGCGAACGGCGCGACAACCAGTAACGTCTCCCCCACGGTACTGGCGGACTCAGATTATTAAGTTCATAACGAGTCCGCCAGCCGTAAACTTTGATGAGGAACGCTTCTGTCAAGCGGCTTCGAACAGGTCTCGGATCTCGACCTGGCGCGGCAGGCACGCGCCGGAGACGAGTCCGCCTTCTCGGAGATCGTCCGACGCTATAATCCTCGGGTGTTCAAGGTTGCCAGTAGATTTTTTCGGCAACGAAGTCTGGTTGAAGAAGCAGCCCAGGAGGTTTTCTTGAAGGCTTTCATTCAACTTAAAAGCTATGAAGGGCGCGGCTCAATGGAAGGATGGCTGACCCGTATTGCTATCAACACTTGTTTGAACATTATTCGCGGAGCAAAGCGCCGCCCCGAACTGACAGTTTCCGATCTTACCGAGGATGAGAGTCACTGGTTGGATGAAAGGCTTGCCGACGCCGCGGGCCAGCTTCACCGCTCGGCCGAACGCAGCCTTGTTGCGGCCGATCTTGCTGATCGTGTACTTGGCGCCTTGTCGCCAGAAGATCGGTTGGCGTTGACACTGATTGACGGTGAAGAAGCATCTGTCAAAGAGGTAGCAGAGATGACGGGATGGTCGGAATCGAAAGTTAAGGTGAGGGCATTTCGCGCTCGCCGAAGGGTCCGCGAAGCTATGGAAAAGTTATTGAGGGGCAAAGAAAACCCAGCTACGTTTAAGCTTGCTGCCGCCAATGAAAGCGAAGGTGAATCATGAAAGACAAACATATTGTCGATATTCTGGAAAATGCTCCGCTCGCGGGCCTGACGGAGAGTGAAATGATACTGATTCGCACTCACGTGAAAGGTTGTGCGGCGTGTCAGCGCGCTTACGAAGCGGCCCAACTTTCGACGCTTCTGATTAAGGAACGCACTGCAGAGGCGATAGAGCCCTCGCCATTTTTTCATACAAGACTAATGGCTGCCTGGAGAGAACAGCAGGCAATCGAGCGAGCGCCTGCGCTGGGTCGCCTGTGGAAATCGGCGGGGGCGTTTGTTTCTTCGTTGGCTGTGACCACAGCTGCGCTCGCAGCTTTTAGTTTTCTTGCTCCCGGTTCCGGAACCACGACGTTGCAAGAGACAGCCGTTGCTTTGAGCCCTTATTCGGCGGAATCGGTGGTTCTCGATCAGAATCAGAGTGATGATCAGATGACTTACGGGCAAGTTCTCAGCACGATTTATGCGAATGACAGCGAGGCAAAGTAAGCTATGGACTACATTGCTAAAAACAAGTGGCAGATTCGCGGTGCGACTGCAATCATTTTTGTGCTTGGCTTTACCGCCGGCATTCTTGCATTGAATGTTTATCGTGGCTGGGTGCGCGGTGTTGGCTCTGGACGCGAAGACAGGTTCGAGCAGTTGTCCAACCGCTTGCAACTAAATGCTGATCAGAAAACCAAAGTGCAACAAATATTGGGCGACACACGAGAACAGTTGCGAGCTCTGCGAAAAGAGTCGGAACCACGTGTGACTGAGATCCGGCAGAAGACCGACGAACGTCTGCAGCAAGTGTTGACACCCGACCAGTGGCAGCGTTTTCAGCAGATGAGAAATGACGGGCGGGATAGACGTGGCCGCGAGCGTGGCGAAGGACCCTGAACCAGGAAGCAGGGGGCAGCAGGAAGGAGGGGCAGGAGGTCATTTGTCATTTATCATTTGGCATTTTTCATTTGCCCATTTGAAGCGAAGGCTATCAAAGATGTTGATTCGCCAATGAATTCTTCATTCGATCCAACCATTCACGGAGGTCTTACAAAATGGCAAATGAAAAATGAAAAATGAAAAATGATAGATGATTCCTGCTTCCTGCTCCGCCCCCTTCCTTCTGTCACCTACCCTTGCCTCCTCTGCTTTTCAGGGGCGATCAGCGCTTTCAGAACTCGACCTGACGCGACGTCGGCCAGAGCTTCATTAGCACTGCTGAGCTCATAAGTAACGAGCTGTATTTGATCCCAGGATTTGGAGCGCTCTGGCTCTGAAATCATCTGAGCGCCACGGTAAAAGTGAGAAAAATCAGAACCCCAGCAACCACGAACGTCGAGATGTTTCTTGTTGAGATCAAGATGAGGGTTAAACGCAGCGCTGTCAGGTAGCGGTCCATGGTCCGTGTATTGCCCCACTATCACCACGTGGCCCGCATCACGCGTAAAACGCATCGCTTGTATTACTGCAACAGGCGCTCCGGTAGCTTCGATCGTTACATCAGCACCTCGTCCATTAGTCTGTTCCCGAATCCAATTCAATCTTTGTTGCTCGTCATTGATTTCAATGTTGAGGACTGCAGCTGCACCAGCTTGCAGCGCCGCATTCAGACGCGATTGAGGTGCGCCCACACAGAGCACACGCAAGGCACCAGAAAGTAACGACACGATGATCGCATTTATCCCCACAGGCCCGGAGCCAAGTATCAGTACGATGTCACCGATTCTGATCTCACTTCGCTCGACGGCGTGAAGCGCTGTTGGCAACGCACACCCGCCGGCCATAAATCTCTCAGGCGCGGCAGCGAGCTTTATGCAACGAGTACCGGGTTTGAGGTAAACGTGGCTGGCCCAGCCACCGCAAAGACCATCATCCAGACCGTAGGTTATGCCATAGACCTTTCGGTGCGGACAGCGTGTGCTGGCTTTGGCTACCAAACAATACCAGCAGGCGTTGCAGGTGCGATGCACATCCAAAAAAGTTACGCGATCACCTTCATTGAATGCTTGTCCCTCGATGTCTAATAGTTCGCCACGAATCTTCTGCAAGAGTCCAACCGTGACGTGACCGGGGACGAGCGGATAGGGAACGCCTTCCAATCGGCCTTGTTGCAAATAGACATCCGTGCCGCAAACTTCGGAGAGTTCAACTTCGAGGAGTGCAGAATTCATTTCCAGTTCGGGCGAATTGACTTCGCGCAATTCAACTGCGGCATTTGGTTTAGGGATAACGGCGACGAGAGGCATCGGAAGTCAGTTTACATTTTCAGGCTCGGCTTCGACAAAAAATTTGCTTACGAGGACGAAATAAAAGAGTAGTGTTCTAATTTGAGATTGTCTTAGTGCATTCTCAGTGTTCATCTGTGTCCTTCTGAAAGCTTGAAACTAAGCGCTATTAAAGGTATAAGGGCTGTCCCCAAAACGTAAAATGTAAGGAAGGCAGGTCATATTTTTGCCGCAGAGTCGACACCGAAAGTCCACCAAAGCCAAGAAGAGGCCAAAGGGCCACTATTCCGCTTCGAACCTCCGAACGTCCTCCGGCAAGAATCGAAATCTGAGAATTGGAGCAATCGCAGTTGTTGCGGTGCTTGCAGTTTCAGCAGTCGCTTATGTCATCACGCACCGGGGACCGAAAGACGGACCCGAGATAGTTACCGCGTCAGGGCTTAAGTATGCTGATTTGCTTCAAGGTGATGGGCCTAGTCCCCAGACGGGCCAGACGGTCTCGGTAAATTACACCGGCACGCTGACCAACGGAAAGAAGTTCGACAGCTCTTACGATCATGGAAAGCCTTTTGATTTTCGCATTGGCACTGGAAGCGTGATTAAAGGTTGGGACGAAGGCGTGATGTCGATGAAGGTCGGGGGCAAGCGCAAGTTGATTATTCCTCCTGGGCTTGGATACGGAGTTCGTGGCTCTCCACCCGACATCCCCGGGAATTCTACGCTTGTGTTCGAGATCGAACTCCTTAGCGTCAAGTGAACCTCACATTCGGCCGGAATTTGGATTGCAATAAGGTTGCATTTCGCCTGATGGAGGATGTACAGGCCTCTTCACTGTGGTAGACTCACCCTTCTCCCTCTTGTTCCCTATCTCAATCCAAACCAGTTGAAAACTAATTACGTCAAGGAGGCAGCGATGAAGAATAAGCCTTTTTCGAAACTGATTCATGGGACACTTATATGTTTGTTCGCGCTGATCTTGTCCACAGCAGTCTTCGCGCAAGGGCGCGGTCATGGCGGCGGCGTTGGTGGCGGACGGGGAGTCGGTGGCGGTAGCGCAGGCGGACCTCCAAGTATTGGCGTTGATCGCGGACTTGGCAATGCGTCGGAACGTTCCGACGGACGTTCCGATCGAGGAGTCGGAACCGCGTCTGATAAATCCAAAGGGCGTTCAGATGCCGGTTTAGATCGAGCGCGAACGGCCAGCTCTAATCTGCGGCGTGCTGACGAAGACTTGGCCGATCATCCAGGTGTTCCGCGTGCCCTGCATATGAGCGCCAACAGTTTGCGGAGCGGATTTCAAGCGGCATTAGCAACTAACCCGAATCTTAAGTTTGGTCAATACGTCGCGGCTACGAGACTCGCGCAGAATTTGGGTTCGCGATTTCCGAACATAACTCGAAACGCAATTCTTGCAGGCTTGGCATCAGGAAGAAGCATAGGACAGACGCTGCATGATCTGGGTTTGAGCGACCACGAAGCTAGTGATGCGAAGAAACGTGCTGACAGCGAGATCAAGCAAGCACGAAAACAGTAACTGCCCAATTTCCTAACAACCAATTTCCATAAAACACTTGGCCCGCACATTGGGAGCGGGCCATCTTTTTTTGCCCGGCATGGCACTTATCTGGATTGAATACTTCACGTAGTGGGCTTAATCTCTCGACGTGGGGAGTTTTCGTTGAGGAAGAGAGAAAAAGATGAGCGGAAACAGCTTGACGATCACCGACAATCGCACCGGAAGACAATACGAAGTCGGTATTGAAAACGGCACGATCAAAGCGATGGATTTGCGCCAGATTAAAGTCTCAGAGGATGACTTTGGGTTGATGACTTACGATCCAGCGTTCATGAATACGGCTTCCTGCAAAAGCCGCATTACTTTTATCGATGGCGACAAAGGCATTCTCGAGTATCGTGGCTATCCGATTGACCAGCTCGCAGAAAAGAGCACCTATCTCGAAGTCGCTTACCTGCTGCTCCACGGCGAACTGCCAACCACGTCACAATTAGCGGAGTGGACGAGAAACATTACCTATCACACGTTCATCAATGAAAACATCAAGAAGGTGATGGATGGCTTTCACTACAATGCTCACCCGATGGGCATGTTTGAGTCCACCCTCGGGGCGCTCTCGACTTTCTATCCCGATGCCAAAGATATCTTCGAAGTTGAATCTCGCTGGAAGCAAATTTACCGGCTCATCGCCAAGGTGCCCACCATCGCAGCTTTTGCCTTCCGTCATCGGATCGGCATGCAGTACGTCTATCCTGACAACGACCTTAGTTACGAAGGCAACTTTCTCAACATGATGTTCAAAACGACGGAGCTGAAATATGAACCGAACCCGGTACTCGAGCATGCCTTGACTGTACTGTTTATTCTTCACGCCGACCATGAACAGAACTGTAGTACGAACGCGATGCGCAGTATTGGTAGTGCGCATACCGATCCCTTTTCAGCTCTCGCCGGCGCGGCCGCTGCTCTCTACGGACCATTGCATGGTGGCGCCAATGAGATGGTGCTGAGAATGCTGAAAGAGATTGGGTCGGTCAAACAAATCCCGGAATACATCAAACGGGTGAAAGCCGGTGAGTTTCGATTGATGGGTTTTGGACACCGTGTCTATAAAAACTACGATCCACGAGCTCAGATAATCAAGCAGGTCGCCTACGAGGTCTTTGAAGTAACCGGCAGAGATCCGATGCTTGATGTTGCGCTGGAGCTCGAGCGTATCGCACTAGAGGATGAGTATTTCGTCAAACGCAAGCTTTATCCGAACGTCGACTTCTACTCAGGGATCATTTATCAGGCGATGCGTTTTCCGGTAGACATGTTTCCGGTGCTGTTTGCAATTCCCCGAACATCAGGGTGGCTCGCGCAGTGGGTGGAACTACTCGAGGATCCTGATCAGAAGATCGCCAGGCCACGGCAGATCTACTTAGGAGCAAGGACGAGAGAGTATTTGCCAATTGAAAGACGAAGGGCTTTGGAGGGTGACTAGTCAGAAATCATTATGACCAATGATTCCCCCACTAGCACTTAAACACCAAGCATTTTCGCCGCTATTTCCTTCAGAAGCTTAGCGCATACTGTCCCGGTGATGTGAAGCGGATCCATCCGGGGGTTGAACTCCACGATATCGGCGCCCACAACATTTCCCTTCAGCCTTCGAATGAGATCGATTGCCTGTCTGGTTGACAGCCCGCCGGGCTCGCGATGTGACACGCCAGGAGCAAAGGCGGGGTCGAGTGCATCAATATCGAAGGAGATGTAAACCGGCGTATCGAATTGAAGCTCGTAGTGGTCGTCATAGCTTTTCATCTCCAGTACTTCCACTCCAAATCTTTCGATCTGTTCGCGCTGATGCGCATTGATTGTGCGGATTCCTACCTGGACAAGACGCTTTACAAGCTTCTCTTCCATGATCCGCGCAAACGGGGAGGCATGAGAATAACGATTGCCCTGAAAATCGTGATAGAGGTCGGGATGCGCATCGAAGTGCAGAATACTCAACTCATCATACTTACGACTGAGGGCCTTGATGATTGGGTAGGTAATCGAATGGTCGCCGCCAAGAGACAGAGGCGCCAGCTTGTCGTTGAGCAGGGTCGCGATCGACTGCTCGATTAGGGAAATCATGTCGCCGCCGGGTAGCGGCTCGATGTCGCCTGCATCGAAGAACGTGTTGTCCGCCCCAAGGTCGACGCCGCTTTCACTCCAGAGGTTCCAGGCCTCTGATCGTAGTGCAGCCCGAATTTGGCCCGGCGCATCTGCGGACCCTTTCGTGAACGAGGAGTTCTCGTCGTAACAGAATCCTATTAGCGCCAGTTTTGCCGGCGAAGGCTGCATTTCAGACATGGTCAGCTCCACAAGAGATCAGCGTCAGAATACAAGAGGGGACAAAGGTTAACGAGGAAAACGGGAATTTCTGACTAGTGAAGGCATCAAAGAGTTGACGCCACGTAAGTCGGTATCAACTTATAGTCAGGGTTCCTTCAAATAGGTACGATCTGGTGCACCCGGCAGGGCTCGAACCTGCGACCTTCTGATCCGAAGTCAGACGCTCTATCCAACTGAGCTACGGGTGCGCGAGCGAGGTAAATGGTAAATCGGAATTGTTCAGGGGTAAAGTGCTCGTCTCGCTGAGACTTTACGCTTCCAGCATAGCCACTCAACGTCAGAACCGGTGAGCGGTAGCGACCGGGTCAATCTTGGGGTGCACTCAAGTATCGTTTCACCAAAAGCTTGTGCAGTCCGCGGCGAATATGGGCCACTCCCTTAAATCTGACATGCTGACAATAGGACGGTTTGCGCTTTCCCCCGATGTTGAGCCTTCCGCACGTTTGACCCGGTCGCTACCGCTCCCCGGTTCTGACGTTGAGCGTGCGTCTCTTTTGTTACTGGGCCATTTGACTAGAGACTTTGAGGTGCCTGGAACTTTGTACCTGGTGCTTTGAACTTTGATGTGATTTCCCTGAGGATTGAAGAGCATCTAAGCACCAATTACAAAGCACCAAGTACAAAAGCACAGACGCTCAATAGGACCACTCTCTAAACGACATTACTGCCCCTGAAACTCTTTACGAACAAACCGCACGAGTTCCTGAATCTCTTCCGGCTTTAGCTTGTCTTTGAAAGCCGGCATGCCATCGCCCCCAGTGTTTATCTTTTTCACGAGGTCGGCATCCGGATGGTGAATAGCATGTGGGGCCTTCAGCGATGGGACCTTCAACTTCTTGTTGTCGATCTTAACGGTCCCACCTTCCGCGTTCTCGCCATGACACGACTCGCAGTTCTTCTTGTAGTTAGCTCGGGCCGCGGCAAACTCGTCCGGCGTGGCTTTCGCCGCCGCCGGCGATGCCGTTGCGTTGGGTGAAATAGTTGCGGTTGACGGTTGTGTCGTCTGCGTACAAGCGAAACTCAAGAGCGCAACGAGGGCGCAGAAAAGCGTCAGCCTAATAGACTTCATGTATAGGTTTCTCCACAGCGTTAGGTGTTCTTATTGCTAGGGCGCGAGCGAGTATAACGAACACAGGCGTCAGTTGTCAGTGGTCCGTTGTCAATGGTTCGTTGTCAGTGGTCAGTGGTCAGTAGTCAGTAGTCAGTGGTCCGTTGTAGGGTAGGACCGCGAGATACCCCTGGCGAACTGACCACTGACCACGGACTACGGACTAACTGACCACTGACCACTGACAACTGACAACACCTCATTTCTTCAACGTCACAACCCATTCCGCAATCTCTCGCTTTTCCTGCTCAGTTAATTTCGTGGCAAACGACCGCATGGGCGGCTCAAGACCGTAGACCTTAGGGTCATTCAATAAGCCAACAATATCGTCAACAGTGCGCCGGGGTTTTGCAGAGACACCCAGCAAAGGCGGGAATCTTAGCGCTCCTTGACGAGCACCTTCGCCGTGCTCGCCATGACACATTGCGCAGAACTTCGTGTAAGCCGCAGGCGGGCCACCTTGGGATGAGGCACGAGTGGTCGCCGCAGCTGGGTTCTGGCTCTCCAACTTCAAAGGCGTTGGAACAAAAGGCTCCTTGCGAAATGCTTCCTCATCTGCAGCCTGGCGTGCGAGTTGTTGCCGAACGCGCGGGTCTCTCCTGTCACTCAGATAAGAGACGACTGTCATCGTGACAATCAGGAGCGCGCAAACACTGAGAATCGTCCCTGCGACAAGGCGTTGGGGCTTTCTGGAAAACTTTTGCAGTGCGGCGAGATCAAGCCAGGGAAGTAATGTTAGAGTGAGAAATACAAACCCCGGGAACACGACAGCGACAACTGAGCCCAAGCGACCGGGCACGTATTTTAGAGATTGATAAAGCCAGAGAAACTGCGCCCCCGGACGCGGCAGGTAATCTGCCGTCAGCGTCGTGGCTGCCGGGCCCAGGGAAGCCGGGTACTTCAGCGAATAAATAGCCAGGAGACCAAAGACCAAAGATCCGGCTACGACTTGCCGCGCGAGATTCGGCAAGCAGACGCGTCCTTTTGCGATCGGATTCACGCTTCGCCCTAACGCCAGGTTAAGACCGGAAAATCTCCAAGCGATTACAATCAAGATCAAGAAAGGCGTAACCAGCAGATGGAGCGCAAAGAATCGGGAAAGCGTAAGAGTTGAGATCTCGTTTCCTCCCAGGGCCCAGAGTCGTGCTGTCCTGCCGAGCAATGGAAGTCCCGAAAGAATACCTTCGGCTACTCGTGTGCTGAAAAAAGCGCGCGCGTCCCAGGGAAGGGAATAACCCGTTGCGCCCGCAACCATGACCAGTGCGAGCACGATTACTGACGCAATCCAATGAACAGTAGCGGTATTGTAGGCATCACGCCGGAACAAACGCACAATATGAAGAAAGAGGAATAAAGGTAGCCATTGCGACGCATGGTGATGGAGGGATCGAATCCATGATCCGGCCGGCAAAACCTTTTCAATAAAAGAAACGGTTGTGTGAGCATGATCGACAGAAGGTACATAGTAAAACGCGAGCAGCACTCCTGTCAGAAACTGCACGAGCAAGAGTATCCCCACGATGCCGCCGCTGGTTTGCATCCACGCACCCCAGCCATTTTCAAAGAAACCACTGTGTTCGCCCGGCGATTTGCCAGTGAGATCGACAACCGGGCTGGCCGCTTCCCTCAGCCCCGTTCCGGTTTCCGTTGAATTCATGCGCGTGTGATCCGTTGCTCGTTATTGTTTTCGAAAAACTGATACTCCACTTGCAGCTTGCCATCCTGCACACGTGTCGGCAGTGGATCGAGACCGCGTCTGGCGGGCCCACTAATTCGCGAGCCATCGGCGGCAAAGTAGCTTTCATGGCAAGGGCAAGAGAATCGTCTTGTATCCGTTTGCCACGACACTTCGCAGCCTTCGTGTGGACAGATGGCGGAAAGCACCTGATTGTTCTTCGTCGGAAGGACGTAAACGATGTGTTCTTCCGTTGAAGTGGCCCAACCCGCGATGTGTTCGGCGGCAATCTTTTTCGGAAGCGGCTGGTTGCCGGTAAGCTCTGTCAATGGCGCAACATCGATCCACGTGTTGCTGGATCCTGTTGTTCCCGGCCTTAGAAAACGATAAGCAGCGGTGGCAACAGATGCGAAGACGCCAGCTAAGATGCCCAGAGGCACCAGTAGCAGGAAAGCGCGACGAGATTTGTCTGGTGCGGCGGACGCGTTCTCAATATGCATGGGCAGTCATTCTCTATAGATGGGCGTCCATAGGCAAGCCACAGTCGCTTAAATATCAGACGCTCGAGGCCACTAGTTTCTTCCCAAGTTGCAATCAGCCTGGATACTGGGCAGAATAACTTAGCTTCGCGAACTTACCTGCGGAATCGGCTTCAACCAGACTTAGAGGTGAATAAATCATGAGTAGCGACAAGGATCAAACCAACCCCCCACGTGGTTCCCTTCGTCTTGCCCCCACTTGTTCCGAGATCGAGGAGCAGAAAGCAAAACTGCCAAGGCAGTTCGTCAATTTCACTTTCTATCGTGCGCGTCCTGAATGGCGACTGCTCTCCGCAGCAGAGAAGCGGCAATGCAGGGACGAGTTTGTAAAGACAGTGGATGAGTTTCGCCGGCCTTTGTTAATACATTCCTATTCAACCATAGGCTTGCGCACGAATGTGGATTTCATGATCTGGCGCATTGGCTACGAGCTTGAGCCGATTCAGGAGATGACCTCGCGATTGAATAAGACTGAGATGGCGAAGTATATCGAGCCCACTCAATCCTTTCTTTCAATGACGAAGCGCTCAATGTATATCGATAAAGACAATCCCGAACACGTTGAGGACAGGCTGCACATTGTGCCGGGCAAATCACAATATCTTTTTGTGTATCCGTTTGTGAAAACGCGCGAATGGTATACCCGGCCCGCTGAGCAGCGTCAGGAGATGATGGACGAGCACATCCGCATCGGCACGAAATACCGTTCGGTCAAACTCCACACGACCTATTCGTTTGGCCTTGACGATCAGGAATTTGTGGTGGCGTTTGAAACTGACCAGCCTTCAGATTTCCTCGATCTCGTTCAAGAGCTTCGTGAAACCAAAGCGAGTTCTTACACGCTGCGCGACACTCCGATGTACACGTGCCGGCAGCGCTCGTTGGGGGAGTGTCTCGAAGCGCTTGGTTAGCTATCCACAGATTACGCACACAAGGAAGAAACCACCGTTACTTAGCGCAATTTGTTTGCGCATAGTCTGCGGAATCTGTGTAATCTGTGGACATCTCATCGCAGCCACAACTCTTTACTCGCAAACGAAACAGAACGCCGAGTACCTTTGGTATGAGGCGGAAAACATGCGCGGCTTTGCAACAAAGCCGACCGGTGAACCGGTGCAGAATCCTTCCTGGATGAATCTGCCGCGGGCGAAAGCTCCAGGCTGGGGCATGAATGGACCAGGCGTGTCGGCTGAATGGTCGCAGGGTGGCGAGAGTGAGTGGAACTCCGCCGCCGCCAGTGCAGACGAAACAAAAGCGAGCATCTACCAGGACCTGATCGTTCCCCGTACGGATGATTATCACCTTTGGGTGCGTTATGCCGACTGGGCCAACAAGACCGAGAACTTCACGATCCGGGTCAATCAGAATGGACGCGAGGTCTTTCGTCACGAGTTCGGTACGAAAGATCTGATTGATCCGCACGATGAAGTAAGCATGTACTGGGGCTGGGCATTTACGTGGGATAGCGCGACGACAGCACTTCACAAAGGACCCGCACGCATCTCAATCGATATTGAAAAAGCCAGCGGGGCTCGACGTCATGTGGATTGTTTTCTTCTCACAAACGATCTGTCGTACAAACCGGTGGGCCGGCAGAAGCCTGATTTCGCGGCCATGCACTACCTCCGAGAATGGTCCAACACGCGCAGTCCACTTAGTTCGTTAATTCAAAGTGCCAACCCCGTCACAGTTCCCCCGAACTGGGTGCGGCCAAAAATTGCAGGCCGTGATTTCCTGATGCCCTGGAACATCGCGAAAGAGTTCTGGCCACTCTATGACAAACCTCCAGCGGAACGTCCGCTTTATCCATTTAATGCCGAGCCGATAGAGGAGTTTTTAGCAGAGTACAAAGGAACGCGCGAAGTCCCTATTTTTCAGTCAAAACTCATCGCGCCAGTGATCTACATCAACAACCTCCCAGAGTATCTGAAGGAAGGAAGTCCGTTTCTTCGGTACCTTCGTGAGACGAAAGTGCCGTTTGCTGTCCTGATCAACTATGGCACAGCCCAGATGTCCGAAGCGGAAGGACAAGCGGCGTGGAAACTTTTGACAGGCGAATTGAAAGATCAATTTCTTGGTTGGATCTCTGGCGAGAGTGTCGGTTTCGTTTGGGATTATGCCCCCAAGGAGTTGAAGATTTCTCCCTCAATGTCGCGCAGGGAACTCCTGGAAGCCCACCGCGTGTTTTATACGAACGCGATTGCGCGAAAATGGAGGGAAACGTTTCATACCGAGACCGGACCGATGTGGGACAAATTGATCCCCGCGCAATCAACTTCGAGCACTTCATTCGCACATGCTCTCTCGGAATGGGGGGTTCGTTTGCTGGGTATGGAAACGGCCGCTGTGCAACCGATGACAGCGATGCGCATAGCGTTCACCCGTGGCGCGGCACGACAGTATGGCGGTGCTTTTCTCTACTACCACGCCCCGAACTTCGGTGATACAGCGACCACATTTACAAGAGCACAGAACTTTGCCGGTCCCGACTTCTTCTTTTACTCCCGCTATGGCCCAACGATGGGGCCGTCGCTATCCTGGTATCGCAAGAGCTACTATCTTTACTACATGGCGGGCGCCTCCGCGATCTACCTCGAACAGGGCTTCGATCAGTTTTTCAAGCCGGGTCCGGGCGACAATCCTTACCAACTGAATCCACTCGGACGCATTACCGATGAGTTCGTGGACTTTGCAGAAAAGCATCGCGATCGCGGCACGCCCTATACGCCCGTGGCATTTCTTTTGGACCCTGCACACGGTTGGGAGATGACTGATTATCCGCAGTGGCCTTTCGAGGTGTCGCAGATCGACCGCGGCGATCGCGCGCTGCGGGAGTTGTTTGGAGTGGCTTACTATCCGGGCACCGTCGTCGAAGGAGAACCCGCCACCTCTGATCGGCAGGTTTTCGTGTCGAGTATCTTCGGCGACATCTTCGATGTGTTGGTTGCTTCCGAACGAGACGGTGGCGCGCTCCTTAAGGAGGGCGCAGGCGCCGGAAAAGTTTCAAGCCCGCTTTCTTCCTATCGCGCAGTTGTTGTCGGAGGACACATTGATTGGTCACCGGCCTGGGTTCAGAAGATCGGCGATTATGTCCGTAATGGTGGAACCGTCGTTATCAATGCAGCGCAGATCCAGGGCGTGCCCGAACAGCTTCTTGGTGTTCACCTGACCAACGAAACCGTCGAAGCCGATAGCGCGCGTTGTCTTTCGCCCGGCGAAGCGCCTCAAGATCTAAATGGCCAGATGTTTCGTTACGAGAAAGCAGAATTGAAAGGTGCGACTGTGCTGCTTGCTACGGCCAATGGAGATCCATTGGTTACTGTGAACAAGGTTGGGAAGGGAAGCGTGATTTTTTGTACGGTGCCGGACTTGCTCGGCGAAGATGAGCGCATCACACCTTTCGCTGCGCACATGTTGGCTCACGTTTTCTCGGATGTGACTCCAGTGAGAGTAAGTGGCGATGTGGAGTATCTAATCAATCGGACGGAGAGCGGCTGGGTCGTTACTCTTTTCAATAACAACGGAGTCCGCAAGCCGCAACAAGGTTTGGCCCAAGTCGATCGAAATGCCTATGTAATTGCCACGATCAACCTGGGAACCGTGAAGGTTCAGAGCGCGAGCGATTGGATCGTCGATAAGCCACTCGCGGTGCAGACTCAAAATGGATCGCAAACTCTGAAAGTCCAGATAGCCCCGGGCGCTGTCGCAGTCGTTGAACTCCGCACGAACCCCTAAGATTGAATGGCTGCAAGGTCGAAAGCCACTCACCGACAACTAAACATCTCAATGTAAGCAGGCTCTCAGGTTGGGAAGGCAGACCCTGTCCCCGCCCAACTTTGAATGCCACCTACCAACAAACAAACATCTCAATCTAAGCAGACTCTCAGGTTGGGAAGGTGGACCCTGTCCCCGCCCAAGTTTGAAAGCCATTCAATATTCAAACCAGCAACCCCACTTGAGTCATCTCTCAGGTTGGGAAGGTGGAGCCTGTCCCCGCTCTTACGTCACAAGAAAATTTCATCTAGACTAACAGCGCAGTCTCAATCTCATCCTCTCCAAAGGAGCTTCCTCACATGGCTCGCAAATGGTCGAACCTCAATCTCCCAGGCGCACTCCACTATGTAACCGGCAACTTTCTTGATCGCACTCCAGTTTTTACTGATCCTGAGTGCTGTAGGGTTTTCCTTGATGAACTGCAAACACTAAATCGCAATTGGCCCAGCAAGCTCATCACCTATGTGTTGATGCCCGATCATTTCCACCTCATTACCAATCCGCGTGACGGCAGGATCAAGGAATTCACCGGCCACTTGAAAGCGGTTGCCGCGAAGGCAATTGTTCGAACTAACACACGCTTTGTTTTTAAAGAGACAGATAAAGGTCATCTAGTCTGGCAAGAGAGCTTTAAAGATGTGGCGTTGTGGAGTGTCTGGATGATCTGGCAAAAGATCAACTACATCCATGCTAATCCGGTAAAAGCAGGATTAGTGAAGTCTGCCAAAGAGTACTACTGGTCGGGCTTTAGATCGTTTTACTCACAGGGTGATGAACCATTGGCGGTGGATCATGACTGGTGGTGGCCGGAGGACTCAGAGAAGCTGTCGAAGGCCATGAAAGAGAGGGGATGGTACACCTTTGAAAAAAGAAAGATGAAGAGTTAGCAAGCATGACTTGTTTGGAATAATCAAGAGTGGCTTTCAAACTTGGGCGGGGACAGGGTCCACCTTCCCAACCTGAGAGTTTGATTAGATTGAGATGTTAGTTGTTGGTAAGTGGCTTTCAAACTTGCGGGGACAGGGTCCGCCTTCCCAACCTGAGAGTTTGATTAGATTGAGATGTTTAGATGGTGGTGAGTGGCATTCAAAGTTGGGCGGGGACAGGGTCCGCCTTCCCAACCTGAGAGTCTGCTTGGATTGAGATGTTTAGTTATTGGTGAATGGCAATCAAACTTGAGGCGGACCTGGTCCACCTTCTTTATTTTAGTTCCGTCGATTTCCAGTTAAGCGCAACAGAAAGAAGAAGAGGTTGATGAAGTCCAAATAGAGCGACAGTGCACCGACCACTGCGTAGGCACCTACGCGGCCGTCTGGGAGTGCCACAGCCATTTGCTTCAGGCGTTGCGCATCCCACGCCGTAAGACCGGTGAAGACCAACACGCCGACCACCGAAATTACGAACTGCAATGCTTCGCTGTGCCAGAAGAAACCGACAACTGAGGCGAGAATAATACCAATCAAGCCCATAAAGAAGAATTGGCCCACGCCTGCCAGACTTCGCTTGGTTACTGAACCGAACACTGCGGTGGCGCCGAACATGCCCGCGGTGATGATGAACGTCGAGCTTATGGAAGCACTGGTGTAAATCAGCAGTATCACGGATGTAGTTACTCCCGTGAGTGCCGAGTACAACATGAAGAGACCAGCCGCCGTTGCCGGCCCAATCTTGTTGACCCGGGCCGAGAGGAAAAAGACGAGCCCGAGCTGCGCGATAATGAGGATCCAAAACAGCCCACGATTGAGTATCACAGTCTCGATTAATGTAGGCGACGACGCCACTACAAAAGCGGTGCCAGCCGTTATCAGCAGGCCGACAAACATCCAGCCATAGACCTTGCTCAGAAAAATGCCAACGCGCTCATCACGCAGGTCCACGGAAGCTACCGCAGGTTGGTTCCAGCTCATAATTTCCTCCCCAAAATCATTCAACTCCCAGCGATGGTCTCATTATATTCTTCTTCGTGAAATTTGACCCGTCGCCGGTGCTCAAGAGTGCGGGACAACCTGATCCCTCAGCAGGGTTGGAACATAACCAGCAAGTTGAGTGTTGCGAACCGGCCAGGTCGCTACCGCTTCCTGTTCTGCGGTTGAGTATCATTTCAATAGACAATTCTTAGGGCGGGATCTGGCACACACGAGCCTTTGAATCAAGACATCACCAATCCTCTCCCCACTCTGGCTCACTAGTTTGTCGTGTTCAAGATCTTGATCAGGTCTGGGTGATCGCTGTAGTCAACGTTCTCTATTTTCCAGCCCTGTACCCGTTTGACCATACGAAACTTAATCTTCGTAAGTTGTCCGAAGTTCTTAAAACTCACAACTACGGTTGCCTTGTCGCCTTCCAGCAGTGGCGAACCGATTTGAAACTGAGTGATTTTCGTATCCTGAGCATTGTAGAGCGGGTCAAAATCGAGATTCCCAACCTCGCCTTCCGGGGTGTCGTGGATGTCTTTCCAAATCAGATCCGCGAGTTGCTTATCAAAGAACTTATACAGGTTCACCTTGCCGCGAGCTTCGAACAGGTGGCCCCTACCGTTGTTGTGCACTCGATACAAATCCTGGATGACGCTCGCGGGCGAGCTCAAAGATTTTGCCGTCTGCGCCGACATTGAAATTGTGCTGGTCAGTGCTAGAGACAATAAGAATAACCAAACAACTGGGGTCGTCATCGAAGTTCGGGTGTTCATTGTTGTGATTCCAAACCAAGTCTCCGACTAAGTGCCGAGGTGCCTGACCTTCCGAGGATTCTCTACGGCTTCTTACTCTTACCTTTTCCGTCGCCCTGGCCCTGCGACTGCGCAGGCGGTCCCTGCTTCTGCTGTGGTTGTGGTTGTTGTGCTTGAGCGGGAGGACCTCGACGCTCAGCCGCATTCTGGTGCGGCGCTTGCCGCATCTGTTGCACCGCTTGTGGTGGTCCTTGTTTACGTTCGACGTTCTGTCGCGGTTGTTGCGCCTGTGGTGGAGGACCACGTCGCTCGGCCGCATTCTGGTGGGACGGTTGCCGCATCTGTTGCACAGCTTGCGGTCGCTCCATCCGAGGTGCCTGTCGCACCGGCGGTTGGATCGTGCGCAGTGGTTGACTACGCTGCGTTTGAGGTTGCGGTTGCCGCACTTCTTTCTGCACTTGTTGACGTGCTGGTCTTCCTACTCGCTCTCCCTGGGCTTGTCCCCGTTGTTGAACTCTTGTGAAAGCACGCTCAGCGTTCTGCTGTTGAATTTGAGCTTGCCTCTGCTGTTGCTGAGCTTGCCTCTGCTGTTGCTCGAGCTGCTGCATTTGCCGGCGAGCATCTTTATTGCCTCGAGCTGCCTCGGCAGCGGTCTGGGCCATTTGCTGCCTGCGGGCCGCGTCTTGTGCACCTTGATCGGATGTTCGAGCTGCTTCCGCCTGTCGCTCATCCCTGATCTGGAGCTTTTGGTTCTTAGCTCTCTCCGGAACAGGTTCTACACGCATGACTCGCGGTAAGTCTCTTCTAAAGGGCGACGCCATAGGCGCGGCACTCGTCATCACTGGTGTGTTGTAAAGCTTCTTTGCAATTCCCGGCGGCAGATCAATCCTACCTCGGCCCCAGGCGGAATGAAGCACTGCATTTCTGAGCGGAGTTATCGTCAGTGGATCCAGAACCGGCCGTACTTGCGCCAACGTCTGACGATCGGCTCTCGTAACACGCCGCGGGTCGATGATCTGCGTAAAGTTATCGACCGGCACAACCGTGACCGCGCCAGGCACATTGAGATTAACAACC
>Ga0070699_100001981_pt1 | contig 18468 bp, 18 predicted proteins | sample KBSK1503metaG_FD_65473 | JGI IMG/M metagenome (GOLD analysis project Ga0070699, IMG submission 65473) | Corn, switchgrass and miscanthus rhizosphere microbial communities from Kellogg Biological Station, Michigan, USA - KBS K1-50-3 metaG | ecosystem: Host-associated > Plants > Roots >... | reverse complement strand
CGGCCGCTCGAACGCGAGCCGGTGGACCTGTCCCGGCTGGCCATCGAGACGACCAGCGACGCGCGGGTGGCGCGCGGCGACCACCGCTGGCGGCTGGAGCTGCCGGACGAGCCGGTCCTGGTCGAGGGCGACGAGCACCGTCTGCATCAGGTGCTGGCCAACCTGCTGAGCAACGCGGGCAAGCACACCCCGCCGGGCTCGACGGTCAGCGTCGCGCTCACCCTCGGCGACGCCTCTACTGGTGCTCCGCCGGGCGCAGCCGCGCTGCAGCGGGGCGTCGTACCCCTGGGCCCGCGGGTGGAGCTGAGCATCACCGACGACGGTCCCGGTATCCCGCCCGAGCTGCTGCCCGAGCTATTCGAGCGGTTCACCCGCGGTGACACCGGCCGCGCCAGGGACGCCAGCGCGGCCGGCAAGAGCACCGGCCTGGGCCTGGCCATCGTGGACGCGGTCGTCGCCGCGCACGGCGGCAGCATCGCCGTGACCAGCCGCCCGGGCATAACCAGGTTCGCCATCTTCCTCCCGCTGCTGCCCGAGCCCGCCGGCCAGCCGCAGGCCTCCCCGGTCTGACCCGTCCCTGGAACCGCTTTGCGGGCGGATGCGTCCAAAGGACACTTACCGGAATTAGGGCCGGAATCAGGGGGAGCAATGAAACCACTACGTATATCCGCCTGCCTGCTGGGCGGGCTGCTGCTGACCGGGCTGGCGGCCGGGTGTGCCTCGGCCGGAGCACAGCCGCCGGCCTCGGGTCACCTCGCCGGGAGGCTGGTCATGGAGGGCGGCCCGATGGGCCCGGGCGGCACGCAGCCGCGTGAGCGGCCCATGTCCGGCACGGTGACCTTCACCGCGGCCGGGCACCAGCCGGTCACGGTCAAGGTCGGATCCTCGGGGACGTTCTCAGTGCCGCTGCCGGCCGGCCGGTACCAGGTCTCCGGCCGGTCGCCCGAGGTCGTGGAGATCGACGGCGGGCGCAGCCGGGAGCTGCCGTGCACGCAGCCGGCGTCGGTCGTGGTGAGCGCCGGGAACACCGCCACCATCACGCTCGCCTGCATCGTCCCGTGAGGCGGCCGGCCAGGTCGGCCAGCCGGCCGTGTGCTAGTTCTAGGGCATGGATACTGGCGAGCGGCGGCTCGTGGCGACCATGCCGCTGCACGCGATCACCTCGGCCTACGGCGAGGATGGCCTGCGCGCCCGGTTCGCGGCCGAGATCGAGCGGTGGCCCGAGGCTGACCAGCGTCGCCTGACCCAGGCCCTGGCCCTCGCCGGGCGGCTGCACGCCGCGGACCGCCGCGAACGCGAGCCGTACGTCAACCACCTGCTCCGGGTGGCGATCCGGATCATGTCGCACTACGGCGTGCGCGACGGCGACGTGATCTGCGCCGCCCTGCTGCACGACGCGGTCGAGGATCACGCCGCCGAACTGGCCCAGGACGGCACCCGGACGGCCGCGCTCGCGGTGCTGGCGGAGGAGTTCGGGCCGCGGGTGTCCGGGCTGGTGGCGGCGGTGACGAACCCGGACTACGCGCCCGACCGCGACGAGCACGAGCAGTACCGGGAGCACGTCACGGAGAGCCTGCGCCGCGACCCGTGGGCGCGGGTCATCAAGGCCTCCGACTTCACCGACAACGGCGTCGGCCTGATCCACGCCACCGGCCCGCGCCTGCGCAGGCTGGCCGCCAAGTACGCGCCGCTGGTCCCGGTCCTGCAGGAGCTGATCGCGCTCCCCGATACCCCGCTTGGCGCTCCGGCCAGGCAGCGCATCTTGGCGCAGCTCGGCCAGGCCGCGGACCGCTTCGCCGTCATCTTGCCCGCGGACGGCTAGACGCTTCCGGACAGAAAATCCACTCCCGGGCCGTCGCCTCGGCTCGCACCAGGCGGCCGAAGTACGGCTCCGGGAAGTGCGCGGCGGCGGCCAGGTCCTGGCTGTCCAGCAGCTCCGCGGTGAGCCGCTCCCGGACGGCCCGGGCGGCGGCCGCCTGACCAGACAGCTGCTCCCTGTGCAATCCTGCCCGGTAGCTATGAACGCGTGCGACAAAGTGCTGGATCTTAACTACTGCGATCATCGGGACCGGTAAAAACAAAGGGATGCCGGAACTTCCCGAGGTCGAGACCGCCCGCCGCCTGATCGCCGACGAGGCGCTGCACCGGCGTATCGCCGACGTGGATGACAGCGACACGTTCGTCTGCCGACCGCACTCCCCCGGTGAGCTACGCGCCGCGCTGACCGGCCGGACGCTCACCGCGGCCTGCCGACGGGGCAAGACGATGTGGTGCGAGACCTCCGAGGGCGGGCCCGACCTCGGCATCCACCTCGGCATGGGCGGCCGGATCGTGGTCACCTCAGGGGACGGCCGCGCGGCCGAGGGCGGCGGGCCGCGACGGCGCGACGCGCAGCCGCGCAAGGCCGAGTGGGACAGGTTCACGCTCGCCTTCGCCGACGGCGGCAGCCTCGTCCTGTTCGACAAGCGCCGGCTCGGTCGGGTCCGGCTCAACCCGGACATCGACGCGCTCGGGCCGGATGCCGCCGAGGTCACCGCGGCCGAGTTCGGCTGCCTGGTCACCAGGGGGTCGGTCGCGGTCAAGGCCCGGCTGCTCGACCAGTCCCGGATCGCCGGCGTGGGGAACCTGCTGGCCGACGAGATCCTCTGGCAGGCCAGGGTGCATCCGGCGGCGCGGACGGACACGCTGCGGCCCGAGGACGCGGACCGCCTCTACCGCGCGCTGGAGTCCGCGCTGACATCCGCTATCGCCAGGGGCGGGGTGCACACCGGCGACATCATCGCGGCCCGGCACCCCGGCGGCAGCTGCCCGCGGTGCGGCGCCGAGATGCGGCACGGAACGGTCGGCGGCCGCTCCACCTGGTGGTGCTCGCGCGAGCAGGTTCCGGGCTGAGATGGCAAGTCCATGCCGCCGCCGGACCGTTCCGGACCGGCTTTGCTCATAGGGCGTACATAACTCGGCTTCAGCCGCCACCGAGCGTGATCGCCGATCCTCACTGCCATGAGAGTTCCCCAGGTGGACATCGTGGTGCCCGTTCGTAATGAGGAGCGTGATCTCGCGCCCAGCGTCCGGCGGCTGGTCGGCTTCCTGCGCGAGAGCTTCCCGTTCAGCGCCCGGATCACGATCGCGGACAACGGCAGCATCGACGCCACCTGGGCGATCGCCGACAGGCTGGCCCGCGAGCTGCCTGAGGTGCGCGCGGTCCACATGGAGCTGCCGGGACGTGGCCGGGCATTGCGCGCCATCTGGTCGCAGAGCGAGGCCGAAGTCCTCGCCTATATGGATGTCGATCTGTCGACAGACCTGAACGCCCTGCTTCCGCTGGTCGCCCCGCTGCTGTCCGGGCACAGCGACCTGGCCATCGGCACTCGGCTCGCCCGTGGCTCCCGGGTCATCCGGGGGCCCAAGCGGGAGCTCATCTCGCGCGGCTACAACCTGCTGCTGCGGACCCTGATGGGGGCGCGCTTCTCCGACGCGCAGTGCGGCTTCAAGGCGATCAGGCGTGACCAGGCCCGGGCGCTGCTGCCGCTCACCAAGGATACCGGCTGGTTCTTCGACACCGAGCTGCTCGTGCTGGCCGAACGCGGCGGGCTGCGCATCCACGAGATCCCGGTGGACTGGATCGACGACCTGGACTCGCGCGTCGATATCATCGCCACCGCCCTGGCCGACCTGCGCGGTATGGCCCGGCTCGGCGTCGGTTTCGCGCGCGGATCCCTCCAGGTCCCGCAACTGCGCGGACCCATTCTCCGGCCCGCCGCCCGGCGCGACCTGCCGCTGCAGGTCGCCCGGTTCACGGTCATCGGGGTCGCCAGCACGATCGCCTACGTGGTGCTGTTCCTGCTGCTCCGGCTGGCGATCCCGGCGCAGGCGGCGAACGTGGTCAGCCTGCTGGTGACCGCGGTGGCCAACACCGCCGCGAACCGGCGGCTCACGTTCGGCATCAGCGGGCGGTCGAACGCAGCCAGGCACCAGGTCAAGGGCCTGATCGCGGTCGGCATCGGCCTGGCCCTGACATCGGGTTCGCTGGCCATGCTGGGTTCGGCCCGGGTCAGCCGGCTGGCCGAGGTCTCCGTCCTGATCGCGGCCAACCTGGTCGCTACCGTCGTCAAGTTCCTGTTGTACCGGCACTGGGTGTTCGGTCGTGCGGAGCGCCCGCCTGATGGCCGTCCGGCCGGCCGTCAGCTGACCGGCACGGTGCATCGAAACGAAATGGCTACTCAGGGAGAGCGAACCAATTGAGCGCGACCACCTCCATTCCCGCCCCGCGGCACGCGACGGGCCGCCCCGGGAGCAACCGGGCCCGGCGCCTGCTGCGCGGGCCGCAGACAGATCCCCGGTGGGCTCGCCCGGCACTGTTCGGGCTGCTCGCGCTGACCGCCGTCCTGTACCTGTGGGACCTCACCAGGAACGGATGGGCGAACGACTTCTACTCAGCCGCGGTCCAGGCCGGGACCAAGAGCTGGAAGGCGTTCTTCTTCGGCTCGTTCGATCAGTCCAGCTTCATCACCGTGGACAAGACGCCCGGCTCGCTGTGGGTGATGGAACTGTCCGGGCGGATATTCGGGTTCAGCCAGTGGTCGATGCTGGCGCCGCAGGCGCTGGAGGGCGTGGGCTCGGTCCTGCTGCTGTACGCCGCGGTCAAGCGCTGGTTCGGGCCCGCGGCGGGGCTGATCGCCGGGCTGGTGCTCGCGCTCACTCCGGTGGCCGCGCTGATGTTCCGGTTCAACAACCCGGACGCGCTGCTCGTGCTGCTGATGACCGCGGCCGCGTACACGCTGGTCCGGGCGGTCGAGAACGGGCGGACAAGATGGCTGGTGTTCACTGGCCTGCTCCTCGGGTTCGCGTTCCTGGCCAAGATGCTGCAGGCGTTCCTGGTGGTGCCGGGGTTCGCGGCCACCTACCTGTGGGCCGGGCCGGGCCGGCTGGGTCGGCGGATCTGGCAGACGGTTCTGATGGGGGCCGGCATCATCGTGGGCGCGGGCTGGTGGATCCTGGCCGCGCAGCTCACCCCGGCGGCTGACCGGCCCTATTTCGGCGGCTCCACCACCAACAACATCCTGCAGCTGGCCATCGGCTATAACGGCCTGGGCCGGCTGACCGGCAACGAGACCGGCTCCGTCGGCCCGGCCGGCGGCGGCGGGCAGGGTGCCTCGTTCGGCGGCGCGACCGGGCTATTGCGGCTCTTCCATTCCGAGTTCGGCGGGCAGATCAGCTGGCTGCTCCCGGCCGCGCTGATCTCGCTGGCCGCGATGTGCTGGGTGTCGCGCCGGGCGGCGCGGACCGACCGGACGCGGGCCGCGGCCCTGCTGTGGGGGGGCTGGGTGCTGGTGACCGGCCTGGTGTTCAGCTACATGAACGGCATCATCCACCCCTACTACATGGTCGCCCTCGCGCCCGGTATCGCCGCCCTGGTGGGCATCGGGACGGCGGCCTGGTGGCAGGCACGGGCCGGATCCTGGCCGCTGGCCGAGCGGATCGCGGCCGCCAGCGGCGTCCTGGCCAGCGCCGTGTGGGCGTACATCTTGCTCGACCGAACACCAGGCTGGCTGCCGTGGCTGCGCTGGGTGGTGCTGGTCGCGGGCGTGGCCGCCACGGTCCTGGTGCTGGCGGGCCCGGCGCTGGCCCGGCTGACCCGGTCGCGCCGCGCGCGGCTGGCGCTGGCGGTGGCGCCGCTCGGCCTGGCCCTGGCGGCCGGGCTGGCTGGGCCGGCCGCGTACGCGCTGGACACCGTCGCCGCCGCACATACCGGCGCGATCCCGAGCGCCGGCCCGCAGGCGGCCGCGTTCGGCGGTCCCGGTGGCGGTCCAGGCGGCCAGGGCGGATTCCCCGGCGCAGGGCAGTCCGGCCGCGGCACGGCCGGGACCGCGGCGCCGAATGCTGTGTCCCAGGGCGGAACGGCACCGGGCGGGACGAGCTCGGCCGGGACCGGCTCGGCCGGGACCGGCTCGGCCGGGACCGGCTCGATCGCGCCGGGCGGGACGGGTACCGCGCCCGGCGGCACCAGTACCGGCGGGACGGCTCGGGGTGGTCCCGGCGGGGACGGCGGCTTCGGCGCAGGCGGCGGCCTAGGCGGCGACACCACGGTGAGCAGCGCCCTGATCAGGCTGCTCGAGCAGGACGCGGCCAGCTACAAGTGGGTAGCCGCCACCGAGGGCTCGGAGAGCGCGGCGCCGCTCGAGCTGGCCACCGGTGACGCGGTGATGGCCATCGGCGGGTTCAACGGGACCGACCCGTGGCCCACCCTGGCGGTATTCACGGAGCTGGTGGCCAAGCACGAGATCCACTACTACGTGGGTCAGGGCAGCCAGAGCTTCGGCGGCGGGCGCGGCTCCTCGGCCATCGCGACCTGGGTGGCGGCCCACTTCACGAAGCAGACCGTGGGCGGCCAGACCGTCTACGACCTCACCAAGCCGCTGTCCTAGGCGAGCGGTTACCCGCTGTCCGCGACCGAGTTTCACCCGGATGTAGCCGGGCTGCTGGGACGGCTGCGAGACCAGTTCGCCGATCGCGAGGACGTCGTCGGGTGTACGTCAGCGGCGTCGCCCGGCTTAGCCGCCTCGCCCGTCCGCTTCCCCGGCTGGATAGCTGATGTCCCGGGGAGCATCCCGCGCTCAGATCGGGTAGCGGGTGGGTTCGGTGGTGTAGGTCCGGCCGGCCGGGGTGGTCCACCGGAAGGTGCCGTCGGGGAGCTGGTCGACGTGCCACTTGGGGTGCTGCTTGAGTCGGTGGTCGTGGCGGCACTTCGGAGAGTCGTCACACTCACAGTCAGGCCTTTTGGCGCCCACCTGTGGTGGACTTTAGTGCTGCATAGAATTCACGATTTCGGTGAGGAGGAACTTCACCTTCGCCGGGATTGGCCGTCCTGGGTAGGCTTGCTCGACTAGGTCGAGCCCTTCGTCCACCGTGGTGAAGCCGAGCTGGCGGTAGAGCAGGATGATGTCATCGGCGTCGATCTCGGCGCGGGCCGCGAACAGCTTCATTGCGAGCAGGTACCTGGGTGACGCGACGTCGACGATCAGCGAGTCGCTTGAGTAGAAGCGCTGCGCGTCCGGGTCGGGGCCGGGAAGGAACCCTTTCACTGCGTCGTTGAGCCAGTCCTCGGCGAGTCCCTTGTGTTCTGCTACCGCTGCCGCGGCCTGGCGGACCACGTCGGTCGGGATGAACACGGCATCAAGATCGCGGGTAGCCCTCATGGCGTCATATGCCACCGCCAGGGCCGCACCTCCGACGAGGAAGAGTTCGGCTCTCGCACCGCGTGCCGCAAGTTCCGTGGACAGGTCGTCGAGGAGTGCGCGGATGTCCTCCCGCCCGAGGCCGGTGCTCATGCGCGGTCAAGCGCCCCGCTGGTGATGAAGACGCCGCGGCGACGGAACGAAGACGGCGACTCGACCAGGGAGCGCGGGTGTAGGCCGCGCAGGTCGGTGACGAACCACCACGGCCACGCCTCGCGCTCGGGCAGCCTGGCCCATGACGGGACCGTCCATCCGTCTCTGCGTGCCAGGTACTCGGCCATCGCCGCGAAAGCGGCGTCAACCCGGACGTCTCCGGTACTCCTGGGGGCGCTGGCCCACATTTCCGCGGCGGCGGAGACTCCTGCGTGGTGGAGCACGCTCGTGTAGTCGTCAAGCATCTGCACAAAGACATAGCGCCAGAGCCTGCTCAGCCGCTCGCCATCCTGGAGCATGGCGATAGCGCTGTCGGCAGCCTGGTCAACCGACTCAAACGCCCGCATCTCCATAGCCGATCCTCCGATGATCGTCACGTCACATCCGAGGATACGGCTCCGAGCGGCGCCAGCCCGGCATTGCAGTCCTGCGTACGGAGTCTGTTTCGTCCGCAGCCACAGCCAACCGCCCCATGGATGAAAGCCGGGTGAACAACCTGTGTTGTTATCGTTTGCACGGCGCCTCGTGCAGACCTGCCTAGTGACAGCTAGCGGCGCATTAATCGGGTGAACGGTATGGGGTTTGCGGCGATACTGCGAGTGTGAGCCCAGCCGACCGGGGCTCGGCACGCACCAAGGGAGGCCGGGGTGCTGCGGTGACCGCCGACATCCTCACCCCGGCCGTCATGGAATGGGCCGAACGGACCAGGCCAGGCGCCCGCGTGGCCGGATGCGCGGTGCGCCCGCTGGCCGGCGGCGCCGTGGCCCGCCGGGTCGAGCAGGTGACGCTGCACATGACCGGCCACCACGATCCGCTGGAACTGGTACGCAAGCAGGCCCCCGCCCACGAGATCGCCGGGCTGCGCGCCGCGCAGGCGGTGCGCCCCGAAACCACCGCGATACCCGAGCTCGTGGCGTGGGGCAGCGACTGGCTGATCACCCCGCTGGCGCCCGGCTCACCGCTGGCCTGGGGCGATGCGGTCCCGGCGAACCTGGTCGACGCGCTCGCCGCGCTGCATGCCCGCTACCAGGGCGCCGCCGGTCATCACGTTCCTTTACTTCCGGCCGGGCACCTCGTTCGGGGCACAGGCGGCGGGCGCGCACGCCTACGTGCACTGGTTCCTCGACCGCGCCGGCGGCGACACCGGCGCCGGTGCGGGCCGGCGATCAGCCCTGATCAGCCAGGATCTTCCGTTCCAGCATGGCCAGCCAGGCCTGCGCCGACGGGATGCCGATCCCGGGCCGGTTGAGTTCGAACGCCGCCGCCTCGATGCTGACCACGGCCCACCCGTGGCTGAAGGCGGCGCGCAGCTCGTCCTGGCTCACCCGGCGCGGTCCGCAGGTCCCGGGCTGGCGTTCGCTGAAGCACATCAGGTAGCAGCGGCCGCCCGGGCGCAGCACGGCCGCCAGGCTGGTCACGTACCTGGCGCGGTTCTCGTCGTCGAAGACGTGGAATACGCCGCTGTCGATGATCGTGTCGAAAGTAAGGCCCAGGTCCGCCAGCCGGAGCGCGTCACCGACTTCGAAGCGAGCCACCACGCCCCGTTCGGCCGCCTTCTGCCGGGCCCGCCGGACGGCGAGCCCGGAAACGTCGACCCCGACCGCGTCGGCGCCGTGGGCGGCGGCCAGCAGGGTCTGCTCCCCCGTGCCGCAACCGGAATCGAGCACCCGCCCGGCCAGCAGGCCCTGCTCCGCGAGCCGCACGAAGGCCGGCTGCGGCCGGCCGATGTCCCACGCGGCGGGCGTACTCGCGGCGTATGCGTCATCCCAGCTCGGCGTCGTCACAGTGTCCAAAAGTACCGGACCTGCCTCGATCATAATTAATCTGTTGACAGATAATCTACATATAGATAGTCTGCGCGTAGTTCAACTGGTGAGGGAGGAAATCATGTGGGAGTACGAGTACAGCACGGAGACCGGCGCCGACGCCGGAGCGCTGTGGCGCCACTGGGCGAACATGGCGGCCTGGCCGCAGTGGAACGACGGCATCGAGACGATCGACGTGGAAGGCCCGTTCGCGGTCGGCACCACGTTCACCATGACCCCGCCCGGGGACGAGCCGATCAGGATGCGGCTGGTGGAGATCGAGCCGGGCACGTCGTTCACTGACGAGATGGACGCGGGTGACTTCGTGGTGCGGACCGAGCACCGGCTGGAGGCCGTGGCCGGCGGCCTGACCAGGATCGTCTACCGGACGCAGATCACCGGCGAGGCGGCCGGCCGGGTCGGCCCCGAGCTCGGCCCGCAGATCACCGCGGACTTTCCCGAGGTGGTAGCCGCGCTGGCGGAGCGGGCGGGAGGCTGACCCGGTGCCGCTCGACCCGGAGGACAGCCCGGGGTTCCTGCTCTGGCACGTCACGCTGCGCTGGCAGCGCGAGATCGCCGCCGCGCTGGCCCCGCTCGGCTTGACCCACGTGCAGTTCGTGCTGCTGGCCGCGGCCTGGTGGCTGAACTCGCGCGGCGACGACCCGAACCAGCTCAGCGTGGCCCGGCAGGCCGGCACTGACGTCAAGATGACCTCGGAGGTGCTGCGCAAGCTCGAAGCCAAGGGACTGATCGTACGGACCGTCGACGCCGCGGATACCCGGGCCAGGAGAATCCGGGTGACCGAACGGGGCGGGCAACTCGCCGTGGCGGCGGTGACCGCCGTGGAGGGTGTCGACGCCGCGTTCTTCCAGGCCGTCCCTGATACCAGTGCGCTGCTGGCGATGCTGCGGACGCTGGCCCCGGCGAGGGGCTGATATACCGGGATCATGAGCGCCGATTCGCTGGCCGGCCAGATGCGCACCGCCGCGAGATCCCTCCTGGCCGCGCTGGACGGCAGGCAGCGCGCGCTCGCCGCCCGGCCGTTCGCCGACGACGCGGCCCGGGGTGGCTGGAGTACCGGCCGCGCAGCCGTCCCGGTGCCTGCATCGCCGAGCTCAGCGAGACGGCCAGGAAGGCCGCGCACCGGCTGCTGGCCACCGGGCTGAGCGAGCATGCGTACGCGCAGGCGATGAGCATCATCGCGCTAGAGGAGGTGCTCGACCGGAAAGAGCAGTGGCGGCGGGGCCGGCACAGCGGCGACTACTGGGTGAGTGTGTACGGCGACCCAGGAGGCGATCAGCCCTGGTCGTGGCGGTTCGAGGGGCATCACCTGTCGGTGACGATGACCGTAGCCGACCAGGAGGTCTCCCCCGCCCCGGTGTTCCTCGGCGCCAATCCGGCCTGCGTCAGCTACGCCGGCCGCCCGGTATCACGCCCGCTCGGCCCGGAGGAAGACCTGGTCCGCGCGCTGCTCGACGCGATGGGCCCGCAGGCCCGTTCGGCCGCCGTAGTGGCGAGCCAGCCGCCGGCCGACATCCGCACCGGCACCAGCCCCCGGGCCAGCGAGAACATCGAGCCGCCTGGCGTGCCCGCCGCTGGGCTCCGGCCGGCCGCGCGGGCCCTGCTGGCCCAGCTGGCGGCGCTTTACCTGGACCGGCTGCCCGCGGAGCTCGCGGCCCGCGAAGCGACCCGGCTGGACGGGTCGGACCTGCACTTCGCCTGGGAAGGGCCGCTGACGCCGGGCGCCCGGCACTACTACCGCGTGCAGGGCGACGATCTTCTGATCGAGTACGACACCACCGCCGACGGCAACCACACGCACACCGTGCTGCGCCGCCCGCGCAGCGATTTCGGCGACGACGTGCTCGCGGCGCACTACGCGCGGGCGCACCCCTGACGGGCCGCCCGGTCAGGTTCTGCAGGCCAGGTGGATGATGACCGGCTTGCTGCGGACGCCGGCCTTGTCGTAGATCCACGCCTTGACGGTGCTGGTGTATTCGAAGCCGGTCCCGCAGCCCTGGTTGAGCGGATAGGAGATGCTGTTCGCCTCGACGATGCCGACCCCGGGGTTGGAGAACGAGTGGTGCTGCCGGCGCCAGTCGGACTCCTGGACGCCCACGAAACCGAAGCCCGCGGCATCATGGCCCGGATCGGAGTAGTAGATCTCGAAGAACACCATCGCACCCTGCTGGTAGGTATAGGTGCCGGTGATGCGCGGGGCCGGGGCGGAGGACGTACGTCTGGGCGTCAGCCCGGCCGACGTGCCGGCCATCTTGACCGCTGCGTGGGACAGGGCTAGCTCGTCGTCGCTCTGGTGCTGGCTCGCGGCGGTCAGGCCGTATCCGGCCGCGCCGGACGCCGCGAGGATGGCCGCGATGGCGGACGCGGTGATCAGCGGCCGCCGTGGCCGCCGCCGGACACCGCGGGCTCGCGGCCTGGCCGGCGAGTCCGTCTCGACCGGGACCGGCTTGGGCCGCGGCTCCATCGCGGACTGGGCTGCGGTCACCGCGGCCAGCAGCTCGGCGGCGGTGGGCCGCCGCCCCGGGTCCTTGGCCAGGCACCGTTCGATCAGCGGTCGCAGCTCGGGGGGAGCGTCCCTGAGGTCGGCCGCCTTACGGACCACCCGTTCGAGCACGGCGGCGGGCGGCCCGACACCGAACGGCTTGCGTCCGGTGGCGGCGAAGGCGAGCACCGCGCCCAGGCTGAACACGTCGCTGAGCGGCCCGACCCCCCTGCCCTCGGCCTGCTCGGGGGACATGAAGCTGGGCGTGCCGACCACGAGGCCGCCCCGGGCCAGCGGGGCAGCCTCCGCAGCCTGGGAGATCCCGAAGTCGATCACACGGGGCCCGTCCAGGGCTAGCAGCACGTTGGAGGGCTTGAGGTCACCGTGCACGACGCCGGCGGCGTGGATCGCGGTCAGGCTCTTGGCCAAGCCCGCGGCCAGCGCCAGCAGCGACCCGGCCGTCAGCGGCCCGCGGTTCCGCACCGCCTCGGACAATGACGGGCCGGCCACGTACGCGGTGGCCAGCCAGGGCACCGGGGCATCCACGTCGGCGTCCACCACCAGCGCCGTGAACAGCCCGCTCACTTTCCTGGCGGCGGCGACCTCGGTGCTGAACCGGGCGCGGAACTCCGGATCGGCGGCCAGCTCGGCGTGCACGATTTTCACGGCGACCGGCCGGCCAACGGCAGACACGCCCAGGAATACCCGCCCCATGCCGCCCGCGCCAAGCCGTCCCAGTAGCTCATAAGGGCCGATCAGCAGCGGATCGGCGGGTTGCAATCCCCCCACCACGCTAAATCCCACCCCAACGTCGGCAATGACACTATTTCCGCCATATCAGACAGGGCAATGATAAGGTCCGGGAGCCGGGTTGCATACGGACGGAAGCCGCATTTAAGAAAATCGTTTCACGAACTTCCGTTCTCCCTGGTCACGTGGCCTCCCGGGCTACCGGGCCTGACCGCCGGTCAGAGTCACCTGACCAGCGAAGAGCGGGATCACGCGGGTCCGGGGCGGGCCGTGAGCCCGGTTTCCGGTCAGGGCGGGCAGGCGAGACGAATCAGCACGGGCTGGCTGGTCTGGCCTGCGGCGTCATAGATCCAGGCTTCGACTTCGGCCGCGTGCTGGCGGGTGGTTCCGCATTCGAGGTTGACCGGATAGGCGATGCTATCCGCTCCCGCGATGCCCTCATCAGGGCTGGAGAAGGGATAGGTCGCCTCCATCCAGCGGGAGCCGTTGACGCCCATGAAGCCGAAGCCGCGTGCGTCATTACCGGGATCCGCGTACTGGACGTCAAAGTAGACCCGGACGCCTTCCCGGTACGTCCTCGCGCCCGTTATCTCGGGTGCCGGCGTGGGGGACGGAGACTCGCCCGGCACCGGGGACCAGGAGGCTGTCGGGGACGGGGAGACCGTCGTGGACGGGGAGGGCGACGGTGACGCCGACGGCGGCGCGGACGCGGGGGCGGTCGAGGGCGGCCGGGCGCCGGGGCGCGGGGAACTCACCGTGACCACGGCGGGGATGATGGCCGGCCGCGGTCCGGGCGCCGGCGAACTGGCCCGGGGTGCGGCCGGACCAGTACCGGGAGCCGCGGGCGCTGACGGCGTCGCGGTCAGCGTCGGCGAGGCCACGGCCCGCGGCGCCAGCTGGGCGGCGGGTGAGCCCGGACCCGCGCCGTCCAGCGCGAAGCTTACCGCGACAGAAGCCGCCAGCACGCCCGCCGTCACTCCCGCCGCCGTCAGCGGCCGCCACCAGCGGCGCCGCAAGAGCCCGCCAGGCGGCACAGCCGGCGCGGCGGCCCCGGCCGAGCCGACCGGGGCGAGCGCGCCCAGGGCCGCGCCGGGCAGCCACCCGGGCGCGGGCTGCCCGGCATTCGCCGCGGCCAGCACCTCGTCGGCCGTGGGCCGCATGCCCGGGTCCTTGGCCAGGCAGCGTTCGACCAGCGGGCGCAGTCCGGCGGAAAGCCCGCCGAGGTCCGGCGTGCCGTAGACCAGCCGGTAGGCCAGTTCCGGGCGCGATCCGCGGCCGAATGGCCCCCGGCCCGTGGCGGCGAAGACCAGCACCGCGCCGAGGCTGAAGATGTCGCTCGGCGGGCCGATCTCCCCGCCCAGCGCCTGCTCGGGGGACATGAACCCGGGTGAGCCCGTCACCCAGCCGACGCCGGCCGTCGGCAGGGCCCCGGCGGGGCGGGAGATGCCGAAGTCGATCACCCGCGGCCCGTCCGGGGACAGCAGGACGTTCGAGGGCTTCAGGTCGCAGTGCACCACGCCTGCGGCGTGGATGGCGCTCAGGCTCTCGGCCAGTCCCGCCGCCAGGGCTAGCGCGGGGCGCGCGGCCATCGGCCCGTCGCCGGTCACCGCCTCGGCCAGCGAGGGGCCGGCCACGTACGCCGTGGCCAGCCACGGCACCGCGCTGTCGACGTCCGCGTCCACCACCGGGGCGGTGAAAAGGCCGCTCACCCGGCGGACCGCGGCGACCTCGCGTGCGAACCGCACCCGGAACACGGGATCCGCGGCTAGGTCCGCGCGGATCACCTTCACCGCGACCGGTCTCCCGCCCGCGGACAGGCCCAGGTACACATGTCCCATGCCGCCGCGGCCGAGCCGGCCGGCCAGCCGGTACGGGCCGATCCGCTCGGGATCCCCCGGTGTCAAGGCCCCGATCACGCCATACGCCCCCTAACGTCACAAGGCCCCCTGGACGTCATCCGGACAAAATCATCCTAAGATGGCGTCGCAAAGGCAGGCCCGTAGCGTAGGTTGCTATTCGGACACGTCGTTCGGCCCTTCCCGGCTTCTCTTACCTCCTCTACCTGCTGTCACTTCAGGCTCAGCAGTTCGCGGAATCAGCCGTCACGCGAAATTGGACCGCGAATTCAGTTGCTCTGTAATTTCAATTACGAACGGGTAGGAATCGCCCTGGACTTTCCTGGCCGTGTGGTAAACGCCCCTGGTGCGGGACGTAACGCCCTGGTGCGGGACGTAACGCCCCGGGTGCGGGACGTAACGCACCCGGGGCGCACCGGGGCCGCACCCTCAGGCCGGCAGGGCCGGGCCCGCCTCGGTTTCCGCCATGACCCCGCCGTCCTGCTGAACCTGGCCGTCGTCGCGGCGCAACGGCCCGCGGCGGAACAGGAGACCGCCGACGATCGCGCCGCCGGCGAAGATCCCGGCGACCCACCAGAACGCGGTGTCGTAGCCGTGCGCCAGCGCCAGCCCGAGCAGGGCCTGGCGGCCGATCAGCCTGGCCGAGGCGACGTGCAGGGTGAGGTAGGACGTGACGGCGCTGGCGAAGATGGTGTTCAGCAGCGAGGTGCCGATCGAGGCGCCGAGCTGCTGGCCAACGGTGACGGTGGCTGAGGCGACGCCCGCGTCGCGCGGCGCCACGCCGAAGGTACCGGTGTTGATGCACGGCGCGATCACCATGCCGAGGCCGATCCCGGTCAGGATGAGCGGGCCGAGCACGCCGTCCACATAGGCGGTGTGCACTCCCAGCTGCGCGAACCAGGTCATCGCGCCCGCCGCGATCAGCATCCCGATGGCCACCAGCGGCTTGGGCCCGACCCGCGGCATCAGCACGATCGTGGACAGGTTGGCCGCGATCGCGATGCCGCCGGCGATGGGCAGGATGGCGAAGCCGGTGACGACCGGCGAGTAGGCCAGCGTCTGCTGCAGGTAGTAGGTCAGGAACAGGAACACGCCGAACATCCCGCTGGAGGCGATCAGGATGGACGCGTACGCGCCGCCCCGGTTGCGGTCGAGCACGATCCGCGGCGGGAGCAGCGGGTCGGCCGCCCGGGTCTGCCAGAACGCGAACAGCACCAGCAGCACCACGCCCGCGACCAGGAAGCCCCAGGTGGACGGCGTGTGCCAGTTGTGCGTGGCCGCGTTGGAGAACCCGTAGACGAGGCAGAACAGGGCCCCGGACACCAGGAGCACGCCCGGGATGTCCAGCCTGGGCTTGACCGGGGACGACTGCCGGGTCAGCAGGACCGCTCCGCCGATGAAGGCCGCGCCCGCGAAGATCAGGTTCACGTAGAGCGTCCAGCGCCAGGACAGGTACTCGGTCAGGACGCCGCCGAGCAGCAGGCCGATCGCTCCGCCGGCCGCAGCGATCGCGCCGTAGATGCCGAACGCCCTGCCGCGCTCCTTCGGCTCGGTGAACGTGGTCGTCAGAAGCGACAGTGCCGATGGCACCAGGATCGCCCCGAACGCGCCCTGGCAGGCCCGCGCCGTGATCAGCATGGCGAAATTGACCGAGGCGCCGCCGATGGCCGAGACGCCGGCGAAGCCGAGCAGCCCGATCAGGAACGTCACCTTCCGGCCGAAAAGGTCGGCCAGCCTCCCGCCGAGCAGGAGCAAGCTGCCGAACGCCAGGGTGTACGCCGTCACCACCCACTGCCTGTCCACCGTGCTGAAGTGCAGCGCACGCTGAGCTGACGGCAGGGCGATGTTCATCACCGTGACGTCCAGGACGACCATGAGCTGCGCGAGGCCGATTACGCCGAGGATGAGCCAGCGCCGCCTGTCCTCCGAGCCGGCACTGCCGATGGAGTTGACATCTGACATGAGCTTCACCAATCTGGAGGTAGATTCTCCGCTTAGATTCACGGTAGCATGAAGCGGAGAAGTTGTCTCCACTTTTTTTCGGGAGGTTCGGGTGGCGGAGAACTCGGCTGGCTTCGGGGATGGGGTTCGCGGGATTACCAGCGTTTCCGGGACGAGCGAGGTTTCCGGGATCAAAGGGGCTTCCGGTGTACGGCCGCTGCGGCAGGACGCCGAGCGGAACCGGCAGCGGATCCTGGTGGCGGCCGCGGAGGTGTTCAACGAGCGCGGGCTCGAGGTCAGCCTGGACGAGATCGCCCGTCACGCGGGCGTCGGCGTCGGCACTGTCTACCGGCGCTTCCGGACCAAGGAAGAGCTGATCGAGGCGCTGTTCATGGATCGCCTCGAGATGATCGCGGCCATCGCCGACGAGGCCCTCGCGTCGCCCGACCCCTGGTCCGGTCTGGTCTCCTTCATGGAGCGGATGGCCGAGACCATGGCGGGCAACGTCGGCCTGCGGCAGATGCTGATGTTCGCCACCTATGGCCGGGACCTGGTCGCGGTCGCCCGGCAGCACAATGCGCCCCTGATCGAACAACTCGTGCAGCGGGCGCAGGCGGCCGGGCAACTCCGGACCGACATCCGCCAGACCGACATCGCCTTGCTCGTCCTCGTGCTGACCGAGACGACCCAGCTCGCGTACGCCGCCAACCCCGATATCTGGCGCCGGTACCTGACCTTGATCCTCGACGGCATGCGGCCGGCGCGAGAGGGCGTGACCCCGCTCCCGGTACCCGCGCTGCTGCCGGAGGAGATGGAGAAGAGCCTGCGGCAGGCGGCACCGTGGCACCGCTGACGCTTTCTGGCGATCTGCCCCTATCCGGACCTATTCACGCAATCGCGCAAATGGATTGCATTTGCACGTGCATGTACAAAGCGTAAACGAATCAATTCATGCAATCGTTAGCAGTACCTCTGCGTCATCATCGGGATTTCGCCGGGAACGTGATCTACGACATCGTGTCGCCGCAGCTAGGCCGCCCGGCGGAAGCGCTGGCGGGCGCCGGGGAACGGCCAGCCCGGCACGCAAAAGGAAACACGAGACACGACGCACATCGATGCGTGACATACCGGCGAAAACGCCTTAGCATGGTCCCTGCGCATAACGCGCAACTCCCCGACGGGAATTTCCGCCTCCTTCCCGTCGGTCCGCCTCCCCGCTATCTAGGCATTCTCTCCAGGAGACATCACGCATGAACCCCGGCGACAGCGTGCAGGACGTCAGCCGAACAGGGCCGGATGAAGCCAACGGTCTTGGTACCGCCGCTGGCCAGGGCAACGGCACGAAGGCGCGATCGCCGAGAACCGAGAAACCCCTCCAGGACATCCAGGACATCGTCGACAAGCTCGCGGCCGTGACCCAGCAGCTCCGGCGCCCGAAGAGCAGCGCAGCCAGCCAGTCGAACTAGGCACCTGGATCTGCGGGCCGCTTAGATCCGCAGGCCTCTCTGTCCGAAGACCCCTATTTTCGAAGACCCCTATTTTCGAAGACCACTGAGCAGGAGTGCGCTGTCAGCCGCGCTGAGTGCGGCCGCGCGCAGCAGGGCGAACGCCCGGATGTAGCGGGCGACATCCTCCTGGCTCTCCAGGTAGACGCCGCCCGATAGCGCCTCCAGGTAGACGACGCCCAGGCTGGGCGCGTCGGGGAACCTCAAGATGGCCAGCGAGGCGCTGCCCGCTGCCGCGTGCGCGCCGGCCGTGAACGGCAGCACCTGCAAGGTGAGGCCGGGAAAGTCGTCGACCAGCCGGACGAGGTGGCTGATCTGCCCGGCCATGACGCCCGGGCCGCCGACGGCCTGGTGCAGTGCCGCCTCGCCGAGGATCACCGACAGGCGCCGCTCGGCCGAGGCGCCGAGGACGGCCTGACGCCGGGTGGCCCGGGCCGCCACGGCCTCCTCCCGCTGCTGGTCCGTCGCGTACCCGGGCTCGGCGGCGGCGATCGCGCGGGCGTAGTCGTCGGTCTGCAGCAGGTCGGGCACCACCTGCGCCTCGTAGGTCATGATCTCGGCCGCAGCCGACTCCATGATCACGTAGTCCAGGTAAGGACCGGCTAGTGTCCCGGTCTTGAGTTCCCTTTTCACCACGTGAGTCGTGTTTGATCACAGAGCACAGTCAGGTGGTGACGCGACCCCTCGGTCCGCGGTCTGCTGGCGGTATGGGTGATAACA
>Ga0070699_100001980_pt1 | contig 18475 bp, 17 predicted proteins | sample KBSK1503metaG_FD_65473 | JGI IMG/M metagenome (GOLD analysis project Ga0070699, IMG submission 65473) | Corn, switchgrass and miscanthus rhizosphere microbial communities from Kellogg Biological Station, Michigan, USA - KBS K1-50-3 metaG | ecosystem: Host-associated > Plants > Roots >... | reverse complement strand
CTCGACAAGCCTGACTGGATCGCGATCGATCTCGATCCGAAACGTGCGCCGTGGGAGAACGTGTTGCAGGTTGCGCTGGTGGTGAAGGAAGTGGCGGATGAGATCGGATTACAGGCGTTTCCAAAAACTTCTGGATCGTCAGGCATTCATATTTATATGCCGTTGAAGCCGGCGAACGAGTATGACAAGGTCGCGGAGTTTGCGCGGCTGTTTGCGACGGAAGTCGCGCAGCGCGCGCCGAAGATCGCGACGGTCGAGCGGACGATCGCGAAACGCAAGAGCACGCAGGTTTACGTTGACTGGATGCAGAACGCGCGCGGAAAGAGTTTGGCGGCGGTCTTCACGGCACGTGCCAGGCTGAAGGCGCCGGTGTCGATGCCGTTGACGTGGAAACAGATCGAGAAGGGCGTGAAGATCCAGGATTTCACGATCGTGAACGTCCCCGAGCTATTGCAGAAAAAGGGCGACGCGTGGGCCGACTTCCTCTCGTCGCGCCAAACGTTGCGCTTTTGAAGATATTTCACGCAAAGGCGCCAAGGAAGACGCAAAGGCGCAAAGCTTTGTCTTTCTTGGCGTCTTTGCGTCTTCCTTGGCGCCTTTGCGTGAAATCTCCCTTGACGATCTAAAGAACTCCCGCGTATCCTGTTTTCGCGTTATGAGTCATAGCCAACATCGCCATTATTACTATTACGGCCCGCTCTCCTCTGGGAGGGACGGTCAGGCGATGGGCTGTCGGCGTGCGACGCAGTAGCACTTAAGACAAGTTTCCTAAACCGGCCATCAATCCTGGAGGATTGGTGGCCGGTTTTTTTATGCCTTGAGGTGAACCAAGTGAATACCACAACCGAAACTCAAACACCCTTACTCGACCACGTAGACATGCGCATGGTCACGGCAAACGGCGACAACCTGCCACTGGATCGCAACGCCATCGTCCAACTCGATCCGGATCATCCGGGCTTTCGAGACAAAGAATACCGCGCGCGCCGCAATGCGATCGCACAGATCGCGCTGACTTATAAGCCCGGCTCACCAATCCCACCCGCTCCTTACACCGACATCGAACACGGCGTGTGGCGCACGATCATGCAAGCCCTGGGTCCGGCCCATCGCGAATACGCCTGTGCCGAGTATCTTGCTTGTATCGATCGGCTCGAGTTCGACGAGGATCGTATTCCGCAACTCGACGAAGTCAGTCGCAAAGTAGAAGCCATCAGCGGCTTCCGGCTCGAGCCTGTCGCCGGACTCGTCGAGCCGCGTGTATTCCTCGAATCACTGGCCCGCGGCGTCTTTCTTTCCACGCAGTACATTCGTCACTACTCGACGCCTTTGTACACTCCGGAACCTGACGTTGCTCACGAAATCATCGGCCACGCCGTGACCCTGGCGAGCACTCGTTTCGCGGAGCTCAATCGACTCTTCGGTGAAGCAGTCAGCCGGACTACGGACGCCGCCGAAATGGACCGGCTCGCGCGGGTTTACTGGTTCACAATCGAGTTTGGTGTGTTGCGTGAGGACGGGCGCATTAAGGCCTACGGCACCGGTCTCCTATCGTCTGCCGGAGAACTCGGCGAGATGCACAAGGCTGAGCTGCGACCTTTAGAGCTCAAAGCGGCGGCAGACCACGTCTATGATCCCAGTCACTTCCAGGCAATTCTGTTCTGTGCGGATTCGTTCGATGAAATGTACGAAACGCTCAGAGAATTTTTGGTCCACTGGTAAACCGAAATTCCATGTGGCCCTGCGTTTTCGGATGAGGTCCTTGCGGATTTTGGATCGCGTGACTAAGGCGAACTATTCAACGTGAGATTTGCTAGGAAATCTCACGCTCGGAGAACCACTTGTACGGCATCCCCATTGCTTATAAGGGTTTTCCCTTGCCCACAACCAAATCGACGCCGGCGTCGGTCCGTTATTCAGGAGGTAATTATGCTAAGCAAAAGATTCGTTCCCTTTGTCTTGCTGCTTGTAGCCGCTCTCCTTGCGACTCCCGCAGCATTGGCCCAATCAACCGCCACGCTCCAGGGCACTGTCGCGGATTCTAAAGGAGCCGTGCTGCCGAATGCGACTGTCGTAGTCAGAAACAGAAGCACCTCCGCAGAGCGCACGACCCAAACCGATAGCGATGGCAATTATCAGCTCGCCGCTCTACCCCCCGGAGTTTATTCCGTCGAAGTGAGGGTACAGGGCTTCAAGACTCAAGTCGCCGATCAGGTGACACTCGAGGTCGCGAAAACAGCGGTGCAAAACTTTCAACTGGACGTCGGCGCCATTTCCGAACAGGTGCTGGTGTCGTCAGACGTTCCTGTAATTGAGACTGCCACCACCTCGGTAGGTACCGTCATCAACCAGCGAACGGTCCAGGAAATTCCACTCAACGGACGTCACTTCGTTGATCTCGGCCTGCTCATTCCCGGCTCTGTCACCCCACCGCAAAATGGATTCCTGACTGCACCCCTGCGCGGCCAGGGATCCTTCGCGTTCAATACGGCCGGCGGTCGTGAGGACACAGTCAACTTCATGATCAACGGCGTGAACCTCAACGACATGGTCCAGAACCAGATCACGTTCCAGCCGTCGATCAATACCGTGCAGGAGTTCAAAGTTGATAACTCAACTTTCAGCGCCGAGTACGGCCGTAATTCCGGCGCGATCGTGAACATCGCCACCCGTTCCGGCTCGAACGACTATCACGGCGAACTGTTCGAATTCCTTCGCAACGACGCGCTCGATGCTCGTAACTTCTTCGACGCCCGCAAACCACCATTCAAACGCAACCAGTTTGGTTTGAACATCGGCGGTCCACTGCACCTGCCGCGCTTTGGTGAAGGCGGCTCGGGGATCGGTTACAACGGCAAGAATCGAACCTTCTTCTTCTTTAGCTATGAAGGACTACGACAGCGCCAGGGGTTGACGCTGACCAGTAACGTGCTGACTGATGCGCAGCGCGCAGCCGCGACCAATGCGACGACACTCAAGTTGTTGCCGTTGATTCCGCGGGCCACGAGTGTGGACATCGTCGGCGGCGTTCCGGTTGGAAGATTTGCAGGCGCAGGCACAGCGCCCGTCGATATCGACCAATGGACCGGCGACGTGAGTCACCAGATTAGCAACAACGATCGTCTTCACGGTTACTACGCCTTCCAGAAGGACAGGCGCGGTGAACCCAATCTTCAAGGCAACACCCTTCCCGGTTTTGGCGATACCCGCCAGTCACACCGGCAGATCTTCACTCTCAACGAGACGCACATCTTTGGTCCCAACCTGACCAACGAAGCACGGCTCGGATTCAATCGCATCAACATCACTTTCACGCCCAATTTGCAGGTTAATCCGCTTGATTTCAACATCGACAACGGCATCAATCAGCCGATCGGTTTACCGCAAATCAGCATCACCGGGTTCAACTTCAACATCGGTGGTCCAGCCGGTTTCCCGCAAGGCCGCGCTGACACCACGGTTGTTGTTTCAGACACGCTCAACTATCTGAGAGGGAGCCACTCGTTCAAATTCGGTGGCGAGGCAAGGCGTTTCTACAACAACAACTTCACGCTCGACACGGGCACGTTCGCTTTTCCAAACGTGGCCAGCTTCCTGAATGGAACGGCCAACTCGTTCAGCGTCACGATCGGCGATCGTTCCAGCGCGATTATTCAAAATGCGTTCGGGTTCTACGCGCAGGACAATTACAAAGTGCGCCAGAACCTGACGCTCGAGCTGGGATTCCGCTACGACTGGAACATGACTCCTACCGAGCGCTACGACCGTTTTGTCGTATTCGATCCGGCCACCCGATCGTTGGTCCGGGTTGGCTCGGGAATTGATGATGTTTACCAGCAGAATAATAAAAACTTTCAACCACGCCTCGGCATCGCGTGGGATCCATTCAAGGATGGTAAGACTTCGGTGCGTGCCGCGTATGCGATCCTCGCCGATCAGCCGGTGACTAACGTGGTGACTCCCGTCACGTCGAATCCGCCGTTAGCGGATCCGCGCACTTTTAGCGGCGCTATCACGTTCCAGAATGCCAGGACAGTTGCAGCTGCCGCCGGCCTGTCGCCCAACAACGTTGATGCTGACTTCCATAATGCGTACGTGCAGTCGTGGAACCTCAACATCCAACGTGAAGTTGCGAAAGATCTCGGCGTGACCATCGGTTACTTCGGCACGAAGGGAACTCATCTCAGAGTTTCACGCAATATCAACCAGCCAATCAATGGCGGCGCTCGACCTTTTCCAACTCTTTCGCCGTCAGATCCCTTCAGGCCAAACGCGATCCTGAACAACATTACGCAGATCGAGGGCACGGGAAACTCGAGCTACAACGCGCTCTGGTTAACTGCGACCAAACGCCTGTCGCGCGGGTTCCAGTTCAACACTTCGTATACGTTCTCGAAGTCGATTGACTACAACTCGCTGAACAGCCAGGGCGTGATCGTGCAGGATAGTTATAACCTGGCCGACAGTCGTGGACTTTCAGACTTCGACGCGCGTCATCGCTTCGTTTTCAGCGGCATTTACGAAGCACCGTTCCACGGCAATCAGCTTGTCGAGGGCTGGCAGCTGGGTGCGATCGTGCAGTCGCAGAGTGGTAATCCGGTTAACATCGTGGTGAATAACGCGACGTTCACGGGTATCAACAACACGGTGCGACCCAACGTGACTGGTCCGGTTGCGATCCTCGGTACGCCAAATCGCTGGTTCGACATCGCTCCGTTCGTAGTGCCGGTGGGCCGCTTCGGCAGTCTCGGTCGCAACGTAGTAATTGGACCAGGCTTCAACAACACTGACTTCTCGGTCATCAAGCGAACGAAGTTGACTGAAAGCCAGGTCATCGAGTTTCGCTGGGAAGTTTTCGACGTGTTCAACCATGCGAATTTTGGTCAACCAGGACGCGTGGTGGGAACAGCAAACTTCGGGCAGATCACGAATACGAGATTTGGTACCGGCGACTCGGGTTCGTCGCGGCAGATGCAGTTTGCGTTGAAGTATAAGTTTTAACCACGGATTTTCGCCGATGAACGCGGATCAGAATTTCTGGTCCGCGTTTATCTGTGTAATCAGGTCATCTACCTCTTCGTGGCCCAGCAGCGGGACGTGAATAGTTGCCAATTGGTAAACAGGGCGGCGACGTTCATAAAGCGCCAGCGCCTGGTCTCTCGTTTTCCCGAGCGGGCGGTCCTCACCGGCGTATTCGATCCTGGCCCAGCAGACTTCAAACGGAACGTCCAGCCACACACTCGCACAGTTGTACTCATTTATCAGCTCGCGATTAGCGGCTTCGATCCAGGCGCCACCGCCTAGCGCGATGACGCCTGCCTCGCCGGCGCGTAACACTTCGCGCAACGCGTCGGTTTCGACAGCGCGAAACGCACGTTCTCCATCTTCGTTGATCAATTGCGCGGGCGTTCGTCCGGTGCGGGCGGTAATACTTTCGTCGAGGTCTACCATCGTTAGGTTGAGGCTGTGCGCCAGCTCGCGCGCAATCTTGCTCTTGCCACAACCCATGAAACCGGTGATTACGATAGTTCGCGCCATTTCATCTCACCGCGAGTGAATCGAGCAGGGCGTAGAATTCGGGAAAGGAGATCGCGACGCACTCCGAACCGGCGATTTGAGTCTCGCCGTTGGCCAGCAGAGCGGCGACAGAGAACGCCATCGCGATCCGGTGATCTGAGTGTGAGTCGATTAGCGCGGCTTGCAGTCTCCGCGGTCCCGAAACGAAGATTCCATCTTCGAACTCTTCGACTTCCACGCCCATCACGCGCAGGTTCTTCGCAGTGGTCGCGAGCCGGTCACTTTCTTTGTGCCTCAGCTCCGCTGCGTCTCGAATCCGTATCCCGCCTTCGATCTGAGAACCGACGACTGCCAGTAACGGCAGTTCGTCGATCAGCGCGGGAATCATGGCACCGCTTAACGTCCGTTCGCTTTCGCCAGCCTTGTGATTGACACCGCCGCTCACCTTGATCGTGCCGAACGGCTCGTTCCGTTCACTCTGGACATCAGTGACCGAGATCTCGGCGCCCCAGGATGTCAGCACCTCAAGAAATTTGGCGCGCGTTGGATTCAAACCGACGCGCTCAATTGTCAGGTCCGAGCCAGGCAGCAGCATTGCCGCAGCGACGAAGTACGCGGCTGATGAGACATCGCCGGGAATCGTGATCGCGCCGCCGCTTAAACGAGCCGGGCCATCTATTATCACAGCCAGAGCGTCGTCAGTTTTTACCGGCACGCCGAAACCGTTGAAGAGTCGTTCGGTATGATCGCGTGAAGGAGAAGTCTCAATCACGGTTGTGCGACCGGTAGTGTTGAGTCCCGCAAACAGTATGGCTGACTTCACCTGAGCGCTGGCGACCGGCAGTTTGTAACTAATGGGACTGAGTTTCGCGGAGCCATGCACCTTCAACGGCGCGTGCCCACCGGTGCTTTCGATCTTTGCGCCCATCAATTCCAACGGCTCGATTATGCGGCGCATCGGACGCGAGCTTAGCGATTCGTCGCCGGTGAGCTCAGCAGTTAAATCCTGACCGGCAAGGACGCCCGTCAATATACGTAAAGTCGAGCCACTGTTGCCGCAGTCGAGCGGCCGTTGGGGCGTAACCAGTTTCTCGTCACCGGCAAAGATCAGTTTGTCGTTCGTTTGTTCGATTGAAATCCCGAGCTCGCGCAGGCACGCGACCGTGGACGCGCAATCGCGGGCGGTGGAGAAATTTGTAATCTCAGTACGGCTCGAAGCCAGGGCTGCGATCAGTGCGGCGCGGTGTGATATCGATTTGTCGCCCGGTAACTGCAAACGACCGCTGATTTGGTGGGCGGAAGTTAACTTCATGATGTCAATTATGTGCGCAATAGGACATAGAAAGCTGAGTATGCTATAAAGTAAGCCTTCCCGGCCGCAATTTTCCCTCAGTCGGGATTCCCCCATAAAAACGAGATGGTACCAGCGGATTTAATGTCGAGTTCTGCCGCCGCGATCCTCTATCCGTCCGTTCTGGTCGCGGAGGATTCACATGACACGCGCATTATGCTCAAGCGCGCGTTCGAATTAAAAGGCTACCGGGTTTTTGAGGCCGAAGACGGCCAGCAAGCACTGGACATGGCGCGTCGTCACCGTCCGGGCCTGATGGTCATCGATCTCAACATGCCGGTTCTCGACGGTCTGGAGACGGTCAAAAACTTCCGCCAGTTCGAAGGTGAAGGCGAACACGTGCCCATCATCGCGATCACCGCGTACGACGTTTATGGCATGGAAGCGGCTGCGCTGGAAACGGGCTGTAATGTTTATCTGAGCAAACCGCTTGATCTGGAAGAGTTCGATCGCGCGCTGAAGAGTCTCGGCTTCATTGTTTGATAATTCGTACAGAACCTATTCTTGACATCCCTGCATCCAGCATGTTACATCGTCGGACTCCTGATAAGTGTCTGATGGTACTAGAAAGCAGCCAGAGTCCTCGCGCAGTGGCTTTCGGAGAGGTCATGCATAACGGTTGTGACCGGAGAAACGACCGAGTTAAGTTTGCCCAGCCGCATTGACACGGTTGCCACCGCCGCCGCCGCGGTTGCTGAGTTTGTGGGCCGTTCAGGTATCAGTGAGGACGCTGCGTTCGGCATCGACATGGCTGTGCGCGAAGCTGTTACCAACGCAGTGCTTCATGGCAATGGTCAGGATGAGGACAAAAGCGTAGATATCATTTTAAAGAGCTCGCCTGACGCTGTCGAAATCAGCGTGCACGACCAGGGGCCAGGGTTCAACCCGGAAGAAGTCCCAGATCCAACAGCACAAGAGAACATCTTAAAAGCCTCGGGTCGCGGCATCTTTTTCATGCGCAGTTTTATGGACGAAGTCGTCTGGTCGATCAGACCCGGCGGTGGTACAACGGTGCGCATGCTCAAGCGACGTTAATCGCAATTGCATATAAGGAGAGTTTCGAAATGGCTGAGTTGAATATCAACGAACGTCAAGCCGGAGATGTCACCGTACTTGACATGAGCGGGAAGATAACTATCGGTGAGGGAAGTGTTGCGCTACGCACCGCCATCCGGCGACTGCTTGAAGAAGGCAAGAAGCGCATTCTGCTCAACCTCGCCGGGGTCGGTTATATCGATTCGAGCGGTATCGGCGAGCTGGTTTCCAGTTACACCGCCATCAATAAGGAAGGCGGACAACTGAAGCTGCTCAATCTCACCCAAAAACTTCAGGACTTGCTCACGATCACGAAGCTCCTGACTGTATTTGACGTTTACGAAAGCGAAGCTGAAGCCCTCAATAGCTTTAAGTAACCGGTAGAAGGAGAAAACGATGGCTGAGCTCGATGTGAGTGAACGACAAGCGGGAGACGTCACCATTCTCGATCTGAGTGGTGAAGTGCGACTCGGCGACAGCAGTGTCGCCCTGCGCGACTCCATCAGGAAACTGGCCGATGGAGGCAAGAAGAAGGTTCTGTTGAATCTCGCGGGCGTCAAGTACGTCGACTCGACCGGTATCGGCGAGTTGATTGCCAACTACACGACAATCACTCGTCAAGGCGGGCAGCTCAAGTTGCTTAATCTAACGGAACGAATCCAGAACCTGTTGGTGATCACGAAACTACTGACAGTGTTCGATTCGTACGATAACGAACCGGAAGCTCTGAAGAGTTTTCAATAACTTAGAACACGGATCTTCACGGATTGATTACGAATGTTCCGTGCAGCATTTCGCCGTCTGCTAGCGATCGATGATCCACCGGAGCGGACGGCGCTTGCTTTTTCTATCGGCGTTTTCATCGCCTTTTCGCCGTTCCTCGGTCTCCACACCATCATGGCGACCGCGATTGCGTTTCTTTTCCGCTTCAACAAAATCGCCATCTACACCGGAACGTTCCTGAACAACCCATTTTTGACTCTCGTGCCGATAATTATTGTGTCTTACGCAGTCGGCGCATTCATCCTTGGACGGCCTTTGCGCATCCCAGACGAGGGCCTCGAACTGCTGAAGAACCCCCGGATTTTTTCCGGCGACTATTACCAGCTCCTGTTCGTGCAAAGCTGGAGCTTGGTCTGGACTTTTGCGGTGGGAGCCATGGTTCTCTCAGTGGTTTGTTCGCTGTTGGCTTATCCGCTAACATTACGGGCCTTGCGCACTTACCGAAAGCACAGAATTACACGGAGTAATACCGATTGAAGCAATTTTTACTAATCCTACTCGCTACCTCTTTACTGACCGGCGTTGCCTCGTCTCAAACAGTGCAACAACGACCGGGAGCGACTTTTGAAGTCTCGGAATACGGCGTTGATTTCCAGGCCGACCCCCGTCTCATTACCGTGATGGCGGCGCTGGACACGGCCGGATTCGATCCGGTACCGGCAGGCCGCGCGCCGTCAGTTTTTCGAGCGAAACTGCGCAAGGATCTCGCGAACATCGATCCCGACCTGCGCACCCGCTTGAAGTCGTTCTATGAGCGCAACAAGCTGCCGGCGCCCGCAACTCCGGCCGACCAGGCTGCGCGTTATGTTTCACTCGCCCTGGCCCTGGGACCAACTCCGAGCCTGGAAGCGCCGGCGCGCTCCGACGATCTGCCGGCGGGACTTTTGGACGTGCTTGATTTCGCGCCGTTGGTCCAGGAGTTTTATCGTCGCTCCGGCATTGACGAGCAGATGGTCAATTACGTGCGCGCCTACCAGAGTGAAGGCGATCGGTTGCGTGGTCCAACTACGGAGATGGTCCGCTCGCTGCTGACATATCTTCACACCCGGCCGTTGACGACTTCGGCGGAACGAGTGGAAGTCAAGAATCCATCGAATAAGAGTAAACAAAAAACTTACACCTACCGCGAGAAGGAGCGCCGGTTTTTTATCCTGCCCGACCTGCTCGCGCCGCGAGGTGCAATCAACTTCCGCATCATCGCCGATGACTATTACGCCGTGGTGCCGGAAGGAACCGATCCGACTTCGTCGGAACTGAGGCGCGCTTACCTGCAATACGTGATCGACGCCCTCGTCCTGCGTTTCAACAAAGACATTGCGCTCCGCCGCGACCAGGTCAAGCAGCTGCTGAGCGAACGAGAGAAGGCTGGCGCGCAGGTCAGCCCGGATGTGTTTTTGAGTGTAAGCCGATCGCTGGTGACGGCTGCCGACGCACGTTACGAAGAGATGCGGCGGCTCGAAGTGCTTTCGCGCGACACGCGCGCGCGTTTCACCGCCGCGAAGACTGAGGCTGATAAAGCAACGGTCGCGAAGTCAGCGCAGGCGGAAATGAAAGCGATCCAGGATGAAACGGTGGCGCGTCTGGCTGAGGAGTACGAGAAAGGCGCGGTGCTTTCGTTTTACTTTGCAGATCAGTTGAAAGGGATCGAGAGCGCGGGATTTGATCTTGCCAACTTCTTTCCGGACATGATCGCGTCGTTTGATCCGGTGCGTGAGTCGAAACGTCCGGCGGAGTATGCGGAGACAGTGCAAAGGGCGATCGCGGCGCGCGAGGCGCGGACGGCCGCACGGCGTTCGCAAGCGGATCTCAATCCCGAGGAAAACAGCCGGGAAGCGACACTGGTGCGGGAGCTCGCGGCGATTGAAGATACGCTAAAAAATAAAGATTACAACGACGCTGAAAATCGTTTGCGCGAAATGGTGAAAGCGTATCCGCGAGAGCCACGCATCTTCTTCGCGCTGGGCCAAACGGCCAGCCTGGCGGCGATGGATGCGACAGACGAGCAGGTGCAGGCAGAACGCTTGAATCGCGCGTTGGGCCATTACCGCCTCGCGATCGCGGCGTCGTCACCGGAAACTGACAAGGCGATCATGTCGCGCGCGCACGAGTCGATGGGACGCATCAATGCGTTTCTCGAGAATCAGGCTGAGGCGATGAAGGAGTTTGACGAGGCGATCAAGCTGGGCGACGTGCCTGGCGGGGCCTACAAAGCTGCACTCGACGGTAAAAAGAAACTCACCCAACCTTAACCACGGATAACACGGAAAAAATCCGGATTTAATCTGCGTTATCCGTGGCCAAATTTAATCTAGTGCTTTCGACGCGTTGATCCTGCCGCCCGTGGCGGTCTTTCCTTTCAAAGCTACAATCGGATCAGTTGAGGCCAGCAACTTTTTCTTCAACTCATCAACAGACATGCGTGGATTCTCGGCGAGCACGAGTGCGGCAACGCCCGAGACGACCGGTGTCGCCATCGAAGTGCCCGACTTTTCCTCGTATTCGTTACCCAGCCAGGTGCTGAGAATATCCACTCCGGGAGCGGCAATCGCAACGGTCTTCGCGCCGAAGTTTGAGAACGACGCGAGCTGATCGTTACGATCAAGCGCGGCCACGCTGATCACATTCGGCACGTTGTAGTTCGAGGGATAGTGCGGCCGGCGATCGTTATCGGTGCTCGAGTTGCCGGCGGCGGCAACGAACAGGATGTCGTTCTCGTACGCTTTGCGAATCACGGCTTCCAGCGCGCGCGTGCGCTGCGTTGAACCCCAGCTCGCGCTGATGATCCTTATATTCACGCCAGCCTTTTTGCGATCGATTGCGTAGCTGATTGCTTCGATCGCGTCTTTGGTTGTTCCCGATCCGCCGGCATTCATAAATTTCAGCGGCATGATCTGGACTTTCCAATTGACACCGGCGATGCCGAGATCATTTTCACCTTCCGCACCGATGATGCCCGCACAGTGTGTGCCGTGACCGTTGTCGTCCATCGGATCGGCGGCGTTGTCGATCGCATTGAAGCCATTCGCGTCGTCGATCGTTCCGAGCTCGTTGTCGTGATACGGCGCGATGCTAGCGGGACGCGTCCACATGTTTGAGGTCAGGTCCTCGTGGTTGTAATCGACTCCGGTGTCGAGCACGGCTACGACGACATCTTCGCTGCCCGTCGTTTTTGCCCAGGCCATTGTGGCACTGATGTCTGCGCCTTTCTTGCCACCTCTTTGTCCGGAGTTCGACAGTGCCCACTGATTTTCAAACTGCGGATCATGCGGGAGGACCGGTACCAGTGGTCCCTCGGCTTCCTCGAGGTTGATCTCGAAATTCGGTTCAGCGTATTCGACTTCCGGAAGTTTGCTGTACTCGGCCACGATGCTCGCGGCGTCCGCGTTGTCGAGATCGTCGATCGCTTCGACGCCGTCGGCATTCTCGATGCGGTCTTCAACGCGATCGTGCAGGCGCGCGGTCAGGGCTTCGATAGCTTCATCGCTCACACCGCTCTTGAATTTGACCAGCACTTCAGGACTGCCGAAGCTGCGCGTTTCGCTGAGCGCGATCTCGTCAACCGTGCCTGGTTGTTTTTTCTCACTGGCGGGCACGGGCCCCATATGTGATCTCCACTGTTTCCGCCAACGGCCCAGTTGTCCTGCGAAAGCAGCGACGAGGATGAGAACGAGTGCGAGCGCGAGGTGGATGAAAAAGTTATTGCGGTTCATTGGTGGTACCTCTTTGAAGAATAGGACCGATAGGGCGACCTATTAAACCCGGTGATTCTTGCCTTTGAACTTAAAGGCCCTGAGCTGATTTTTGTCCGCGCGATATTCGTAGGTTTGGCCGTTGGCTTCGAGCTGGATGCGCCAGCCGCGTGTGATCATCTGGCCGCTCATCTCGCCGGACTCGGCGGCGCCGAGCGCCATGTCCGGAAAGTCTGCGTCTTCAACTGAGCGCTCTTTGACGTCAGCGGCATCGACCTTGAGACGTTTCGCCAAGTCGCGGCGGGCATTTTCGACTGCGTCGTTTTTACTGTTTGCCATTACGAATCAAACGACTCCCTGGCGTGCTTTGTTCCGGTACATTTTGAACCTAAAACCGGTTTCACGCAAAGGCGCAAAGTTTACGCAAAGACGCAAAGGGGCGCCCAAGGATTTCTTCTTTGCGTCTTTGCGTAAACTTTGCGCCTTTGCGTGAAACTTTTCTCTCATTTCAAATCCCCAAAGAGATGTTGCAGCAGCGCGGTAACCGTGATCGCCGCGGTTTCGGCGCGCAGGATGCGCCCACCGAGCGTTATCACATGGAAATTTCGTGCCCGTGCGCTCTCGATCTCCTCGTCAGACCAACCGCCTTCCGAACCGACGAGCGCAGTTACCGTCTCCGATGCCGGTAAACTCTCCAGCGGATCGCCACCACGCTCCGAAAACATTACCCCCAAACCATCCGCCTCCAGCGACTCAAACGCCACCGGCAAGCTGATTTCCGGCACAAACGCTCGTCCCGACTGTTTTGCCGCTTCGAGCGCGATGCGCTGCCAACGCGCGACCCGCTTCGCCGCATCAGCCGCGTCGCGCAACTGAATATCCGCATATCGCGTAATCAGCGGCGTCACGCGTTGCACGCCTAACTCAGTCGCCTTCTGCACCACGAGATCAAACTTCTCACCCTTCAACAGCGCGACGCCCAAATTAAGTTGCAACTGTGATTCAGGTTTTGCAGGCTGGGCTTCCGCTTCGATGCGAAGCTCCGCCGCGTCGCGCGTGGTCCTGACAACCGTGCAGCGAAACTCATGCCCGGCGCCGTCGAACACGTAAACCTCAGCCCCCGCTTGCAAACGCAGCACATCGCGCAGGTGGCGCGCTTCGTCAGCGGTCAGCGTTACAGTTTGAACCGTGAGATTGAAAGCTGCGGGCGGAGCATGAAATCTGCGACGAGTCATTAGGCTAAACGATCAAGGCTACCCATTCGCCGTCCGGTGCGATTTCAAAGTCATCAATACCGCAGGCATGAAGACCGGCCTGGACCATCTCGATCTGCGTTTCCAGTATTCCCGAAAGGATCAGCTTGCCACAACTCAAACTCACGAGCGTGCGCAACATGGGGATAATCACGTCCGCAGTGAGATTGGCGCAAACCAGATCCGCCGACGCGGTTGAGTCGTCTATCGAACCGGCGCGAAAGTTTATCTGGTCCAACACACCGTTCGCCGCCGCGTTCTCGCGCGCAATCGCGATCGCGTCTTCGTCGGTATCGCAGGCTTCAACCAACGCATTCGCGTCAAGCTTTGCGGCCGCAATCGCGAGAATGCCGGTGCCGGTACCCACGTCGAGAAAACTGCCGCCCGAATAGTGTTGCTGAATCGCGTCCAGGCAGAGACGCGTGGTCTCGTGAGTGCCGGTGCCAAAAGCCATGCCCGGCTCGATGCGTATAATCAAACTGCCGGGTTGATCGTCAACGTTGGACCACGGCGGCGCGATGATAAAGCGGCCAACCTGAACCGGTTGCCAACTCTGTTTCCACTCCTCGAGCCAGTCGCGCTGCGCGATCGCGCGCACACTCATGTCACGCACTGACGACGTCGGCAGATCGTAGATGCGCAGTGCGTCAAACAGTTCCTCGCGAACGCGCTCGCGATCGGGTGTGGCCGCGAAGTACCCGGTGACGACCTGATCGGTGGCTTCAGTTCCAAGCGCTCCGGCTTCCATCAGCGCATACTGAACGGCTTCCTGCGCCGCCGGTTCCAGGTCGACGTCGAGCGCATACCATTCGCCAGGCTGTTCTTTTGCAGTACTCAATTCAAGCCGTACTCATCCAGCAGTTGATCCTTGTTACGCCAGTCTTCCTCGACTTTCACAAACAGCTCCAGATGACAACGATGGCCCAGGAGCGCTTCGATCTCGCGGCGCGCACGAATACCAATCTCCTTCAAACGACTCGCGCCTTTGCCGATGATGATCTTCTTTTGCGACCCTCGCTCGACGACGATCGCGCAGTAGATACGGGTGAAGTCTTCGCGCACCTCTTCGAATTTTTCCGTGACCACGGCGGTGACGTAAGGAATCTCGTCGCCCGTAACGTGCAGGATCTTTTCCCGCACGATCTCCGCCACCATCACGCGCAACGACTGGTCCGTGAGCTCGTCTTCCGCGAAGATCGGATCGCCTTCGGGTAGATGCCGCAGACAGCTCTCGACAAGCACCTCAGTCATCTCATCTTTGAGCGCTGAGATTGGGATTATCTCGCGCCAGTCGTATTCGTTGCGATACCAGTCAATCAAAGGCAGCAACGCCGATTTGTCTTCGAGCTTGTCGATCTTATTCAACAACAGCAGCGCCCGCTTTTCTGAGCGCTGCACAAGATCGAGCACAAAGCGATCGCCGTTACCGGTTGACACCGATGCATCACGAATCAGGCACACCAGATCGACGCCCATCAGAGCATCCTGCACCGTCGCCATCATGCGCCGGTTGAGCTCGTAACCGGGCTGATGGACGCCGGGAGTATCGACCAGCACCACCTGTCCTTCAGGCTTCGTGATGATTCCCTGAATCTTGAACCTGGTGGTCTGCGGCTTATCAGAGACGGCGGCAATCTTCTGCCCTACGAGTCGATTGAGCAACGTCGACTTGCCGGCATTCGGGCGACCGATCAGTGCCACGTATCCGCTATTCATCCGTGTAATCCGTGGTTAACTCTTCTCCGCAAAAACTTGCACTAAGTTGATTAATGTCTCCGTCGATTTCTCGAGTCCACGACGCGAGTTGAACTCCAACTTGCCATGAAAATTCGCGCCGCCCGTAAACAAGTTCGGCGTCGGCAAGCCCTCAACCGTCAGCCGTGATCCATCGGTGCCGCCTCGGATCGGTTTCAGGAACGGCTTCAAGCCTGCGCGTTTCGCCGCTTCCATCGCGTTGTTCGTCAGCTCAGGATAATTCTTGAGCACTTCCTTCATGTTCTTGTAATTCTCTTTTACTTCGATCGTGATCTTCACGTCCGTAAACTTCGCCGCAGTTTGGGCCACCATGTCGCGCAGCAACTTCTCCTTCGCATCAAGACCGCTGATGTCGAAGTCGCGCAGGAGAATCTTGAGACTGGAAGTCTCGACGTCGATCACGCCCGCATAAGGATGAACAAACCCGACGCGTCCTTCGGTAGTCTCAGGCAACATGTCGTGCGGAAAGCGATTGACATAATCTGCAATCGCATACATCGCATTGATCATGATCCCCTTGGCGGTTCCCGGATGCGTGCTCTTGCCCTGGAAAGTCACGGTCGCCGTGCGCGCGCTCCACGTCTCATCGCTGATCTCGCCCAGCTCTTCGCCGTCAACGGTGTACGCGAACTTCGCTCCGAAACCTTTGATGTCAAACTTGTCGATGCCCGTGCCGACTTCTTCGTCAGGCGTGAAAGCGATCGCGATGCCGCCGTGTTTGATCTGTGGATTCTGGCGCAGCGTGTCGATCATCGTCATGATCTCGGCGCAGCCCGCTTTGTCGTCTGAACCGAGCAAGGTGGTGCCATCGGCGGTAATGATATCGTCGCCGATCAATCCTTTGAGCACCGGATTTTTCTCGACTGTGATCACCTGAGTCGTGTCTTTCGGCAAGACGATGTCGCCGCCCTGGTAATTCTTGTGAATCACGGGCTGAACATTTTCACCCGACACAGCTGGCGACGTATCCATGTGTGCAATGAGACCGATCACCGGAACCTTCGAGTTGTCGGCCAGGTTGCCGGGGATCATCGCGTAGACGATTCCAAACTCACTCACGCGAACGTTCTGCGCTCCCAGCGCCGTGAGCTCCTTCGCCAGCAGGTTAGCAAGGTTGAGCTGTTTGCGCGTGCTGGGCGTGGTCGGCTGGTCTTCCTGCGACTGCGTGTCGATCTTCACATAACGAAGAAAACGATCCAGTGCTGACTCCGTGGGCGCTTTGAGTGCCTGCGCCTGTGCCATGCCAAGCGTGACCAAACATAAAAAGGAAGCGAGCAATAGTTTCATCAGACAATACCTTTCGTGGATCAAGCCGGCACAAAGCCGGACTTTTCTCTATTTTTTCGCGGCGAAATCTACGGAGAGCCGGTTTAGATGATTGAGAACTTCCTGAAGTTCGTCGCGTTTTGCGGCCAGCGTTTTATCGTCGGCGTCAGCAGGCACGTAAATCGGCGGCGCCACGTAAACGCGCGCGCGCGTGAATGGCTTCGGAATCTGAAACAGGTCCCAACTCGGCGTCGTCCAAAAACTCTTCAACGCCATCGTAACCGGCAAGATCGGCTGTCCGGATTTTTTCGCCAGCAACACCGCCCCCAGCTTCGCGACGTAACGCGGACCTTTTGGACCATCAATCGTGAATGCCGTAGTACAACCGGCGCGCATCAGTCGCGCCATTTCAATCACGGCGCCCACACCGCCGCGCGTACTCGATCCGCGCACGGCGCCGTAGCCAAATCGTTGAATGAACCGCGCGATGTACTCGCCGTCAAAACTGCGCGAAGTCATGACGACGATGCGACGTTTGCGCCACCAGTACGTCGTCAGAAAAATCCGGTCGTGCCAGAAGACGTAGATCGGAAGACTGCCGTTCTTCTCGAGCTGCTCGTGGTTCTCCCAGCCGATAACTTCGAAGCGCGCGGTGAGTCCGATCAAGTTGATCAGCAGATAGAACACGAGGTCAGCGGCGCGTATCAGCAAACGATCTTTAAAGGAGTAGTCAGAGAGGTCAGCGAATTCATAGGCGCGATTCACGCGCGCCTGGGAGAAATCCTGTTCAACTGAAACCTGCATTAGCGTGAGGAAGTATAGCCGTTGCTAGAACAAGTCAGGAAGAGGGGCTTGCCCCCGCTCTCGCAACAGCGGGGGCAAGCCACCCTTCCTGACTTGTTCTAGCGAAGAAACTTAATATATCGGCGGCTCGCCGGGCGGGCGGGTTTTCCAGCGTTTGTGAATCCAGAGCCACTGGCCGGGATATTGGCGGATCTGGTGCTCGATGCGCTGCGTGAGTTTGATGGTTAACTGGCGGACATCTGCTTCTTCGTCGCCGGTGGTTTCAACCGGGATCATAGGCTCGATGATCAGCAGATACTTGCCTTTTTCCTCACTCCACGGCGCGAACACGGGAACGAGCGGCGTTTTCGTTCGCACTGCCAGTTTGGCTACTACAAACGTGGTCGCCGCCGGAACGCCCATGAAATCGACAAAAATCGCTTCGTCATCGAGCGTGTTGAGATCGGTAAGCAGACCGAGCGGCGCTTTGCCGGAGCGCAGGATTTTCAACATCGAGCGGGCGGCTGAAAGTTTGTCGATTGTCTCGTTGCCGAACTTAGTCCGGACGCGATCCACCAGTTCCTCAATCCGCGGATTATCGAGACGCCGCACCAGAAAGGCAACCGGTTGATTTACGAGTGACAGCCCAAAACTCGTCAACTCCCAGGCTCCAATATGTCCGGTGAAAAGAATCAAGCGATTGCCATGAACAGCCTTGGCCGCCTGGAGATTTTCCAGCCCCTGCACCTCGATCAGTCGTTTCAATTCCTCCTGGGATCGCGAAGAAAACTGGCTGAAAAATCCCAGCAGGCGACCAAGACTGTCAAAAGTTTCGCGTAATAGGTGGGCGCGCTCTTCGTCAGTCTTCTCAGGAAAGGCGAGCCGAAGATTGATTGCGCCCGTGCGGCGCAACTCGCCCGCGACGAGGTAAGCCAGTTTGCCGAGGGCACGACCGGTCGAATAGGCTGCGGACGCTGGTAATCGCCCGAGAGTTATAAGGACTGACTTGGCCGCGGAGTATTCAAGGAGTGTTTGTAGCTTGC
>Ga0070699_100001979_pt1 | contig 18480 bp, 31 predicted proteins | sample KBSK1503metaG_FD_65473 | JGI IMG/M metagenome (GOLD analysis project Ga0070699, IMG submission 65473) | Corn, switchgrass and miscanthus rhizosphere microbial communities from Kellogg Biological Station, Michigan, USA - KBS K1-50-3 metaG | ecosystem: Host-associated > Plants > Roots >... | reverse complement strand
TTTCCCATCGTGAGACAGATAATCTCGATGAAAGCATATGGGGGCATTTTCATCTCGTCGCTTGCGAATCTCAATGCAGCCATGATTAGAGCTGTGAGAACAAACGCGTTGTCATCACCTCTTTCTTTGAGTGCAGTATCGAGGATTTTCTTTTCGAGTTTGAGGGTCTCGGTCATCACTCGCTCCTGCATTCGATAGGGTCTTCGCCGGGAAGCTGACACACGCATTGGTTAGTCCCGTCCGTCGTGCAGATAATCTCAGCTAGAGTAAATCCAGAATCGTCGGGATGACACAACTCCGAGCAAAGCGGAATCGCATCATCACCACAACCAATCACAAACAGAATCAGAATCCACCGCATATAAACCTCCGGTGGAGAGTGAGGGAATCGAACCCCCGGTAGTACGGAGCGAGTCGGGTGGAAACTCTCTACCACGCGTTACCGACATCCATGTCACTCCCCAAGAGCAATTGCTTCTCAAGAGCAATTGCTTCTCAAGAGCAATTGCTTCTCAAGAGCAATGCTTCTAGAAGCAATTGCTTCTCAAGAGCAATGCTTCTAGAAGCAATTTACATCTACTCGTCCGATTCGTTAGCCTTGGGAGCAGAGAACACCACGGCTTTGCTCGTGGTACGGATGCTCTTGACTTTGCCCATGGCGAACCGGAGCGCGCTGATAGCGCCCTTGATTTCCGACTTGTCCTCTCCCTTGGCAGACTTGAAACCTTCCTCGGCGGTTTCGAGAGCCTTGGTCAAGAGAGCCATGGTCGCACGCTTCGGTGAGCCGACACTGCGCGGACCGTTCCCCTCCCCCTCCTCACCTTCCTCCCCCTCGTCCGGGTCTTCCAACCCGAGAGCCACCTGCAACTCGTAGCTCTGTTGGGCCTTGGGGGTCTTCGCCACCAGCTTGGTTAACCAATCCATCGTGCACACCGGATGCGCGGTGGGGATGCGCTTTCCATCCTTGTCATAGCCGAAATTTGGCTGACACTCTGCACGCCAGCGGGTCAGGATTTCATCGTCGAGTCCCTCGGCAACGCGCATGAGGTTGTTCACGTACGAGATGCTCTTGCCGATGCTGTTGGCGATGCGGGTACCGCTCATATCCTCGGTGTTGCGAAGGTCGAGAAACGCCATGGCTTGGTCATACGTTGTCAAGTCTTCACGAGCCATGTTCTCGGTGATGTTGGCAACCTTGCGGGTAACCGCCGGGGTCTGCTCCTCCACCTCCGCCCGGATGGTGGTGTACTCTTCCGGTTTTTCAGCCGCGAGTTGCTTGATAGCTGCGTAGCGACGGAAACCAAAGACGAGGTCATACTTGCCATCGGGACGCTTCTGCACGCGAACCGGGGTCAACTGACCTTCCTTTTTGATGGAGATTGCGAGGTCGGAAATCGTGTCGGAATCCATCACCGAACGATAGTTGAACTTCTTATCCGCCACCACCGCAGTGAGGGGGATGTCGAAAACGTTGGTAACATTCTGCATGGAAAGAATCGCCATTGTCATTCTCCTACGGTGCTAGGTTCAACGTTCTTAAGATGCACCCTCTTAAGAATTGGTCCCTGGTCGGATTGCCACCTTCCGACGATAGGCAACAGGGTTATTCGAGTCGCTCGTTAATCTCCATCGCAATCACACCCGCGGCATTTCGCGCAATCTTATCTATCAGCACCCTCAATTCCTGTCCACACCCGAGCGCCAGCAAATGCCGACCTTCCGGGGTATTCAGAACCTGTGGTCCGCTAGCATCAACAATCGCCTGATACACGTACATTGGGTCAATTATCATTTGGAGCACCCTCCGTGGAGAGGGTAAGACCCTCAAGCGTTTTGGCATAGTGCGGATAATCCGGGTTTTGCCTAATGCTGTATACTTACCCTCTCCACGCAAATTGCTTCTCAGAAGCAATCTACTTACGACCGCGAGGGGAGTTTCAACCGGTATCCACCTGCATGCCAGGGGGTCTCATCCACCTACGAGCGGGTATTCAGTTTTCAGAGAAGCAGCGCTCCGACAGATTCAACATTACCACGGTTTCACCCGATGCAACCGTCAATTGCTTCTCAGAAGCAATTATTTCATAACTACCCAGCATCATGACACAAACTAAACGTATATGCAATTGACTTACAACGCAAAATGTGAGATTATGTAGTCTGAAGTCACATCAGGTGGGTGTGACGTGAGCAACATTGCTTCTGAGAAGCAAGGAGAATAGTGATGGCAAACGAGAAGAATGGTGATAAGAGCAGCGACGAAAAGAAGCCTCGTGAGGGAGCAGATAACGACGTTCCGGCCGGATTCGATGTTCGAGTTGGACGCGAGCGGGGAGATGGTTGGCTGCAAAAGACCCCGGGTCAAGTCATCATCGGGCGACTGCTAGGCCACTACACGATGAAGGGTCAAATGAACGACGATGGTTCCTATCGTTCGTTCTATCAGGTTCGACTCGGGGCGGGTTGCAGCTTCGTTGATGGGGGCAAGAGCGTTCCCGGCGCGAAAGCGGTTTTCCAGGATGAGGACAAAGAGAAATTCGACGTGATTCTGACCGAGGGTCAGATTCTCAATGTCGACGCTCACAAGGCTCTCGAAGACCTTTCGCCATACACCCGTGATGGTGGTGTCTACGATGTGTGGTTCAAATACATCGCGGAGGAACCGGTCAAGGGTGGACGTCGCAATCAGACGTATTGGCGTCTCAAGGGACCCGTTCTGAAGACTCTCCGTCCACCGAAGCATGCTCCTCGTCCGATGTCTACCGCTCCCCGTGGCGAGCGGAACAATGACGTTGGCGAAGACGATATCCCGTTCTGAGTCTGTGCTCGATTGCTTCTCGTGAGCAATCGTTCGGGGCTGTTCGGGTAAAGCGATTACGAAATCGAGATAATTCTTTCTCGGTTTCATCACCTCGGGTCATTGCCAGTAATCGCCGATTGAGGGTTCGACTCCCTCTCAGCCCACGGCATGTGTAAAACACCATCATGCTCCTGTGGAATGACCTACTCCGAATTCCGCACGGGACTCACTTTCCGTGACGTCCGACAAATGTTGTGGACATCATCTGATGACCCGTCCCTTTGGAAATACAAACGACGTCACACGGTTCTCGGCTTATGGCGTAGCTTAAAGATACAGATGTATCTACAATATCATGGCTCGTGTCCTCCATGACCAAAACACCAAAAACGAGAGTTACTATGAATCTGTTTGGGGAAGCGTCACTATTGCGTGGCTCTCGAACCATCAACTTTCTATTTCGACTCTCACCCGAAGAAAAAGCTTTTCTTCGAGAGGAAGCGAAACGTCGTGGCATTCGGACTACCACCCTCGTCCGTCAATGCCTACGCGAATTTCTAATTGCTTCTGATAAGCAATAGCAGGATGGAGGTTGGCTAAGAAACCCACCATTCGACCAAGCTATACGGGTGATAGTCAGTATCTCTTGCGATTGGCCCTAGCCATCGAGAGAGATACGACTAGGTCTGTCGAATGGCGTCAAGAGACGGTGGCCATCGTGCGCTATCTCGTTTCGAGGTTTTCAAACTATGTCGAAGAAAACACGCGCCGTCGTGAAACGGAAGAAACCCAAGAAACGGGAACCAGCGAAACCGGTTCGCAAGAAACCCCAACCAAAGAAGCCTCGCAAAAAGATTGCTTCTCAGAAGCAAAAACTACGAAAGCCCAAAGCCCGACCACAGAAGCCCAAAGCGAAACCTCAGAAGCCCAAACAACGGCCGAAGAAGAAACAGCCGAGGAAAAAGCTTGCTAGGCGTGTTTTCGAAAGGCGCCCACGGCGAGCCCCTGTAGGACGCAAAGATAAAGAAATCCCCGAGGGGTTTGAGCCGATACCAAAACAGTTGCCGATGGACTTGGCGTATCAGATGATTTTTCAGAGGTTGAGTGAAGCAAAGGAGAGGCTACCCGAGGGGTTTGAGGGTCGCGTCTTAATCCACGCGTACGCCGATGGTTCGATTGATGGAGAGCTGTATGTCAAGGTTCCTGAAGCTGGAACCACGGCGGATACCGAATTTGATTTGTACGATGCATTCACGTCGACATCGTTAGGTGAGCATTTCTGGATTAGCACGGGTGCGCGATACATCGTCGAGACGGATGATGAGAGGTATCGACGGTATAAGGGAATGACTCAAGTGCAGACCAATTACCAGCATGCGACGCAAACGAACATCGTCGAGGAGCATGCGATTCTGAGGACAAAAATCATCGAGGGTATGGAGAATCGGTTTGACGGGGAGCAAGCGCATTCGGTTTTTGTGAGACTGCATTGGAACGCGCAAGATGAGCAACCTAAGCGATGACATTGCAGACGAGACCATGGTGGTGCTCGGGCTTCTGTTGCTACGGGAATTGCTCTTTATGAGCAATTATCCCGACGAGGTAAAGAAGCAGTTGAACGAGCGAGCGCATCGCTTGATTGATAAGATTCGGGAACGGAGGGAAGCGGGGTTCGATTTCTATGGCAATCCGTATGGAGGGAGTGGGGTGTGAAGCGGTTTTGTAGGCGATGTGGAGGAGGAGCGTATTGCTCGGATTGTCATGGTTCGGGAATCTGTCTTCGTGATACCCCTCATATGTTTGAGGGAGTGCAATCGCACGATTCGTATGGTAATCGTTATGGCAATCATACATGCCATCGATGCCGGGGTCAGAGAAAATGCATGGAGTGTAATGGGATGGGAACCACTGATGAAGAGTGCAATCATCGTGATTCAACCGGTGATAATCTTCTGACTGCGAATACGGATTACAATCAGATTCGTGTGTTTTGCGGATTGTGCGGTATGAAATGGACTGCTATTCCAGCGAACACACGGATTCATTCGGGCATGTTCGATATCATCAAGGATGCCATTCTTGAAGATAGATATCAGGATGCCAAGGATGTCATCAATCAGTATTACGAATGGAATGCATCACGACTTGCTTCTGAGAAGCAATTGACCGTGGCCGCTGTAGGGGTGTGCCCGCAATGCAATGGTGACGATTCGGTAGAAGCGAGGAGCGCGCGACATCCCGCGACGTGCTTCTATTGTCATGGATTGGGAATCGTAATTCTCCGGCCCATCGGGAGTGGTGGATGATTACGACACTTCACGGTGAACGGAAACGACCCGATTTCCTCGTCTATGACTTGGAATGGGTCCCAACATGGAGGAGCGATGGGTCTCGCAACGATAATGCTATGGGGCTTAGGATGGCAGGGGTTTACGATGGCAATCGCTATCGGTGGTATAAGTCCATTGATAGCTTTCTCACTGGTGAGCTCACTCACCGCAATCGCGGTCGTTGGTTCTACGCCCATGCGGGTGGACTCGCCGATTTCCAATTCGTCATTGAACGACTCAAAGCGTTGGGCTTCTACGTTCAAGGGTCGTGTTCTGGATCGTCCGTTATCATCGCGCACGTTAGTCGCGCGGTGTGGAAAGACGGGCGATGGAGACCCGGGAAAGACCGATGGCACTTCGTAGATTCGTTTTGGTTGATAAAAGACTCGCTTCGTAATATCGGAAAATGGACAGGGGTGGGTGGCAAAGGAAACGAGGACGAGTCGGTAGATTACTACGCCGATGCGCCGATTCTGGAGTTGCGTGATTACAACGAACGCGATTGCCAGATTCTGTATCAGGGTATCAAGCTGTTCGAAGAAACGTTGTATGAGTTGGGTGGCCAACTCAAAATGACACAAGCATCGTGCGCGATGGATTTGTTTCGTCGCCGATTCTTACAGGAAGACATCGAGACCAGTGGCGCTATCAACACGATTGCGCGCAAAGCGTATTTCGCTTCGAGGGTAGAGGTCATCACGACCCATTGCGACGAGGGATATTACTATGACGTCAACTCGTCGTTTCCCTACGCCATGACGTTTCCGCTTCCGGGGGAACTAAAGGGAAGCTATCGAGGGAGACCCAAGGGAGACCCGGAAGATTTGTGGATGGCGGATGTCGATGTCGAGATACCCGAGCAATACTTTCCGCCATTGCCCGTGAGAGTGGAGGGGCGATTGTTCTTTCCGACCGGGCGATGGCGCGGGTGGTATTCGAATGTCGATATCCAAGAGATGTTGAAAGTCGGTGGCAAGATTCACCGTATCCACGAATCGTATACGTTTCGACCGATGACTGATTTGCGGGATTATTGCCTGACTCTGTACGACATCCGTAAGAAGTCCGACGGGGTGCTAAAGATTGTCTGCAAGTATTTGCTCAATTCGATTTACGGGAAATTTGCCGAAAGCGATTTGAAAGCAGAGCTAATCGTCAACCCGCCGGAAGTGAAGCGGGGATACGAGATGATGACTCCGGGGGTATTCCTGCATGAAAAGGTGGTTCCGATTCCCCATATGCACGTTCCGATTTCGATGCACGTCACAGCGATTGCTAGACGAACGCTGTATCAATATATGGGTCTCTCGTCGGACCTTCACTATTGCGATACGGACGGTTTTTCCACGACTCAACTCTATCAAGATGGAAACGAGCTTGGAGACATCAAGCTCGAAAAGCGACTGAAGAAAGGTCGCTTCGTACAAGCAAAGGTCTATGACATCGAGACCGAGGACGGAACGCATATCGTCAAAGCGAAGGGATTCTCCAAAATGAATCTCGCGAAATTCGAGAAACTTCTCAACTACGAGGAAGTAGAATATGTCCGCATGGCGAGAATTCGCGAGAATGCTCGCAAAGGCGATTTCGCCCCGAGAGAATCAGTCATCAAGAAAGGACTCCGCCGTGACGCTGTATCAAAACGGCACTTCTACCCGGACGGTCATTCTCGACCGTGGGATATCTCCGAATTGTATAGTTGCTTCTGAGAAGCAACATGCAAGGTGTCCGAAGTGTGGTTCGTTGGTCGGGTATTCCGAGAAAAACTATGTTCGGGTTCACTTCGCTTCGATTCACGATGTTCGACCGTGCATTATGTCGTATCGACAGAATGCGTATCCCTTTTCGAGATAGAGAGGCAATCACAATGAACGATGAGAATGACGATAACCGCTCGACGATTGATAAGCTGTTCGACATCGGGGAAACCGTGCTCGGAGGGATGGAAGCGGCACTCAAGCCGCAAGAGAATCCCATCATTGATGCCAATGTTGTCGATATTCGACATCAGGATTGGGAGGCTACCTTTGTTGGGTGGGCGGTGGCTCACGAGGGGCGATGCGAATCGTGGCATGCGTTCACACCGCAATCACCGGTTGCGATTTGCGGGAAGGAATTTTCCGCTGCACAAGTGCGAACGGTTCCGGGTCCGCTTCCACAGAACAAAACCATTTTCTGTTGCACGTCGTGCATCATCGCGCTGGTGAGTCGTGGGTAAACCGGCCGTTCCCTCGGAGGTGATGCAAGAGCGAGCGCTGGAGTTGGCGCGGGTCATTTGGAAAGCGATTGATGAGGACGAGGACATTACCCGAGCGGTCAAACGGTACTGTCGAGATTTTGACCAACCTATCGATGAAGCATTCTGGATGCTAGCGGGGATGCTGTTGCTGACTACTGGGGAATTGGAGGAAGACGAGGAGGACGATTAATTGCTTCTCAAGAGCAATGCTCTTACGAGCAATGCTTCTAGAAGCAATGCTCTTACGAGCAATGCTCTTACGAGCAATGCTTCTGAAGAGTAATGTTGCTACTATCGTAAGATGTTGATATTCTTATCTTGACACCCCGTTTCGGGGATTCAGGAAGGATATTGACAATGGCTCTCCACATCACGAAGCGGGATGCGCAGCATGCGGTGCATCGTCTGCAATCCATTCAGCGTCGCATTGCTTCCATCAAGGAGCGTGCGGAGGAAACGACGGCGCGCATCGTCACCACGGCGGAAACCGCGGGTGCCGCGTTTGCCATGGGCGTCCTCCAAGGGCGCACGGGCGGTGTCGAAGTGTTCGGCGTTCCCGTCGAGTTGGGACTCGGTCTCGGTCTCAACGCGTTCGCATTGCTCGGTGGTGCTGGCAAGCATTCGGAGCATCTCGCGAGCGTCGGTAACGGCTGTCTCGCGGCGTATGCCGCGACGCTCGGCCGTGGTGTCGGCGCGACGTGGAAAGACAAGGAAAAGGGTCTGCACGCGACTGCGACGCGCGGACTTGGCGGACCCCGGGTTGCCGGGGTCAACATGACGCCCGCTGAAATGGCGATGGCTGGAGTCATGCCCTAGGTTCATTGCTTCTGAGAAGCAATTCTGTTTCTCAGTGGCGATGAATCAAACCAAGCTACGGGTAGCAAGTGCCGCGAACCGTGGCTCGGAAGGTCCCTAGTGGGACAGAAAGAGTCACGAAGAAATGCCGTATGACCTCATTTCAGGAACGTTCGTGGGTCAGGATGATGGGTTTGGTGATGACCTCGGTGGGTATCCCCACTATGACATCATCGGTGCGTCTCTGAATCCAGCTCTTGCTCGCGCAGTCGCGCAGCGTCAAGCCATGGCCTATGGCGGTGGTGGCGGTGGCCAGGGGCAAGCTCTCCAGTATGCGCTCGCTGCAAAGCGTGCTCGTGCTGGCGCCTTGCTCCGTGGCGTCAACCCGACTCGCGCGCGAAAGCAGGTTCTCGGTATGGTCTCGAACGGGACCATTGCCGCGGCCGGTACTGCAACCATCACCGCTCGTCCTCAGACGTTCGCTTTCAAGCCAGAGCGCATCGTCATTCCGGCCACCGTGGGTCCTGATTTCACGATTCAGGATATCAAGGTCGGTAACGTGTCGCAGCTGGTTCAGTCAGGCGACCTTCCGGCAGAAGCGTTCTCTCAGACGTCGTTCGGCGTGGAGATGGACATGGATACCGTGCAGACGTCGCAGGACTTCATCATGCAGGTGACCAACATCGCCGGTGGTGCTCGCACCTATCGCGCGATGGTTGTCGGACGTTCGGCGAACGGTTAGGACTGCTTCTCAGAAGCAATTCGAGACTTGCACTAGAAGCGCTCGACCCACCTCGGGCGTTTCGATGGAGGTCATGAATGCGGCTGTGTTTCAATATCGACCTTCCCGACCGTGATTTGACGGTCGGACGGAATCAGTTTGCTCTTGCATCGGGTCCCGACGGGCGCTCTATGCAAGGTTTCGCGAAGCGGGAAGACCGTAGGTTGTTTCCCATCGTGCTGTCATTGGAGTTTCTGATTCAGATTGACCAATGGCAAAGGCGACGGGCGGAATTGCAGGGGAGACCCTTGCCATTGCTCTATGAGACTGAGGTTTACTACGAATCGCAACCCCCGGGCGTAGAAGAGTGGCTTGATGTCGTGACGCTGTATCGTGATGGAAAGGGAGATTGCAAGTCCCTCGCATCCGCTCGGTGTGCCGAGTTGCGATGCATGGGAATTGCGGCAACCCCGGCTATCACGTTCAAGCGTCGTGGCAATATGACTCTCGTGCACTGTCTTGTACTCTGGCCGGATGGTTATGTCGAAGACCCCTCACGCATCCTGGGTATGCAAGGAGAATTCTCGTGATACTTCCTATCATCCTTGTTTTGGGACTTGCCGTGGTCGGGTATCAACTCGGCGCATCGAAGCGGCAACAGCCCCGTATCCGCGGAACGCTTGTCGGCGCGGATACGAGCGCGTTTCGATGGAATCCGCGTGGATTCTGGGAGCGTCCCGGAGTCGGTCAAATGACCTATCTCGGTCTGTTGACCAAAGTGCTCACGGAGGGAAAGACTCCATCACAAGCGTTGCTCGAAGCAGCATATATGGAGGCACAAGCGGGTCACAACGCGCAAGCCATGGCTCTCATCGAGCAATTGGCCATGACGCCCGAACCGCCAATGACAGCGGTTCGTGGTGATTTGTCCGTTGCTCCTCAAGAGCAAAACGACGCTCCTCCGATGGAGGATTTCGAAGATGTGACTGCGCGAGCATCACCGCCATCGGTTCCGATTGCTTCTCAGAAGCAAATCCCGGTTCCCGATGTTCCCGAGGCTAATTGGGTCTCGTTCATTTCGTCGCTGAGAACAAAGACCCCGGACTATCGTAGCGACAACTATCTCGGGTCGTACGAGCACAATCGTCGGAGGTTGCGTCAACTCGGTATCGACGAGTCGACTCTGACCTCCGCCGATGGCCAGTACAACGCTCTCTGCAAAGACATCGCGGACTATCTCGACAAGTGCCAACAGCTCATCGCCAATCATGTGGGGGATGTTATCGATGTCAACGGGAAACAGGTTCCCGTGACGCTCTCGGGACTGCTCGCGCTTCTCAAAGCGGCGGGTCCCAAGGGAGCGGAGGGATGGCTCGCGAGACCTGAAGACCGCACGTCGTTCAAAAACACCACGGAGTGTTTCCTCCGTTGTAACTCTTGCTTCTGAGAAGCAATCGAACCAGGAGATAATCCGATGGTGATGCTACCCAATGAAGTATTGAGTCTTGCTTACCAGCAAGATTCGCAATGGGGTCAAGTCCTGCGAAGTACCGACCCGACCAATCACTCCCTGGCCAAAAAGATGAAAAAGTTTTTGGACAGTGATTGGAGCAAGCTGTTCGCAGAAATCCTCGATGCTGTCGATATGGGAAAATCGAGCATGAGACTCACCGGCGCTCGCTGGTATGTCGACCTCGACAACATTCTCAAAACGGTGAATCAAGAGCTGTATCCCAAAGCAAGGAAGGTCGGGTTTCCCGATTGGTCATTCGCGTTTCCCGATATCACCATTGAGGGAGTCGGGGTCGGCTCGCCATTCGGGTCATTCAAAAACAAGCTTGCTCATCTGTTGTCGTCGAAAGAGGTGAAAGAGATTGCCCCGTTTACGGGTGTGGTCGGAATCATCTCGGTCGATGTCGCAAACGACTTGCTCGCCGATGCGAAAGCGGGTGACCCCGCTGCTGTGAAATCCCTCGAAGACATCAAGCGCGATGCCAAACAGGGAGACCCCGCGGCAAAGGAAGCGGTGCATACGCTTGCTGTCGTGGACAAAGCTCAAACCAGAAAGGTCGAAGCAGACGTGTCATTCTATCAACGCGGTGTCTCTGTCGGCCATTTGCCTTACAACATCGTTGATGTTGGGGGTGTTCGCTCACTCTTTCATCGAGGGTCTCGCGTCGCTGTCGGGGATGACCGTGACCACAGAAGGTCACGAGGAGGGAGTCAAGGTGGAGGGGTTCGTGTCACCCGAGGGTCAAGCGGTAAGAAGACCAAATACATCCAAATGCGTTCACCCTCGGGCGCGCTTATTCGAGCGCACGAAGGCTCGGATATGTACACGCGTCCGTACAAGCCGGGGGACATGTTCGGCGATTACGTTCGTCGCGGCGCGTTCGATGGCTTGCAGGGTCTCAATCGCAACGTGCTCGGTCGCAAGCCGACTCATCTCAGCCAAGATACGGGGGATGGCTACGCCGATGCGGGAATTCCGGTTCCCACGGGAACCGACGGCATGGGCAACGTGATTGACCAATACGGCAATCCGATGGACCCCTCTCAGTACGGGGGAGGGGGAGGTTATAGCGACATCGAGCAAGGAGCGGTCGAACAGGGACCGTCGATTGATGACCTCCTCGCAATGGGTCTGACCGAGGAGGACATTCTCGCCATGGAAGGTGGTGAGGGTTTGCCATTCGACCCCTACGGCGGCGGGTTCTATGACCCCTATGCCGACCTCTACAACGCTCCGACCGGAGTGCAGCAATACGACCCGGCTACGGACACGTTCTACTCCGACACCGCGCATCAAGAGTACGACCCGGATACCGACGCTTTCTATCCGACGACGTGATGTCATGAACCAGTATTACCGAATCGGCTCGCTCGCGGATGTCGCAAAGTCAGCATTCGCAGCGGTGCAAGACAAGGTCGATAGCCACGTCAGAGAGCAAGCCGGAAAGGGTGCTAAGAAGTCTGTTCTACCTCTCGTGCTCGGTGGTGCCGCTGCTACCGTGCTAGCCGTCCTCATTCTCCGTCCTCCCTCACCCAAGCTGTAATTGCTTCTGAGAAGCAACGTGGAGCCGATCCGCATGTTCCCATGGATTCTAGCCGCTCTCGGTCTCGGAGCGCTCGCAATGTGGAGAAAGGGGTCTTCCGTGTATCAAACCGTACCTCTCCCCGACCCTCGTCCCGAAGATTGGGAAGGATGGGTGTGGCCTATCCCAATTCATGATGGACGGATTCCACAGGTCTCTCAAGAATGGAAACCCGGGCATGACCCGGGGGTAGGTCATTCTTCGGGAAAGACTGCCAACCATCTCGGGGTCGATATCATGTACCCGAAGCGAGCTGGTGACCCGCCCGGGGCTGTGAAGCACGATGCATCGTCTCACTTCATCGCGCCCGCTGGAATCCCGGTTCTCGCGGCGGGTCCAGGGAAAATCTGGGGTACGTATCAATCGGCTTATGGTCTCTCGGTGCTGGTCGACCATGGCAACGTGAACCAGAATCTCGGGGGTGTGAACACGTTCTATCAACATCTCTCGGCTCTCGCGCGGGACTGGAAAAAGGGAGATGAGGTAAAACCTGGAGATGTTCTCGGAACGTGGGGTTTCTCGACCGCACAAGCCGACGGTGAGCAACTCCGTCACTTGCATTTCGAGTTGCGATTCCCGCGCTCGGGATACGACCCGGATGCGTGGCGTATCGACGCGCGTCCGTATATGCGGTTCTGGAGAATGCTCAAAGACCCAACCGAGCAACCGGGGGTAGCATGACCCCTCTCGCTGGCATCGTGACTGCTACCATCATCTTTCTACTCGTGGTCACTCCGACCACGGATTTCGAACGCAAACTCTTTCACAGGAAACCGGTTACCAAGGTATCCGGTCTCTACCTCAAGGGGTTGTCATGAACTATTACGACCGTGGGCTATCCACGCCAATGCGAATTGCTTCTCAAGAGCAATACGCTATCGGCTTGCATGTCGGGGCTCCCTTGGTCGCTACCCCCGGGGCTATCAAGGATGCTGCGATTCGGCTTGATACTGATGTTCAAGCCATGGATACCGAGCTGGGTAAAGAGCGAGTCACGTGGACCACTCAACTCACCGAGCAACAGCAAGTGATGGACAAATGGTGGACCGAAGCATGGGTCCCGTTCTATCACGAATGGAGTGAGTGGTTCGCGGACCATGGACAAACCTGGGGACTCCGCAATTGGTGGGAAAATTTCTGGGGTTCGTCATGGGACGAAGTCCAGAAATTTCGCGAGCGTCTCATCACACTCCGTCACAGCGCGGAAAATGTCGGGTTTGGTTTCATTACCCCGGAACCAGCTCCCCCGGAAACCTCTCCATGGACTGCTCTATTCAAGTTTCTCAAAACCGCTTTCTGGATTGTGGTCATCATCGGGGGTGGTTTCCTGCTCGTCCGTTTCTTGGAGGTGTCGCGATGAAAAATCTGTACGCAGCGGGTCTCGGCAACTCGATGCATGTCGGGGCGGAGGAAGTCCGCAAAGAAGCATCTGTCACCAGCATGCTTGCAGTCATCGCCGGGGGCATGCTCCTCATCTACGGCATTCCTGCTCTCAAACGACGTCGCGCACCGCGTCCGTATCGACCGGACCGTTATGACGCGTTGTACGAGTATAGGCATCACTACTAATTGCTTCTGAGAAGCAATCCAATGTGGTTCCTACTTGCACTCATCGGTGGTGGATATCTGGCGTATCGCCATTTCCATCATGACCATTTGCTACCGGTCTCTCATGGGCCTGGGAAGCTTACGCTCTCAGCGGGTGAAATTCACGCCTACGGTAGCAAGCTACTTTTTGCGCTCTCGTTCATTCCCTCGGGTCAAACCACGAAAGCAGCCGTCGACTTTCTCAAGTCACCATCGTTTACAATCCTCGACAGAAATGCGATTGCTCATTCTGCCATCGAGCAAGGTGCGGACAAGGCTTCTGTCGATAAAACCCTCCTCTCCACGGAGCTAGAATGAAAGCGTACCAACGGGGTCTATTCGCCGGGGCTGTTGTGGTTCCCGACCATCCGCTATTCCATCGAGCGGGTGTCGTTCGCGATGGTGCGGGTCTCGTGCTTCAGTCGGGGTCTCGCTTCTACTCACGAGGAATCTCGGGACGAGTTGCCGTCGGCGCGCAAACCAGCGGACCCATCGGAACGCTCGCCGATGGTGTCGTGAATCTGTTTCTCGATATCGCGCACGTGTTTCTGCTATTCGCGGGTCTCTACGCGGTGTGGACGGGTCTCCATGGCTGATGTCCGACGAGATATGGAGAGGTTTCTCCGACAGCAGTTGTTTCGCCAGCGCGCCGCACCGCTCACGTGTTTCGCTCTCCGTTCAGCGGGTGTCGGGTCTCGCGGTCAAGCCGTCGACACGTTCGAGATTCCCGAGGGGTTCAATGGCGACCATATCGGAATGCTCGTCGACGACATCTTGATGAGAGCACAAGCCGATGCGGATGGCATGGGAACCAAACTCCAGCGCTACACTCTCATCGCGCTAGAGGTTGGGAAGAAAGACGGTTCGCGGTTCCCTTTTCGCGTTCGTGGTGAGGGAGACGAAGACGATGGTGATGGGGAGGAACAACCCAACGAAAAGGGTCTGACCTCCCAACTCATGCGCCACAATGAAGCCTTGATGCGTATGAATACGATGGCGATGGGGGGTATTCTCAACGCGCTCACGAAACGACTCGAAGCAGCCGAGCGATTCAACGAGACACTCATCTCGCAGCGTCACGAGTATCTGCAATCGCTCGAAAACGCCAAGTCGCTCGAACATGACCGTGATATGGAAGCGTTGCAGATTTCTGGACACGAGACTCGCAAAGCAGAGCTGTTCAAGAAACTGGAGATGATTCTCCCTCTCGTGGTCAACAAAATCACCGGTCACAAGCTGTTGCCCGAAGCGGTCGGAGGGGATGTATTCTCCACGCTTGCCAACTCGCTCACGCCGGACCAGTTGCAGGGGATTGCGGTGTATCTGACCCCGGAGCAACAGATGATGTTCTTGACCTTGCTCAAGTCAGCGAAGGATGCTTCTCAGAAGCAAAATGGTGTTTCGTAATCCGCGAAGTGCCGCGGGGTAGTTCAATCCAAAACAGAAAGGTTTGTGCAATGGGTAATCTCTCGAACAATGCTCGCGGCATTCTTGCGATGGCCACGGTCGATGGTGTCGCCGCGACTCCGGTCTATCTCAATCAGCGTGGATTCGCCTCTACCGCCATTGTCGACAATGGCGCGGGTGATTACACGCTCACTCTCGACCCGTCGAGCGCCATCAAAACCGATATGAGCGACTCGATTATCACCGCGACAGTTATCGGTACCGTTTCGACCGAGCTTGCGGTCGAAATCGTTACCGCCACCACCCTCCGCGTTCGTTGTACCAACAATGCCGCGGCGCTCACCGATACCAAATTCGCCATCAAGGTGGAAAGCATTGGTCCCAACTAGAAAGGAAAGACCATGGCAAAACATCAATTACTGTTGACGGTCGATGTTCCCGAGGACGAATTGTCAGACCTGAAGAAACAGCTTCAAAATTTCTTCGGGGAGGGAACCTTGGTGGAGGACTATCGTCCCGACCATGCCGGGAAGCTACTCGCGACACACGACGCGTACGGCAACCCGTACAACAAAGGTTCGGCGCATTCGTCGACGCACGACGCGTACGGGAATCCGTACGAGAAGTAAGTCAGAGGCAATCCGTCCACTGGGAGACATGGAAAGAGCCATCACTCCCTTGGATGGCTTGATGGGATTGTCCGGGTAAACTGTTTAGCCCCTAACAACCGGTGAAAGCGCTGGGGTTACTCAGGATGAGTGGTTCGACTCCACGCAATCCCCCAAATTGCTTCTAGAAGCAATTGCTCGTAAGAGCATTGCTCTTGAGAAGCAATTGCTCTTGAGAAGCAATAGGAGCGTCGTGATGATGGACACGTACTACAATCGTGGAGTGAGCGTCGGAGCAGACCCGTCCGATGCTGTTTGGCATCGCGACCCTGATACCGGGAATTGGTTGCTCACTCGACCGGATGGAACCGTGGTTCGAGCGGCTGCTCCAGGTGGTGCTCCTATTTCGGGTCCGCCTAATAAACCGGTAGAGGCTGCTCCTCAAACGGTCGTTCCGCCGGGAAGCAATGACCTCCCCGCAATCGCGATGAATGTCGCGGCAAAGAAAGCGGCTACTGATAGTCGGCCAATGATGGTCACATTCAGCGTTGCCAATCGAGCGGTGGTGGATGAGTTTGGCAACCGGATGCCTGTTATCGAATCCATGACCCTCAATGAAGCTCACGAGCGTTATGGAAAGCTCGCCGATACGCCGCAAGAGTTTGATTACGTCGCGTTGTTCAATCCAAAGAAGGAGACTGGATTCGACCCGCCGGGGTGGCCGGAACCGGATTTGTGGTTCGGTGGAAGCACCATCGCGGTTCCGATTCACGTGAGAACGAAGACAGGAGTTGGCGGGTGGGTTGCGGCGGGAATCGCGACGATGTTAGGTCTGATTGTGGTGTCTGGCCAAAAGAAGCGGAGGAGCTAGTCATGAGTCGATATCCAAATGACATGTATCTCGACGATGACTTTCCTATCCGTCGCCCGAGACAACAGGGAGATGAGCATACTCCGCTATCGGAATGGGGAATGCTCGCCAAGGGAAAGACCCTTGGCAAGACTATCGATATGGCATTCGATAGAACCCTTCCCGCGCTTTCCAGCAACCCGGTCAACATGTTCGAGGTTTCTGGCGCGGATGAATTCGCCATGAATCTCAATGTTCATGTCTCGCCACCCAAGAAACTTCCGGGTACGGGAATCCCGACCGGATATTCCAACAATACTCTCAAGGGTGGTACGCAGCTCAATACCGAGGAGCCTTTAACTCTCATCGGGTCGGGGGTATGGGCCAATCCCGTGGTGGATTTGGAATGGGGAATCGGTGGTATCGCCAATAAGGCTACCATTGATGTCCTGAATGGATTGGCTGTGAACATTTCCGCATCCTGGGTACGAGTCGGGGGTCGAATCGAAACTCCGCTCGGTCTCCCCGGTCTCACAGTGTATCAACTCGGATGTTTCGTTGGTCCTGGTTTCGCCAAAGCTCGGAGCGCGCAGCGAACCGTTATCGTCAATGCACTCACTGCGGCGAATGTCGACCAAGGTCCGTTCGCGATTCCTACGTGGGCAAAAACGGTCTACGTGACATCGGCCAATGGCGCGGCTGTCCCGGCAGTGTATACCGGATTTATCCGGTTCCTTCGTTCAGCTGCACTAGCCACGGATACCGTGGCCGATTACTTCTACTCGTCCAATGTTCAAACTCCGTTCCCCATCCCGAACGGAGCTTACTTCTTTTCCATCGTTCCCGCCGATGCGAACCTATCTGTACAGGTAGTGTTTGACTTGGCTATCTGAATTGCTCTTGAGAAGCAATCCTCATGACTACCTCCATCAATGTAAACCTCGGGCTAGTATGGTTCGTTGATTCGGACCCTAGCGCGGGTGCTGGCGTTCCTGCACCGCTCAATCAGTTTGCGGTCAGGACTGACGTTCCATCGCTTTATTATAAGAGTGGCGCGGCTGATACTGCATGGACATTAGCGGGAACGGGTGTCGCCGGGGCTACAACCATCATCAACAATCTCACCGCCGGTCTCGCGGGATTGTACGGTCCGGGTTACGATGGTGATGTGACGATTGGTGCAGGAACCACGACTCTCACTCGTTCGATGTTCTACAACAATTTGACCATCAATGCGGGTGGTGTTCTAGCCCCCGCCGGATATCAAGTCTTCGTAGCGAACACGCTCACCGGAACCAACGGACGAATTGACAGGCAAGGATTAGCGGGTGCGAATGCGGTCGCTGGCGCTGGTGGAGCTGGTGGTGTTGCGCTCGGTGTTGGTCTTTTTCCCGCGAGTGCCCAAGGTGGTGCCGGGGGCAATGCCGGCGCTGCTGGGAGTCTAGGGAGCAATGCTTCTAACGTTCCGCAAGAATATACCAGCACAGCCGCGGGCAATGGTGGTAGTGGCACTAACTCCGGGGGTGGTGGAGGGTCGGCCGGAAAACAAGGTGAGACTCAAGGTCGGCTTGCCATTCCGATTTGGGCGCTCGCTGGGAAATACAACGGTATTACCGCGCTCGGTACAATTGGCGCGGGTGGTGGAGGTGGTGGAGGTGGTGCCGGTGGAACATCGGGTGGTGGAGGAGGTGGTAGCGGTGGTGGTTATACGACTGTTGCCGCGAAAGTGATGAGCTGTTCAGCCGCTAATTTCAAAATCACTGTCAAAGGTGGCAACGGTGGTAATGCAGGGGCGAACGGTGGCAATGCGGGTGGTGGAGGTGGTGGGCAAGGTGGAGTTGCCGTCGTGGTTTATTCTCTTGATGGTGGTGTCGCTCCTGTTACAGAGGTTGTGGGTGGTACACCGGGTAATGGAGTTGGAACCGGAGCAGCCGGTCAACAGGGTGGAGTAGGACTCAACCTCATTTTCAAGCTAGGTGGCGGATGAAAATCAAATGTAAAGAATGTGGGTGTGGAGAAAATGAAATGATGGAACGGGGGTTCTATAC